>Ga0247722_10001978_pt1 | contig 10930 bp, 11 predicted proteins | sample MSEWelMarce3H_FC_FD_189094 | JGI IMG/M metagenome (GOLD analysis project Ga0247722, IMG submission 189094) | Subsurface sediment microbial communities from gas well in West Virginia, United States - MSEEL Well Study Marcellus 3H_FC | ecosystem: Environmental > Terrestrial > Deep subsurface >...
TCATAATGGAGCCTTTACCGAACTGACGCTCGATTTGGGCAAGGGCGGTATCTAGGGATTTACTGCGATCAGAAGATTTTTTAACATCTTCTCTTTCTTCTTTGGCATTTTCTTTAGCCATGAAGTTTGTTTCCTTTCATTTCCTTGACCAGTGCTGGTGTTCCAGCGAGGTCATGTCTCGGTCCAGAAGGTACGGAACATCACTGACGGCTGGCACGAGGTACCAGCGGAACTGTGGAACCGCTCTGGTTGGGCATAAATAGTGTATCGAACAACTGTTCGAAAGGCCAGAATCAGCCAACAACACGCCGCTGCGTTATTACTTACCGAAACTTTTCTGGCATCTGCGGGTTGTGTCTTACCACCGCACGCCAAATCTCATCCGGCTCATCCCCGCGCACAATCGCCTGGTTAACGGTGATACCGCCAAGCTCTGAGTGCACGATGTCCTGGGAGTAGGTTGCTGGGTCTGGAAAGTAATCACTGATGCGCGAGCGCAACTCTGAGATCCGCATTAGCTTTTGCGAATTAAATAAGGGTACGAACTAAACGCTTAGCCTGGGTTGCAGACTCTTCCTCAGTAATAGGCGATGCGATCTGAGCAATTAGCCAGCGAAGAATTAGGCCACAGCCTGCGCTATCGGCGCCAAAGATTGAGACCAGGCTTTGGTGCACCTTTACCCAAAGCGGGTGATCGCTGATTGTCATCAACTTTGCAATATCAGTTGGGTCACTTTCTACCATCTGGCGAAGTGCTAAATCTTGCGAGATCTCAACAGAGAGCCGGCGGAGTGACTCCTCCCTGGAATCTGCAGCAATTGCTAGATCAGTTAAGCGGGTGATTTCAGAGTCAATTAAGAAAAGCATCATCTCAGCTTTATCTGCAAATTGATTATAGATAGTTGCCCGTGATACTTGAGCGCGCAAGGCAATCTGCGCCATATTGGATTCATAACTGCCAACTTCAGAGATTACCTCTTTGGCACCACGAAAGATTCCTTGGCGAGAGCGATTACTAGTTGCGTGTTGTTTAGCGTAGGTAGCAGATGAATTATCGGGAAGGTTAAGGGCTGAGGCGGACAAGATTTAAGCTGCGGTTTCAACTACTTGTAGTGTTACAAGTGGTGCCTCTTGCGATCTGACCACAGTTGCAACATCAAGTAAGATTGTTGAAAGTGATAAATCAAGAGCTGAACAAATTGCATTTAATAACTCAGATGAAGCCTCTTTATGTCCCCGCTCTACCTCAGATAAGTAACCAAGAGATACGCGAGCAGACTTTGCAACATCACGAAGGGTGCGACCCTGTTCAATACGGGCAGCGCGAAGTGCTGAGCCGATATGTGAGCGCAATAAAATCATGGCTTAAGGATACGCTCAAATGAGGCTAATGCACTTTCAATTGTTGCGTGGCGGATCAAATCCCGCGATCCAGATAGGGCCAGTGCGATCGCAAAGACCTCTTTTTTGCTGGCGATAGCGATCCAAACCGTGCCCGCCTTTTGGCCATACGCCTTACCTGGGCCAGCCACCCCAGTTGTTGCAATCGCGTAATCAGTATTAAATTTCTTGCGAGCACCGGTGGCCATCTCTTTGGCAACCTCCTCAGAGACAGCGGTAAATTTCTTTAATGTTTTTGCATCTACTTTTAATTCATTAATTTTGATCTCATCTGCGTATGCAATTACACCGCCTAGAAACACACTTGATGAACCCGCTATCTCAGTTATTGCAGCAGCTAATCCCCCACCTGTAATGGACTCGGCAACTGATAATGTCGCTTTTTTCTTTAGTAACTTTTTAACTACAGAAGTTGCAATCATTTCTTTAGCACTTGCCGGAAGTAGTCAATTCCAGTTGTAATTGTTAGATAAATTGCATAAGCCATAAAGATATCGCGTGGGGTATGTAGCCAGATTGGTAGCGGCAGGATATAAAAACCAACACCAAAGGATTGGAAAAATGTCTTGCGTTTAGCACCTTTACTTGCTGGGATCACACCTTTTTTAATAACCGCAAAGCGAAGCAGCGTTACTGCAATTTCGCGAAACAAAATAATTGCCGTAACCCACCAAGAGAGCAATCCTAAGATTGAGGTGCCAATTAAAGCTGTTGCCAGCATCGCCTTATCTGCAATTGGATCTAGCAACTTACCAAACTCAGTAATCTGATTGCGATCCCTAGCTAGTTTGCCATCTAAAATATCTGAAAGGCCAACTAGGAAAAATAATGTCCAAGTAATTAGGCGCCAGGTTGTGTCATCACCACCATTTTTAAAGAGGGCGTATGCACAAACAGGCAATAGCAGTACGCGCAAAATAGTTAAGGAGTTTGGCAGATTTGGTCTTGCTAATTTGCCCATAAAACCTAGATTACCTGAGCAATTAGATCAGCGCCGTTAACTTCGCTGATAACTGCATCAACATACTCACCAGCTCGGTATCGATTTCGTGATTTTACAAAGGTTGAGCCATCCACATCCGGGCCTTGATGATCAGCTCTTCCCTCTTGCTCTGCCGCATCCTCAATTAAAACTCGCACCGATTGACCAATCCGTGATTCAGCGCGCTGGGATAAAACCTCATCAACAATAGTTGATAGCTCTTCAACTCGCTCTTTAATTAATTCAGGTGCAACTTTGTTAGGCAGTGTTTCACCCTCGGTCTTATCCTCATCTGAGTAACCAAATACGCCAATAGCATCTAAATTTGCCTGCGAGATAAATTCAACTAGTTCAAGAAATTCGGCATCGGTTTCACCTGGAAAGCCAACAATAAAGTTTGATCTAATTCCTGCCTCCGGTGATAAGGCGCGGATCTGCGCGATTAAATGCAGGAATTTTTCGCCATCACCAAAGCGACGCATTCGCCTTAATAAATCACCACTTGCATGTTGAAATGAGAGATCAAAGTAAGGCAAAACTTTATCCACTGAAACCATCGCTTGCAGAAGTGATGGGCGAACCTCTGCTGGTTGCAGGTAGGACAACCTAATGCGCTGGATACCATCGATCTTGGCTAAATCAGGCAGCATTTTCTCCATCAACTTTAAATCACCAAAATCTTTGCCGTAACTTGTTGTATTTTCACTAACTAAATAAAGCTCGCTAACCCCATTTTCAGCCAGCCACTTCGCCTCATCAATAATCTCAGTTGGACGGCGAGAGATAAATGAGCCACGAAAGTATGGAATTGCGCAGAAGGCGCATCTGCGATCACAGCCACTTGCAATCTTAAGTGGTGCAACTGGTGCGTTATCTAGGCGCTTTCGAAGTACCTGCCCAATTGGTGCAACCTCTTTAGCACTCGCCCGATCCGCCGGTGCGATTGGAAGAAGTGCGCGGCGATCCTTTGGCACGTGAGTTGTAATTTTGCCGCCATCAATGATGGTAGATAAGCGCTGGGAGATATCTAAGTAATCATCAAAACCTAGGATTGCATCCGCCTCTGGCAGAGCAGTTGCTAACTCATTGCCATAACGCTCGGCCATGCAACCGACTGCAACTACCGCTTTAGTAACGCCATTGCCCTTTAATGAGTGCGCCTCAAGTAAGGCATCAACTGAATCTTTTTTAGCACTTTCAATAAAGCCACAAGTGTTAATTACCGCAATTTCTGCAAGTGCTGGATCTGAAACCAATTTCCAACCGTCGGCTGCTAGTCGCCCAGCTAGCTCTTCAGAGTCTGTCTCGTTTCGGGCGCAACCTAGCGTCACTAGTGCAACGGTTCGCGATTTTGTCTCTGAATTACTCACAATCCGCTAAGTCTAGCGGGGTAATTAAAATTTACTCTTTGGTTGCTCCTGCTTGCGTGTATTTGTAGCGCACAACCTCACCATACTTACCAGCAACACCTAAATCCACACCATTTAGAGAGACATTTACCGCTGCGGCATTGCCAATTGTAATTTTTAATGAGGTGCTATCAGAGAAACTTTGGCTTTCACCACTTTTGATCTGATTATCAAATATTGTCTCGCCCTGATCATTGGTGATGCCAATCCAAGATTTACCTGAAACACCCGTTAACACAAGATTCACACCAGCAATATTTGATGTGGCAGGTGTTGATGAGTTTGCTGATGGTGATGCTGATGGCGCCACCTCAGCCATCTCATTAGTGCTCGTTACATTATTTAAGGCAATAGCAACGATAAAACCTATTCCTAAAATTCCACCAGCTAAGGCAGCTAGTGTGGAAAATTTCATAGCCTTCTTAACCCGTGGGCGGTCAGCAATATTGTTTGCATAAAACTGATCAATAATTTTTCGAGAATCACTTACTTGTGCTGCCTCAATTTCAGCAACTAATAAATCACCATCTGCTTTTATAACTTTAGCAATTGATCTGATATGTCCGCGGGCGTAAGCAATGCCGCCACAAACTTCAACTGAATTTTTTTCTAAATCTTGAATCACACCAATTCGAATATTTGTTTTTTTAGCCACTTGCTCAAGAGTTAAACCTGAGGCTTCTCGCGCTGCGCGAAGTTGTGAAATTTGCGACAAGAGGCCAGCCCTTCTCCTAGGGGTGATAAGGAGATAAGCGTAAACCCGAAGGTGGGTATCACCCAATACTTTTTATGTGAACTCAAAGAATGACGAGCGTGAATTTTCCACTTCACCCACAGGATAACCCCCCTGCGATTACAAACTAGTGGCCCTGTAATTGCTCCAGGAGATCCGGCATTTGTTCTGCGGTAATTAAAACTGCTCGTGCTTTTGAACCCTCGGTTGGTCCAACAATGCCACGGCTCTCCATTAAATCCATTAACCGACCAGCTTTTGCAAAGCCAATTCGAAGTTTACGTTGCAACATTGAAGTTGAACCAAATTGTGTTGAAACAACTAATTGAATTGCTTGTAAGAATAGATCCATGTCATCGCCAATATCATTTTCAATTACTTTAGGTTTAATTGGCGCATTAAGATCTATTCGATAAACCGGTTGCAGCTGGCCTTTGACATGATTTACTACCGCTTCAATTTCTCGCTCTGAAATATAAGCACCTTGAATTCGAACCGCTTTACTTGCTCCCATTGGCAAGAAGAGCGCATCACCTTGACCAACTAATTTCTCCGCACCTGGTGTATCCAAAATAACTCGTGAGTCAGCTAGTGATGAGGTAGCAAAGGATAAGCGAGATGGCACATTTGCTTTAATTAATCCAGTAACAATATCTACTGATGGTCGCTGAGTAGCAAGTACTAAGTGAATACCTGCAGCTCGTGCTAACTGAGTAATTCGAACGATGCTATCTTCAACCTCACGCGCTGCCACCATCATTAAATCAGCTAACTCATCGACAATTACTAATAGGTATGGGTACGGCTCAAGTACGCGCTCACTACCAGCCGGGGCACTTACCTTGCCGGTTTTAACCGCCTTATTAAAATCATCAATATGCCTGAAACCAAATGCAGATAGATCGTCATAACGCATATCCATCTCTCGCACTACCCAAGCTAAAACATCAGCTGCTTTCTTTGGGTTGGTGATAATCGGTGCTATTAAATGTGGCACACCTTCATAATTTGTTAATTCAACCCGCTTTGGATCAATCATCACCATGCGAACTTCATCAGGGGTGGCGCGCATTAAAATTGAGATAATTAATGAGTTAATCATTGAGGATTTACCAGCACCAGTTGCACCTGCAACTAATAGATGTGGCATCTTGGCTAAGTTAGCGCACAGGAATGAGCCTTCAACATCTTTACCTAATGCGATCAACATTGGGTGGGTATCATTTCCAGAAACTGGTGAGCGAAGCACATCACCAACTGCAACTATCTCTCGATCTGAGTTTGGGATCTCAATTCCAACTGCAGATTTACCTGGAATTGGCGAGAGAATTCTGATCTCACCACTTGCAACTGCGTATGCAATATTTTTAGAGAGTGCACTAATCGCCTCAACCTTTACGCCCTGTCCAAGTTCAATCTCATACCTTGTAACGGTTGGCCCACGCATAAACCCAGTAACGTGTGCATCAACTGAAAACTGCTCAAAAACCTGCTTCAGCGCTGCAAGAACAACATCATTAGCTTTTGATTTACCTTTTGCAACCGGCCCTGCGCGAAGCAGATCCATACTTGGTAACTCATAAACCGTATCTGCAGTTAAGAGCAGTTGTTGCGGACGAGAGCTCTCACTCTTATCTGCTTTAACCGCCGTTGGAATCGCCTGGGTGATTGAATCAAAATCGGCTAACTCAACTGAGTAATCAATTTGCTCCGCCTCATACTCACCATCATCATCTTCATACTCATCATCATCTTCAAATTCAGCCACTAGATCCTTAACAAGAGGCGAATCAAAGGGTGGTGTGTCACTAACTTCAAACTTTTCTGCCCGCTCACTATCTCTGCGCTGCTTAATCCTGCCGATACCAGCGCCACCTAGCGCAAATAGCTTTGCAAAGCTGCTAAATAATTTACTAACTGGCGTCTTAGTGATTACTAAAACTCCAAATAAAAATAGTATTGCCAAGATTGGTATCGCTAAAATTGTGGTTACTAAGGCAACTAATGGTGTTGATACGCCATAACCAATCCAGCCGCCGCCATGTCGCATTGCTGTGGCGCCGGTTCCAGTTGAACCATTTGCTAGATGTAGCAGCGCAGTAGTGCTTATAACTAAGAGAAGTGTGCCAATTGTTAGGCGCCCAGTCTCACTTGATTCATCTGGTGCTTTAAATAATCGATAGGCGAAGTAAACCAAGATAAGTGGTGTTAGTAAGGCTAGGCGACCGAAGCCGCCATATAAAAATGAGTAAGTAGCACTGCCAACCCAATTGCTTAAACCAAACCAGGTACCAGCTGATGCGATTAGCGCCAAGATAAATAAGAAGAAAGCAATGCCATCTCTTTGGTGGGTGGGATCTAACTCTTGTGCGCCCCTGAAAATAAATCGAGTTGTACTTCCTAAAGCCTTAGCAAGTAATCGCCACAGAGTTGCAAGCCCCCGAAAGATTGCGCCAAAAAAGGATTTGGCAGGTGCGCCTTTGCCACTTTTTCTTCTCTTAGCTCTTGCCATAATAAGGCTAAGCCTATTCGTTAAACCTCAATAACTAGTGGAATGATCATTGGTTTCCGGCGATGTTCTTCGCCAACCCATGTACCAATTGTTCGGCGCACAACTTGTGAAAGTTGATGGGTGCCGTTAAAGCCACCTGCTACCGCCTTTGCTAATGCTTTTTCGATATCACCTTTTACATCATCAAATAAAGTTTTATCTTCGGTAAATCCACGTGCATGAATATCAGGTCCAGCAACAATCTTTCCACTTTGTGAATCAATTGCCACAACCACTGAAATAAATCCTTCTTCACCCAAAATCCGGCGATCCTTTAATGATGATTCAGTAATCTCACCAACACTTTGGCCATCAACATAAACATAACCACAAGGCACTGAACCAGAAATATCAGCATGGCCATCTGCAACATCGATTGTGATGCCATTCTCGGCGATAACTACATTGTTCTCTGACAAACCAGATTGCATTGCTAAATCCGCGTTCGCTCTCATATGTCGCCACTCGCCATGAACTGGCAATACATTTTTAGGTTTTACAACCTCATAACAATGCAGCAACTCACCAGCTGAGGCATGTCCTGATACATGCACTAATGCATTTCCTTTATGAACAACGTGTGCGCCAAATCTAGTTAATTCATTAATTACCCGGTAAACCGATTTCTCATTACCTGGAATTAATGAGGAGGCCATCACAACCGTGTCACCTTTACCAACTCGAATCTCATGATCACCATTTGCGATTCTAGAAAGGGCAGCTAATGGCTCACCTTGGGAGCCGGTGCAAATTAAAACAATCTTGTCACCGTAATTATCAATATCTTTGTAATCTACAACCAACCCTGCTGGCACCTTTAAATATCCAAGATCAGCAGCTAACTTCATATTTCTAACCATGCTACGGCCAACGTAGGCAACCTTGCGATTGGCAGCATTTGCTGCAGTTAAGACCTGTTGAATTCGGTGCACATGGGATGCAAATGAGGTAACAACTACACGACGTGGCGTTTTATTAATCGCCTCTTGCAGCGCTGGATAAATATCTTTTTCAGCAACTGTTAACCCCGGCACATCAGCATTTGTTGAGTCAGTTAAGAACAAATCAACTCCAGCCCTGCCGAGTCGAGCAAAGCTCTCTAAATCAGTGACCTTCTCATCTAGTGGCATCTTGTCCATTTTAAAATCACCGGTATGCAAAATAACTCCGGCTGGAGTCTTAATTGCCACCGCCAGTGCATCAGGAATTGAGTGATTAACTTGCACGAACTCGAGGGTGAATGGGCCAACACCAAGTGTCTCCCCTGCTTTAACCACATGTAGTGGTGAGGTTATCTTGCGATCTTTTAACTTAGGTTCAACAAATGCCAAAGTTAATTTAGAGCCAATGATTTTGATATCACTGCGCTCTCGCAATAGATATGGCAGAGCGCCGATGTGATCCTCGTGGCCATGTGTTAAAAAGACCGCTTCAATATCATTTAATCGCTCACGGATATAGGAAAAATCCGGCAAAATTAAATCAATACCTGGTTGATCATCACCTGGAAATAAAACACCGCAATCAACAATTAGTAATCGACCTTCATACTCAAAGACGGTCATGTTTCGACCGATCTCACCGAGGCCACCAAGGGCCACGATGCGCAGAGTTTTTTTAGCTAACTTTGCAGGGTAAGGCAGACCAGGATGGGGATGATTCATTATTTACTTTAAGTTAACGCCGCCAGCTTGTAGATCCAACTTTAACTGCGCGATCTGCGCATCCGTTGCATCAACAAGTGGCAATCTGGTGAAACCACCAGGTAGACCCATTAAATTTAAGGCAGCCTTTGTCAAGATCGCTCCTTGAGTGCGGAAGGTGCCAGTAAATACTGGAAGTAATTTTTGATGTATCTCAAGTGCGCCAGCCCAATCATTAGCAAACCATGAGTTCAACATTGCCTTTAAATCTGCGCCAACGGTATGGCCGCAAACAGAGACAAATCCAACTGCGCCAACTGAAAGTAGTGGAAGATTTAAAATATCATCGCCAGAGTAAACCGCAATACCACTTCGCTTAATTACCCAAGAAGTGGCCGCTGGATTTCCTTTGGCATCTTTTAACGCAGCAATATTTTTATGTTCAGCTAACTTAACAATTGTCTCACTTTCAATCTCTACGCCAGTGCGCCCTGGTATGTCATACATCATTACTGGTAGATCGGTGGCATCAGCCATCGCCGTAAAGTGCGCTGTGATTCCAGCTTGTGGTGGTTTGTTGTAATAAGGAGTAACAACTAAAAGTGCATCAGCGCCAGCTTTAGCTGCGCGCTTTGCTTGCTCAACTGAATGAGAGGTTTCATTATTTCCAGCTCCAGCAATGATTTTTATATTTGCGCCAACAACGCCACGAACAGCCTTAATGATCTGATCTTTCTCATCATCACTTGTAGTTGGTGCCTCACCAGTTGTGCCATTTACAGCAATCGCATCATGGCCAGTTGCAATTAAGTGTGCTGCAATTTTTTCTAGCCCAGCCCAATCAATCTCCCCGCTTTTTTTAAATGGGGTAACCATTGCCGTAATTAAGCGGCCAAATGGTGGAGTGATTTGCATGCCCTAAGGCTACCTTGTTTGCTGATCGCCTTACGGGGCGATTCGGCCAGATTTCTCAAATGCCCCATAAGTAATCGGCATTAACTTGGCAAACTCTACTTCCATCTTCTCTGCCACCATCTCGATCTCACGCTGTGGGTATGAAGGAAAATGTGATCCCTCCCGAGCGGTACGAAGTGATAGGAAATTCATTAATGCTCTTGCATTCATCGTTACATACATTGATGAGTAAAGAGTTACTGGTAGAACGGCGCGAGCTACCTCACGAGCAACACCAGCGGTTAAGAGTTTTTGATAATTCTCATAAGCAAGTGTGCAGGTTTGCTTAATTGCATCCACTGTTAATTTATGTTGTTCTGGTGTTCCTTCAATAAATGAATACGCACCAGGCTTTCCAATCTGAACTAATTTACGATCTTTACTTGGCACATAAAAAACTGGACGAAGCTCGCGGTAGCGACCGCTCTCCTCATTGTAAGAAGCGATACGATGGCGCATAAACTCACGGAAAACAAAGATCGGCGCAGATATAAAAAATGTCATTGAGGTATGTTCAAATGGTGAACCATGTCGCTCACGAGCTAAGTAATTAATTAATCCTTCAGATTTTGATGCATCGGCGCCAACATCTTCAAGTGATTTATCACCAGCAGTTGAAACACGTGCTGCCCAAATAACATCGGCATCACTGGCACTAGATTTAACTAGTTCTACAGAGACATCATCTCTAAATTGGATTTGCTCGCTCACGACTGCGACCCTACCTTCGCGCATTGCCGATCCCTTGGATTAAGATGGCGGCGTGTCAGTCACAGGTAGGTTTAATTCACGAACAAATCAGGTAGATCGAACTGCAATAAGTGTCGCTTTCACCGTTGGTTTGTATGGCGCAGCCTTTGGCGCAGCTGGTGTGACCGCCGGCTTTTCAATATTACAGAGTTGTCTCTTATCGATTTTGCTCTTCTCGGGCGCATCACAATTTGCCGTTGTTGGAATTATGGGCGCCGGTGGCTCAGCAATTAGCGCGATTGCAACCGCCACATTATTAGGTTTTCGTAACGCACTCTACGGCTTACAGATGGCGCCAATTTTAAAGGTCACTGGCTTAAATCGCGTGCTTGCTGCGCAAATTACAATTGATGAATCAACAGCTGTTGCCACCCTGCAAGATAATGATGCCGAACGAAAACGTGGCTTTTATGTCACTGGAATTGGCGTGTATATATTCTGGAATTTATTTACCTTCCTTGGCGCATTAGGTGCAAGTGCTATTGGGGATCCTGCTGGAGTTAGGGG
>Ga0247722_10001979_pt1 | contig 10925 bp, 9 predicted proteins | sample MSEWelMarce3H_FC_FD_189094 | JGI IMG/M metagenome (GOLD analysis project Ga0247722, IMG submission 189094) | Subsurface sediment microbial communities from gas well in West Virginia, United States - MSEEL Well Study Marcellus 3H_FC | ecosystem: Environmental > Terrestrial > Deep subsurface >...
AACATATTATGTCTGGGTTTTTAGTCGCGTTAGCTGGACTAATCGCAATTCATCAACTGGACAATTTCAAAGACAAAGACCATAAATGGTTAACTGGTTTAAAAATGGCGAATACAACTCTTTTCACGATTATATCTACCCTAATCGCATTCTTCGGTGTGATAAAAATAACACATAGCAAAGACCAACACATTCATATTCCCGGTGGACTTGTATCTATGTTTGCGATAACAGCGTTTATTTATATTTTTACCAAGTATTATAACATTGACCGGGTAAAAGACATCGGAGATATAAAGTCAGAACTACCTTCCATCATATCACTCGAGTCCATATCATCGAATACCATTAAATATGACGCGGAAAGTCTTATGAAGATGTTACCTTTCTCGGCCGCGATGGCGTTTACGGGTCTCCTAGAATCACTTATTATGGTAAGGGATGCAGAAAGCGCGCTTGGTGTTAAGGGTGATTCATTTCGTGAGAGTGTCGTTCAAGGTATCGCAAATGTGGCGACTGGTCTAACTGGTGGATTTGGTGGATGTGTACTAGTTGGTCAAAGCAAATTGAACTTATTCAATGGTTCCAAAACCCAGTTTTCATCTGTGATAACTAGTATTCTTTTTATTGTAATCGGTCTATTCTTTAGTCGCGCCATAAATGAGATTCCGATTGCAGCTGTGGTCGGTGTCATGTTGCTGGTCGTATATAAGACAGGTGACTGGGACAGTATATTCAAACCACAATCTTTTGATAGGCGATGGATTATTACATTGGTTACTGCAATTGTCGGGTTTATATCAGGTAGTTTATCACTTGGGGTCGTCGTTGGTGTGATATTAGATAAGATGGTTTCCCGATTATAATGGAATGGAATGGAATGGAATGGAATGGAATCCGAATGCTAATATTCACGCCATAAACATAAAATTGAACTGTTATGTTTATGATATATCGGACGCATGATTCATTCATTCGTGTAATGTCTATCGCCACCGCCACCGAAATCGCCGTCGCCCCTGAACATGTTTCCGTTCACATGGAACGCCCTCCAGTCACCGCCAATGAAGAAGAATACTGGCCTCTTACCATGGAGTCCGTGAATCAATGCGACCTATCGTATTTCAATGACAAATGGTCCGAAGACATGATTCGCGACGGAATGCGCTCGATTCTTCTGGTCGGTGAATTACCCGAGGTCCGCGACAAGGAAATCAATGTTTGGAAGTACCTCTCACAATACAGTCCACCTTCCGACCGCGGATTCATGTTCAGTTATGGCGAGGACCGAATTGTTACGCTTGTCGGCGATAACATGAAAACCGGACATTCTGGTGCAAGCATGGGATGGACCATGAGGAATATCGAGTTCATTGCGAAGAATGGGCTTCCTGCACAACGGGCGCGGTTTCTGAAGAGCCAGAGCCGCCGCCAGAATAACTAGGCAGCGCGTCGACATTCATAATAATATGCGTATTTCGACCATCTTTCAAGAATTTTGCCGACAACGCCGCATGCTTCTTATATTTTTTATGTGTTATCTTATACGTATCAAAAAGCGGATTATGAATCTCGTTCGACGGAATATGGCCATGAACCGACCGCGAAATCATCTTATACAGTTTGAAATCGGGATACCTCTCTTCACCATTTGATTTGTAAAGCACATTGCGCCCCTTGTCGTCGGTCGTCCATTTTACGACCAACTTGATAATCGGGTCAGATTTGCAGAGCTTTTCCACTTTACGCAAATCATAGATGAAATAATCGAAGAGTGCGCATGCAAACCGGCATAAATCGAAACTGAAATTGGGTTCAACTGTTGGTTTGTCGGGGTTATAATAGGGCGGAAAGTTGTACTGCGTGGCAGCGTCGCCTTTCGGGTGGAAACTGTCGCTACAAATGAGCTCGCCTCGGAATTTGTAGATTGCGCGACCGAAATCGATAATTTTGAAAATGCGGCCGTATGTGGGGACCTTATAATACTGTCCTTCGTAGAAGTAATAAAGGAACTCCTCGGTCGTTTCAATGAACATTACATTATTGGTATGCAGGTCGTTATGTGTGAACTCGAACATTTTTTGATACATGATAAGCGTCATGATGATTTGGAATAGAATCGACGACCACTCTTCTTTCGTGAGTTCATCGGTCATCATAATACGGTCAAGTGTGCTTACGCATTTTTCAAGGAGGATGGCTTGAATCGGGAAGTCTTTGATTTTCACGATGATTTGTTCATCGTCGCTGTCATAACTTCCGGTATCGCTGTCGCTTCCGCTTCCGCTGCCGGTGTCGCTGTCGCTTCCGCTTCCGCTTCCAGAGTCGTCGCCGCCGCTTTCGCTACCACTCCCGCTCTCATCGCCCTCTCCCTCGCCCTTGCCCTTGCCCTTGCCCTTGCCATCGAATGATGTATCATCCACTTGAATTGAATCCGGTTGATTCAGGTCGTCGTGGTCGTGGTTCTCATCGTCGTCATTACTCATTGTAGTATACGACGAGTTTGACTGGGATGAATCACTATCACTCATTTCATCATGGTCTCTTGTTTGTTTTTTGGGGTGTAATGCAACACTCGAAATCGCGTCGGTTTCATCATCATTTACGCCTACGTCGACGACTTCAAGCGCGTCTGCGTATGCGGGTGCATCGGCGTCTGTCTGCATCACACACTCAGTATCCAGCGCATCAACGGAGACAGGTTCAATCGTAACCGTATCGTCGCATATCCCCGACTCGGACTCGGAAATATGGTCCAATATGTTGATACGATTTTTCATATTATGATAATCATCGTCGGTTTGTAGATAACTGTCTTGACCGGTTGGTCCAATCATTGTTTTCATTTTGTTTCGAATCTTCATCATCTTATTCATATTGACATCCGAGAGGTCGCCTTCGATATCATCGCCGAATTGGGAGTAGTCAATTGTGAAAAGGTCGTTTTCATAGTTATTGAAAAAAGCGCACCCGACTAGATAATCGATGTCGTCGAATACATTCGTGGAAAATTCGCGTTGTTTACAGAGGTAACTACCGTAATAATCGACTCCGTGGACGACTCCATGGGTATGAAGTGCGCGACTTGTCAAATACGAGAAGAACCCATCAACATAGGACGTATTGTTTGTATTCAACATCTTCTCTTCACATTCATCCAGTGTAGAATTGTATTTAGGAAGAGTGCGCGTCTTATTCTCCTGAACTTGATATTTTCCAGAGAGATATCGGATAGGGTCCAATAATGGCGAATACTTCACAAATATAGGGACATTACTTGTGTTGCCATTGTCGTCAGCAATGATTGTTTCCAAATGGTTTAGAGAGCGACTCGTGTCGTGGTCGTCGTGGTCGTCGTGGTCGTCACGCCCACTCTCCATAATCTGCGATGGATGCGATATAATGTTTTGTAAATAATACTTTTGATTCAACTGGATTCCGTTATAGTTGGTTTCGGCGATATCGAAGAATCGCGAGTAAATCGGAATATAATTCTGAATATCATACAATAATGCGGGTTCAATTGTCTCCGGTGTATATTTATGTTTTCGGTAATGAAGTTGAAATGCCGTGGATGCCGTGGATGTCGGCGTAGACGTAGGCGAAGATGACATATTTGTTCCTAAATGTAATGTAATATGATTGATACCTAGAAGTTTTATATTCGATTTAAACGGGCGTTCCATTTCATTCCATTCGATTCCATTCGTGTAAATGTCATAAAAATAATATATTCCATTTTTATTACGTTACATTCCACTCCATTCATTCGGTGTTCCATACATCACCATGAATTTAGAACTCGCCAAGTTCGATATGAAGGCCATCAGTTTTCGACCTGACGAAAATAAGGGGCCAGTAATCGTTCTCATTGGACGTCGTGATACCGGCAAAAGTTTCCTCGTGCAGGACCTTATGTTTCACCATCAAGATATCCCCATTGGAACCGTCATCTCAGGAACAGAAGCAGGTAACGGGTTCTTCGCAGCCCATGTGCCAAAACTATTCATCCATGACGCGTATAACACCGCAATCATAGAAAATATTCTCAAGCGCCAAAAAGCTGTGTTAAAGCAGGTCAAAAAAGATATGGATACATACAAGAAATCATCCATTGACCCTCGTACATTTGTCGTTCTGGATGATTGTCTGTATGATAACAAATGGACGAAGGACGTGATGATGCGTCTCCTCTTCATGAACGGGCGTCATTGGAAGGTCATGTTAGTCATCACAATGCAATATCCCCTGGGTATCCCTCCAAATCTCCGCACGAATATCGACTACGTTTTTATTCTCCGCGAGCCATATATTGCGAACCGTAAGCGAATCTATGACAACTATGCTGGCATGTTCCCCACTTTTGAGAGCTTTACTCAGGTCATGGACCAGTGTACTGAGAATTATGAGTGCCTGGTCATCAATAATAACGCAAAATCGAACAAATTACAAGACCAAATCTTCTGGTATAAGGCACAACAGCACGGGCCATTCAAGCTGGGCAGTAAAGAGTTCTGGGAAATATCGAAGAATCTCGGTTCTGATGATGAAGGCGAACAGTCGTATGACCCTAATGCTGCGAAAAACAGTAAGGCACCGAAGATTAATGTGAAGAAGAGTAAGTGGTGATGGAAAGTTGCTTCGCAATTCGGGGTAGCGGTTATACAAAATTAGCATTCAATAGAAAACCGCTTTTGTTATAACAAAATCGACTTTACAAATTAGCATTTAATCATAATTCTTGCTTTTCATTTACAAACGCAAGTATTGTTTTGACATACAATTACATAATAATGCTTTTTATTTTAAAAGCAACTAATCTATTATGACCCGCTTTCATAAAAACCGCTTTACATCCATAAAGCGAAAAAACTTAAAGACATACGTATATACATAGTATAACATACGCTGATAACGATGTCCTCTGCTTCTTCTGCCTCCGCCACCTCTTCCGCAACCCTCAACATTGTTGATCTCATCGAAAAAAATCCGATTACAAAGTTGTCTCAAAAATATAATAACCTCCTTCTCAATAAACTCCAAGAAAACTTCAACACATTCGAACAGCAATTGTTTGTTGCTAGTTTTTATTGTTACCTCAATTATGATAAGAATACTGATTATATCGTTGATTTGGATGATGTATGGAAATGGTTGGGTTTCGCACAGAAAATAAACGTTAGAACATTGCTCGAAAAAAACTTCAAATTTAACGTGGATTATACGGTTACCATCCCAGAATTCAAAAAATTAGAAGAACAAGAAAATACATGTAATGGAAGTGATGAAGAACAAGTAACCGAAGAGGGAGGCTCTTCGAAACCAAAAAATGGCGGTCAAAACAAACAAACTATCAAACTCACAATCCGATGCTTCAAACTTCTCTGTCTTAAAGCACAGACCAAGAAAGCAGGTGAAATCCACCAGTACTATATGAAAATGGAAGAAACTCTTCACCAAATCCTAGATACTGAGACCAGCGAACTCCGCGCACAACTCGAACAATCCGCCGCACAACTCGAACAAAAGAACGAAGTCATCAGCACCCTCAACCAAGCCACCATCACCCTTACCGAAGAAAAGAAACGCGCCGTAGAGAAAACTCTCATCAGCCAATTTCCCGTTAATACGGAATGTATTTATTTCGGCACCATCGACAACACCAACTCCGACAACGAAAAACTCATTAAGTTCGGCCACACCAACAACCTCGCCAACCGCGTCGCCGACCATCACAAGAAATACACCAATTTCATCCTCGCCGGTGCATTTAAAGTTTGCAACAAAGTGGAAATTGAGAACAATATTAAATCGCACCCCAAAATCAAGCGCCAACTTCGCACGATTGAAGTCGCTGGTAAAAACAAAACCGAAATCATCGCATATGACAGCACCAATTTCACGATTGCCCGCCTTACAAAGCACATCGAAGACATTATTCATGCTAGAATGTACAATGTGGAAAACTTCAACAGGCTTATTCAGCGTAATCAAGAATTGGAGGCCGAAAATGCGAAACTTGTCAGTGACCTCGAATCGAAAAAGAAGGCGATTCACGAACTCACACTCGCCAATAATGAACTCAAAGAGAAGACCGCACAACAGTCGCAAGCACTTCAAACCGTTGCAAGCGAAAATGAATCTCCCTTCACCCAACACATTCTCCTCCCCGATAATGAAATGACGCAAAAGTTCGACCAATTCGTCGCGACATGCTGTATCGTGCGCCCTGACGTCGAAGAAGAGTCGGTGAATCTTGAAGGTCGATTCCGTCTATGGTCGCATACGAAACCAACAAAAGAGACCTTCCACTCACTGAAGCATTATATGGACGTCAAGTTCAAACCCAAGCGTATCGACCGTATTCACGGCTATCAGGGTATCAAATTGAAGACAGTGGAATACAAGAAGGTTGTAGCAAATGAGGCCGAAAATCCAGCACAATTCAGCGTTGAGACATTTATATTCCAGTGTTGTAAGTTCTCCGACCGTGGCAAAATCCTGAATTCTACACTTCTGAAAGAGTATCAGCAATGGAAAATCTCTGTGGGACAGACACCAAGCGAAACCGACCTGAAGAACCTGAAGACCTATCTGAATGCGTGTCCGAACGCACTTAAGGCGACGATTTGGGCTGAAAATCAAACTTCCAATGAAGGCTATTACGGCGTATCGCTAAGTGAAAATTATTACACGATGACACAAGCCGTTATTCAAGGACAGGCCAATCCGGTGATTAGTGTTCAAATTTCAACCACCGGTAAGAAAGTCGAGAAACGCCTTGTCAATTCAAATCAAGTATTGAAGACATGGGGTACGATTGCGAAAGCAGCCGTCGCCGAAGGATTTTCCACCGCCAAAATGAGCCGCAGTGTCAAAGACAAAACAGTATTCAATGATTATTATTACTGTGTAGCGGTCTAGAGTCTAGACACTCTCGTATACACCATAATAAACAATTTAATCTTTGAATTAGAATAAATAATATTATCTTATCTTATAATATAATTCCTTCTTCATTCTTCAATGAGAACTCTCCAACTTACGGTTCCGAAGACCACGTCTTCTACCGATTTTTCTGCCTCATCTGTTGCTGAAGCAAAGAACTCGTCTCTTAGTTTTGGTGGTGGCTACAGCCAGTCGAGTGGTTGGAATGCCAACGTTACATTTACCAAGAAATGGTAGATGAAAAACTTTAGCGTAGCGTATATAACATTATTATTACTGTATTCGACAGTAGTAATAATGACCATTGTTTTCATTTAGAAATATTCAAATACTTATTGTTCGGCCTCCGCCTCCGGCGCCCCCGCCCCCGTCAACCGCGACAATCCGTGGTCTGTATTCTTATCCATGACGACATCTTCGCTTTCAAAGAGTTCCTTGCGCATCTCTTCAACTGTCATGGTCACGGATGCAGACTCGTCTCCCGCATTCCAGATACCTCCACCGACACTCTCGACCGCGTCGCTGCTCGTGAGGTCCTTCGGCTTTGCATCGACCAACGTCTCACCGTCCGTCGCCAACATCTGCGTGAGTTTGTTCCCGCTTTCTTTGGCCAGCTTGATATTCTCCTGAATCGCCTTTGCCTTTGTCTCCTTGACACGCTTATCAAACTCAGTCTTGGCCTGCTCCTCATTCTTCTTCTTCTCCGCCATCAACTGGTTCAAGGTCTCCTCCATGTACTCCACGCGCCCAGTCTTGTATGCATCAGGATGAAACGGCACCCACATGCCGACAGGACCGACGAAGACGTCGTGATTGGGGTCCACCTCGCGCAACATCTGACAACGTAACTCGGCCTCCTTCTGTGAACCAAACACACCGCGCACCTTGAGACCGCGCACTGAAGTCTGGAAATTATGCTTCTCGTTGAACTCATTTTCGAGGTCGTCCTCGTGCTTGTCTAGGAATGTCTTGTATTCGTCGTAGATATTCGTCTTTTGCAGGGTTTCTTTCTCTTCTTTAGCAAACTCTTGAAAGTCGGCAGACACCTTCTCGAAATTGATATGATACTTGAAGGATACAAAGTTAAGGAATTGTACGAATTTCTCCATGGACTTTTGATAGTCCCAATAGTGGAGAAACTTTTCAAAAAAGAAATGGTCTTTCTGCTTCAAAATAGATTCCGGAGACACAAAAGAGAGACATGCGAACTTCTGACCGGCAATCGGTTTATCTTCCTCTAACAAGTCAATATATTTAGGATTTACATCACCGGAACTTGTGTTCTTTAATTCAACGCCGGAAGGAGGAGGGGGAACTGACATCGTGAACTGAAACCTTCGATTTATAATATACTAAGGTATACTTTATTTAAGTATTTTACGCATTCCATTCCATTCCATTCCATTCCATTCCATTTTAATTTCTTATCATTATTTATAATAAATACTCAAATGTCCGGAGTTTTTGATTTAGGCGAACTCGTTAAGAGAACCATTAAGTACCTTGTTGAGGGTGTTATGGTTGCTATTGCAGCCTACGCCATCCCTAAACGCAGTTTGTCGTTTGACGAAGTGGCCCTCATCGCTCTCACTGCTGCCGCCACCTTCAGTATCCTTGATACCTATGTTCCCAGTTTGGCCGTTAGCGCTAGAACAGGTGCTGGATTCGGTATCGGCGCCAACCTCGTCGGATTCCCCACACCTCTTCGGGTCTAAATGACTCGATAGACCGGATAGACCGGATACACCGGATAGACCAGTTTACTATAATATATGCTTCAGTAGTATATATTAAAGAAGTATGGTTGTATTACCAGGACTACATGAGGTTCGAAGATGGTTAGGTGTACCTCCACCTAAAAAAGAAAGTGGCGCAGTGTCCGAATATCGCGAACGATTCAATTCATATTATTACCATATTGTCGAACGCGACCCCGACCGTTTTAGAATCTTCATAGTTTTAGGAATTGTCTATATTCTGGTTCTTCTTGTTCAACAAAAACGCTATTATTGGTGGTATCCCTCATTCAACCTAACAATACCAGGTGTAGGCATTGCATTCCCAGATAGCCGCTCAGAGATTCATACAGTGATGACCGAATACATCATGAAGCGAATGCCGAGTGATATTGCATTCTTTCGAATGACGGATATGAATGTAGCTGCTGCATTTACATCCATTATTACATCCGATGAAATGTCGACGGTCGAAATGGACCGTATTATGACGAATACTCGTGTCATGTTCGTCATTAAGACAATGAAATGGGGGTACAACCGCGCTCGACCAGCTCAAATCGCACCGGACCTTATCAATGAAGCCAACGGTACATTATTACGGTCAGAGTCAGCAGACACCCCCGCATATCCTTCCGGTCACGCAGTTCAGACATATTATTTAGCGAAAATACTGGCGCGTAGATTCCCGGCGAAGACGCAGGCGTTGATGGAAGCCGCCACCAAGTGCGCAAATATACGGATTATGGCGGGTCATCATTATCCAAGCGACCGTGATTTCGGATGGTGGGTAGTTGACCGCTATTTGACCGATGTATAAACACCGGGTAAAGATGCACGGCGCGTCGTTTATTTAGTAGTAGTAGTACGTTTTTTCTTTTTGACAAGGTCAGTCATTAGCTTTTCGTAATCTACGTTCTTTTTTTCAATGTCACTATAACCTGTGCGCTGTATTATGCATACCGGTGTAATTAAATACCATCGGTCTTGACACTGAAGACGTTTCCAGTATGAATCACATGCGTATGCGGTTGCATTTCCTGGATTCGCGATAAGTGCCTGGAGACCTTCTTCGAAATTATGAATGAGTGTATCATAATAACGACTGCATACGAGGTAACACCCGGTTGTTTTACAATTCGATATACGGAAACAGTCAGGCGGTTCAATTTTAAATGGCGGATAATTGTTGCCAGAGAATAATACCACATCCCAGTCATCATTGTTGAACCGTGAAAGAAATGACGATACTTGATGAACGAGTACTTCCGGGTGAATAAGTAACGCATCATCTTCGAATATAAGAATATGGTCCCATCCGTTATTTTTCGCAGTTTGTAAACACTCGATATGACTCTTTGTACATCCGATTGCTCCGTTCACGTCGTCTTTGATTGCGGAAAATCGTGGGACTGGTGTAAATTTGAAATCGTCGGGATAGCGCGCAGTAAGTTCCTCGAACTGTTTTTCAAAGAGTTCACGACGGTCATTTCGCGAATCCAGATTGATATACATTGCATGTTTTATATCTGAAAATTTGTGCAACATTGCATATAATAGTAGAATAATAGTAGAATAATGATATTATTATTTATATCCATTTACGCTACAATAACAAACTTAAAAAGTGATTCCGATTTCCTACAAGATACCGTACTATTATACGAGGAGACTAGATGATAACAACTACCATTATGGGCGGGTTGGGAAACCAACTATTCCAAATATTTATGACGGTTGCGACGGCACTTCGAAATGGGGACACGTTCTTTTTCATGCATCATCACGAGTTACCAGGTACACTTGGATATCCACGTTATACATTTTGGTCCACCATATTCCGCGGGTTGAGAAAGTATCTTACCCCGTCAAATGACGTGAATGACCGAATGTTTCAATCATTACCGCGATGGGATGAAATCGGATTTCATTACACGCCCACACCGACCGACACGGTGAAATACCCGAAACCACTTCGCCTTCATGGTTATTTTCAGAGTCACCGGTATTTCTCTGATAAATACGCGGAAGTATGCGATATCATACAATTACGACAACAACAAACATGGGTGAAACAAATGTATGGAAACGATTACTTGAACCACGGGGCCGGGACCGAGGGTAACAAACGCGCATTCGTGAGTCTACATTTTCGAATCGGCGACTATGTACAATACAAAGACATTCATCCAATCACACATGTAGACTATTATTATCGTGCAATACAGCACATGGTAACGT
>Ga0247722_10001980_pt1 | contig 10924 bp, 7 predicted proteins | sample MSEWelMarce3H_FC_FD_189094 | JGI IMG/M metagenome (GOLD analysis project Ga0247722, IMG submission 189094) | Subsurface sediment microbial communities from gas well in West Virginia, United States - MSEEL Well Study Marcellus 3H_FC | ecosystem: Environmental > Terrestrial > Deep subsurface >...
TGTTTTGGGATTGGTTAAGCAAGGAAGATAGCTCAGCCCCCGGACTGCCCTGAATGCAGTGGTCCGGCCAGAGAATCTGATCCAGCCCGTTGAGTACGGTGTTGTCTCCCGGTTTTTTCCCCGGATGGTTGGAGGCAAAACTTCCATGGTTGGCAGGATGCCAGTCTCGTGAGGCAATAATCAGGTTGAATTTCTTTTGGAGATCATTGATTACAGGTATTATTTGGTTTCCCTGAGAAACTGCAAGGTTGCCTCCGGGAAGAAAGTCATTTTGAACATCTACTATCAGTAATGCATTCATGGCAAGACCTTTTTTATCCTGATTAATTCATAAATTTTTTTAATGAGATGCTCAAATAGCAAGAAATCCAATCAACCGCAGATAAAATTAATGAAGGGAATAATGATTATTTTCCAATCAATTTTATTGAGGACGATTGTAGTTCGCAGTTAGTTGAGCATCGTAATAAATTATTTGTGAAATATTCAGGTTAGGATTAGAGGTAGTTTTACCCCTGCTTATCCTGTTTATATTTCACGATTAATTCCAGTCTTCTGTTGTAAAGTGTTTCCTCAATTCCTACAGGATATATGTGCGGGTTTACAAATCGTTTGATACTTTTATCTAACAAATCAAGTTGTTGTGATGTTCGTTGTTGCAGTTTTAAAATTGGCTCTTGCTGATATACGCATTTCCCTTTCTTCAGCACCGGAACCAGCAAGTCCTCGCAGGAAAGACTTGCCTTATCCAGAATCTTTGTGCGGGTCGGATCTGAAGGGTCTATCATTTTCACAGGGCCGGAGAGGTCTTTTCGCTGATCATAAATCATATCACCGGCCATAACTCCATTCCGGTAAAATCTTTTGACTTGTTGAATTCCCGGGATATTGACCTTGATGGATTGTTCGGATAGCTTAATGCGGTCGAGCCATTCTCCGGTTTTAGTCTCTATAGCCGCGAGCTTATAGACACCTCCGAGTGCCGGTTGATCAAAAGCGGTAACGAGCTTCGTGCCGATGCCCCACGAATCAATGGCTGCTTCCTGTTGCTTCAGGCTTGAAATCAGATATTCATCCAGGTCATTGCTGGCTACAATCTTCATATGCTGCAGTCCGGCTTCGTTCAACTTTTTTCTTGCCAGTTGACTCAAATAAGCCAGGTCGCCTGAGTCCAGTCTGATGCCTTTAATCCGGTATCCTTGAGCTTCTACCTTTTTTGCCGCTTCAATGGCATTGTCTATTCCTTTAGGGGTATTATAGGTATCCACCAAAAAAATGGTGTTGGTGGGCAATGCGGCGGCAAAAGCATCGAAAGCTGCCGGTTCATCCTCAAACGCCTGAACCCAGCTGTGTGCATGGGTGCCCAGAGCCGGAATGCCCAGGTGATATGCCGCCAAAACATTGGAGGTTCCGGAGCATCCTCCGATAAATGCCGCTCTGGTGGCAGAGATAGACCCGTCTATGCCCTGTGCTCTTCTGAGACCAAACTCCATGACTGGTTCCCCTTTGGCAGCAAGGTTGATTCTGGCCGACTTTGTGGCGATGAGCGTCTGAAAGTTGATGATGTTTAACAGGGCGGACTCGATTAATTGACATTGCAAAATGGGCCCTTTTACACGGATGAGCGGTTCATTTGGAAATACAACTGTTCCTTCTTGGATCGCTTCCACATCGCAATCAAACTCCATGGTGGTAAGGTACTCCAGGAACTTTTCATCAAACAATGGCCTGGAATCATTCCCTTTTAAACTCCGGAGATAGTCAATGTCAGCTTGGCAAAAGTGAAACCTGTTCAGATAATCTATGGCAGTTTCCAGTCCTGCTGCAATGGTAAAACCTCCGTCAAACGGATTACTTCTGAAAAAAAGATTGAAAACGGCATTTTGCTCATGCATGTTGTGTTTCCAGAACCCGTAAGCCATTGTGATTTCATAGAAATCGGTCAGTAGAGCAAGGGAAGTAGTATTTTTTGTTTCTGAATAATTCATAAATTATTGATTCAGCTTTATTACAAATCCCGCCTGATATGCCTGCAGATTACCCTCTCTGTCCAAAACCGGCCACGCAAGAAGAACCGACTGAATATCTTTAGTCATTGTGCCGGCCTGAGGGTCCACACGCCATGTCTCTTCAAATTGTAATTGTGCAGTTTGCGATCGTTCAAATTTGCCGCTTGATTCCATCTCTTTTACTTTCTCCACAGAGATAGGTTCCCGGTTGTAGTAGTCCAGTGCCTGGGCTTTTCCTTCATAAACCGCTTCGAAAAGGAGATTGATGAGTTTTTTGTGTTCCAGATTTCGCAGGCGTGACGAGGCCCATGTATTGGTGGTGTCAAGATTGATGATGTTCACCGGGTAAAGGATGGTGTCGGCAACTATTATTCCTGAATTAGCAGAAACAGTCAGGGCTTCTTTTTTTTCGGATTCTGATTGACAGGATAAAATACTAAAAGATAAGAGGATCAAATAAAGGAATTTGTTTAACATATTGCTATCTTTTAAAGGTTAACATCATACCGTTTTGGTTTCTGTTGATTTTTCCGTTTGAATAAGCCTGATGTCCGTTGACAAACGTATGCGTTATCCGATGCGAAAATGTGGTTCCTGAAAAAGGACTCCACCCACATTTATATTGTACTGAGGAATCTTCAACTTTTTCCTTTTTTCCGGGATCGATAATGACCAGATCGGCAAAGTACCCCTCTTTGATATAACCCCGTTTTTCAACTCCGAAAAGTTCTGCCGGGGCATGACACATTTTTTCCACCACCATCTCTTTGGTGAAAATTCCTTGTGTTGATAACTCAAACATAGCTTGCAGGGAGTGTTGTACGAGTGGACCTCCCGATGGCGCCTGGAAATAACTGTTGTTTTTTTCTTCCGCGGTATGGGGGGCGTGATCGGTGGCCACTACATCCAGAATATTGTTTCGCAGGGCTTCCCTCAATGCTTCCCGGTCCTGAGTGCTTTTGACGGCAGGATTCCATTTTATCCGGGATCCGAATTTGTCATAATCTTCGTCCGAAAACCAAAGGTGATGTACGCATACCTCTGCGGTTATTCTTTTTTCCCGCAGGGGGAGAGCATTGGTAAAAAGGGACATCTCCTGTGCCGTTGATAAATGCAGGATGTGCAACCGGGTGTTGAACTTTGATGCAAGTTCTACAGCCATGGAGGAAGATTTGTAGCAGGCTTCGGCACTTCTGATTTGAGGATGATACCTGAATGGCATTTCTTCCCCGTATTTTTCTTTAAATATTTTGGTGTTGTTCTTGATGGTTGTTTCGTCTTCACAGTGCGTTGCAATAAGCATGGGGACTTCCCGGAAAATGTTTTCCAACGCTTCTTTTTTATCAACCAGCATATTTCCTGTGGAGGAGCCCATAAATACTTTTACTCCGCAGACAGTGGCCGGATCTGCTTTTAAGACTTCCTTCAAATTGTCGTTGGTTGCTCCCATATAAAAAGAGTAATTGGCAACGGAGCGTTCTTCTCCTATCCGGAACTTCTTTTTGAGCGCTTCTATGGTGGTGGTTTGCGGATTGGTGTTGGGCATCTCCATGAATGAGGTAACTCCGCCCGCTACCGCGGCCCCCGATTCTGTGTAAATGTCGGCTTTGTGTGTGAGGCCCGGTTCTCTGAAATGCACCTGGTCATCAATGACTCCGGGAATAAGGTAACATCCTTCTGCATCTATGGTTTTGTCGGCTTCAGGAAGCAGGTCTCCTTTTCGGAAGATTTTTTCAATCAGACGGTCGTTGATTAGGACACTTCCTTCAAAGGAATTCCCCTGATTGATAATGGTTGCATTTTTTATGAGTGTTTTCATCAGTATATAATTAGGGGTTGCTGAAAAACAATTAAAGAGGTAATAGTAAAAAGATTATAGTTAATAATTTTATTTAAAGTGCAAGGTTTATCAAGTAAATCTTTCAAAGAGTTTGCACTTGTGGTGGTTAATAATCAAAATATTACTGTTCAAAAGATTTATTCTTTAGGTTAAACGATGTTTCCTATTTAAAAGGCGCGGTGGCCTGTCCGTTTTCCGGGTCGGCGGATAGCGGGAAGCCAAAATGGGCGACTTTCATGGCCTTGCGCAATGGCCGGAAATTTTGGTTTTCGCGGGCGGATAGGTTTAAACGGACTAGATTTTTTTGTTTCTTTTTGGAGCAATGCCAAAAAGAAAAACAATAAAGAAATTAAAAATTGGTCTGCTGACTTTTTCAGTAGCCTGTAATTAAACAAATTTATTGGTATGGTGGAACTCGTCTCAAGCAATCGGGACTCGTTTCATAGTTTGTATTTGAATAAAGTGACAGGCAGGGTTAACAGATGACAATGCTTAATATAAGAAACCGACGGAAAATTGTCAGGTAATAAAACTTAAAAATCAGATACGCCTAAGCGATTATACTTCATATTTCTTGAAGAAACTGCTGATTTTCATCTTTATAACACCCCATAAAGCCTCACTGAAGATTCCTCCGCTCATTTTTGATGCGCCTTCCTGACGATCGGTGAAGATAATGGGCACTTCAATAATCTTGAAGCCATATTTCCAGGTAGAAAACTTCATCTCTATCTGAAATCCATATCCTTTGAGACGTATTTTGTCCAGCTTTATGGTTTCCAGCACTTTGCGGTGGTAGCATTTGAACCCGGCGGTAGTATCCATTATTTTCATTCCGGTAACCAGTCTTACATAAGTGGAAGCAAAATAGGACATTAATACCCTTCCCATAGGCCAGTTCACCACATTTACTCCCGATTTGTACCTGGATCCAATGGCTAAATCAGCACCATCCTCGGAGCATGCTTTGTACAGGCGGTTTAAATCTTCCGGGTTATGAGAAAAATCGGCATCCATCTCGCAGATGTACTCATATCCTTTTTCCAGGGCCCATTTAAAACCTGTGATGTAGGCTGTTCCCAGTCCCAATTTGCCTGCTCGTTCCAATAGATGAAGTTCCGGAGCCGATTGCTGCATCTCTTTTACAATGGACGCGGTTCCATCCGGAGAACCATCGTCTATTATAAGAACGTCAAAAGGGGTGGGTTGGGCAAATACAGCCTTTATAATGGCTTCGATATTTTCCTTTTCATTATAGGTTGGTATGATTACCAGATTTTTTGATTCTGTCATTTGGCTTGTTGGTATATGAATGTTTGTCGTATTGTTTGTGCGAATTTACGAATTTAGAACTGGTTAATGGTTCTATATATAAGGTTTTTTGGAGAAGGAGGTTTAATAGCTGATGAGCTGATGAGCTGTTGAGCTCAACCCTCATTCCTCAACCCTGATTTCCCCTTGACACTCTCCCCCAAAATTCTTACTTTTACTTTTCTGACATAAAATTTGAGACGTCTATATTTGACCCTCAGCGGGTTGACATTTTTTTACACAAATAGATTGAAAAAAGATTTGGAAAAGCGGGAAACAATGCGTTATCTTTGCACCCGCTTTGCAAGAGAGACCAAGGGGTCCGAGCGAAAAAGCAGAGCAATCTTTTTGGAGTAAGAGCTGACGAGATCAGCACTTGAAAAAAAGATGAAAAATAATTTTGGCGAAGAAAAATATTTGATTTATCTTTGCACTCGCTTTTGAAAAAAAGCAGGCATCCCGAAGGGGGCCATCGGCCGGTACAGACGATTCACGAATCGTCTCACAGAGGCAAAAAAAGATCTTTGAAATTATTAATGCAAAACCAAAAACAAGGTAAAAGCGGATCCACAAGTCAATTTCAATAATTTGGAGTCGGGATTTTTTGTTTGAGGATATGTTCTTAAAAGAGATTTTATTTTAAAACTTTCCTACAACGAAGAGTTTGATCCTGGCTCAGGATGAACGCTAGCGACAGGCCTAACACATGCAAGTCGAGGGGTAACATGAGAGCTTGCTCTTGATGACGACCGGCGCACGGGTGAGTAACGCGTATGCAACCTTCCTTTAACAGGAGAATAGCCCCCGGAAACGGGGATTAATGCTCCATAGTAATTATTTGCCACCTGACAGATAATTTAAAGTTCCGACGGTTAAAGATGGGCATGCGTGACATTAGCCAGTTGGCGGGGTAACGGCCCACCAAAGCAACGATGTCTAGGGGTTCTGAGAGGAAGGTCCCCCACACTGGTACTGAGACACGGACCAGACTCCTACGGGAGGCAGCAGTGAGGAATATTGGTCAATGGACGCAAGTCTGAACCAGCCATGTCGCGTGCAGGATGACTGCCCTATGGGTTGTAAACTGCTTTTGTACGGGAAGAAATATACTTACGTGTAAGTATTTGCCGGTACCGTACGAATAAGCATCGGCTAACTCCGTGCCAGCAGCCGCGGTAATACGGAGGATGCGAGCGTTATCCGGATTTATTGGGTTTAAAGGGTGCGTAGGCGGAATGGTAAGTCAGTGGTGAAATCCTGCAGCTCAACTGTAGTTGTGCCATTGATACTGTCATTCTTGAGTACAGATGAGGTAGGCGGAATGAGTAGTGTAGCGGTGAAATGCATAGATATTACTCAGAACACCAATTGCGAAGGCAGCTTACTAAACTGACACTGACGCTGAAGCACGAAAGCGTGGGTATCAAACAGGATTAGATACCCTGGTAGTCCACGCCGTAAACGATGATTACTGGTTGTTTGCGATACACAGCAAGCGACTGAGCGAAAGCATTAAGTAATCCACCTGGGGAGTACGTCGGCAACGATGAAACTCAAAGGAATTGACGGGGGCCCGCACAAGCGGTGGAACATGTGGTTTAATTCGATGATACGCGAGGAACCTTACCTGGGTTTAAATGGGAAGTGACAGGGGTAGAAATACCTTTTTCTTCGGACACTTTTCAAGGTGCTGCATGGTTGTCGTCAGCTCGTGCCGTGAGGTGTCGGGTTAAGTCCCATAACGAGCGCAACCCCTGTTGTTAGTTACCAGCACATCATGGTGGGGACTCTAACAAGACTGCCGGTGTAAACCGCGAGGAAGGTGGGGATGACGTCAAATCAGCACGGCCCTTACATCCAGGGCTACACACGTGTTACAATGGCAGGTACAAAGGGCAGCTACACAGCGATGTGATGCTAATCTCGAAAACCTGTCCCAGTTCGGATTGAAGTCTGCAACCCGACTTCATGAAGCTGGAATCGCTAGTAATCGCGCATCAGCCATGGCGCGGTGAATACGTTCCCGGGCCTTGTACACACCGCCCGTCAAGCCATGGAAGCCGGGAGTACCTGAAGTATGTAACCGCAAGGAGCGTCCTAGGGTAAAACTGGTGACTGGGGCTAAGTCGTAACAAGGTAGCCGTACCGGAAGGTGTGGCTGGAACACCTCCTTTCTGGAGAGAATGTATCCAACACCAGACAAAACGACTTCGACCTCCAAAGAGTGAAAGAGACCGGAAAAGCTTTTATCTTTGGTTTTGCATTAATTTTTATATAAGTTCCCTTTTTACAGACTAAGACACTGTGGCCATAGCAGAGACGATACCTGTATCGTCTATACGGGTGACAGAGAAGTTTGTAAAGTACTGGACAGCGGTTAGGGCAGAAAGACCATACAAAAGGGGGAAACAACCACCCTCCAGTGTTACAGCTGCGGAGGATATAACAGTCCCGTAGCTCAGTTGGTTAGAGCACTACACTGATAATGTAGGGGTCCGCAGTTCAAATCTGCGCGGGACTACACCGTTACTGCAACAGCAGAAACACATAGTACAGTAAAGGCAATAGATGTATTGCCTATACGTACGATAAGTATCCTGATATAAGACATCACATAAGGGAACCAGGTTATCCTGTTGGAGACAACAGCACAACCACAGCGACCAAAACAGGTCGAAACGTTCATTGACATATTGGAAAACATAAGACTCAAAAAGCAAAACGAGCACACTGCAAAAAAGTAGTAGTGCTTTAGTGTACGTCTGAATTTCATTACCTACGGGTTTTGGAAGGAAGACACCAACTAAGAAAGTAAAAAAGGGCGCATGGCGGATGCCTTGGCTCTCAGAGGCGAAGAAGGACGTGATAAGCTGCGAAAAGTCATGGGTAGGTGCAAATAACCATTGATCCGTGAATATCCGAATGGGGCAACCCACTGTATTGAAGATACAGTATCCAGTAATGGAGGCGAACCCGGAGAACTGAAACATCTAAGTACCCGGAGGAAGAGAAAACAAAAGTGATTCTCCTAGTAGCGGCGAGCGAACGGGGATTAGCCCAAACCATTGTTGTTTAGGCAATGATGGGGTAATAGGACTGCGGTGTGAGGATTAAGGACGAAATGGAAGCATCTGGAAAGTTGCATCAAAGAGGGTGACAATCCCGTACATGTAAGTGTTTAATTTTCTAGCAGTATCCTGAGTAGGACGGGACACGAGAAATCCTGTCTGAATTAGCCGGGACCATCCGGTAAGGCTAAATACTCCTGAGAGACCGATAGTGAACAAGTACCGTGAGGGAAAGGTGAAAAGCACCCCTGGCAGGGGAGTGAAAAAGTACCTGAAACCGTGCGCCTACAAGCAGTCGAAGCCCTTTAGTGGGGTGACGGCGTGCCTTTTGCATAATGAGCCTACGAGTTATTCCTTACCGGCAAGGTTAAGTATTTCAAGATACGTAGCCGAAGCGAAAGCGAGTCTGAACAGGGCGATAGAGTCGGTAGGGATAGACGCGAAACCAGGTGATCTACCCATGGTCAGGTTGAAGTCCCGGTAACACGGGATGGAGGACCGAACCAGTAAACGTTGAAAAGTTTTTGGATGAACTGTGGGTAGGGGTGAAAGGCCAATCAAACCTGGAAATAGCTCGTACTCCCCGAAATGCATTTAGGTGCAGCCTTATGAAAGTTTAGCACAGGTAGAGCTACTGATAGGACGCGAGGGTTTCATCGCCTATCAACTCCTGACAAACTCCGAATGGTGCTAAATGATTCATAGGAGTGAGGGCATGGGTGCTAAGGTCCGTGTCCGAGAGGGAAAGAACCCAGACCACCGTCTAAGGTCCCCAAATGTATGCTAAGTTGAAGAAAACGCGGTATGGTTGCACAGACAGCTAGGATGTTGGCTTGGAAGCAGCCACTCATTTAAAGAGTGCGTAACAGCTCACTAGTCGAGCGACCGTGCATGGATAATAATCGGGCATTAAGCATGCTACCGAAGACGTGGATTTGTGACATTAGTCACAACTGGTAGGGGAGCATTCCAACACCGCCGAAGCAGTATTGTGAGATATTGTGGAGGAATTGGAAAAGCAAATGTAGGCATAAGTAACGATAATGAAGGTGAGAGACCTTCACGCCGAAAGACTAAGGTTTCCTGATCAACGCTAATCGGATCAGGGTCAGTCGGGACCTAAGGATAACCCGAATGGGGAAGCCGATGGCAAGCAGGTCAACATTCCTGCACCCGCTATACAATAAAAGTGACGGGGTCACCAGGTGTCTGAGCGCTGACGGAATAGCGCCCTGAGCCTAGGCTACGGCCGAAGCGAAGACAAGTAATGACTTCCAAGAAAAGCGAGTATAGCGGCCCGTACCGTAAACGGACACACGTAGTTGGGTTGAGTATACTAAGGCGCTCGAGTGATCCGCGGCCAAGGAACTAGGCAAATTAGTCCTGTAACTTCGGGAGAAAGGACCCCCGGTATTGATTTCGGTTAATATTGGGGCGCAGAGAAATGGCCCAGGCGACTGTTTACCAAAAACACATGGCTTTGCTAAATCGAAAGATGATGTATAAGGCCTGACACCTGCCCGGTGCCGGAAGGTTAAGAGGAGATGTTAGTTTCGGCGAAGCATTGAATTGAAGCCCCGGTAAACGGCGGCCGTAACTATAACGGTCCTAAGGTAGCGAAATTCCTTGTCGGGTAAGTTCCGACCTGCACGAATGGTGTAACGATCTGGGCACTGTCTCAGCCGCGAGCTCGGTGAAATTGTAGTACCGGTGAAGATGCCGGTTACCCGCAACGGGACGGAAAGACCCCGTGAACCTTTACTGCAACTTAACATTGATTTTGGGTAAGTGATGTGTAGGATAGGTCGGAGACTATGAAGCGGTATCGCCAGGTATCGTGGAGTCGCCCTTGAAATACGACCCTTTACTTGCTTGGAGTCTAATCCCACAGCGTGGGAGACATTGTTTGGTGGGTAGTTTGACTGGGGTGGTCGCCTCCAAAAGAGTAACGGAGGCTTCCAAAGGTTCCCTCAAGACGATTGGTAACCGTCTGAAGAGTATAATGGTACAAGGGAGCTTGACTGTGAGACCAACAAGTCGATCAGGTGCGAAAGCAGGGCATAGTGATCCGGTGGTTCCGAATGGAAGGGCCATCGCTCAAAGGATAAAAGGTACTCCGGGGATAACAGGCTGATCGCCGCCAAGAGCTCATATCGACGCGGCGGTTTGGCACCTCGATGTCGGCTCGTCACATCCTGGGGCTGGAGAAGGTCCCAAGGGTTGGGCTGTTCGCCCATTAAAGTGGCACGCGAGCTGGGTTCAGAACGTCGTGAGACAGTTCGGTCCCTATCTGTTGTGGGCGTAGGAAATTTGAGAGACCCTGTCATTAGTACGAGAGGACCGTGATGGACAGACCACTGGTGCATCAGTTGTTCCGCCAGGAGCATCGCTGAGTAGCTAAGTCTGGAAGGGATAAGTGCTGAAAGCATCTAAGCACGAAGCCTGTCTCAAGATAAGATTTCCATATAAGGGGCGTTGCAGACGACGACGTTGATAGGCTGCAGGTGTAAATACGGTGACGTATGTAGCCGAGCAGTACTAATTACCCAAAACTTTTAAGTTGGGGAGTTCAATCTCCACACTGAAGCATTATTACTAAAGCAATGACCAGTGATCAATAAACAATTACCAATCATCATTGATAATTGGTAACTGATAATTGATAATTGACTCTTTTTCTTTTTGAATCTTTTCCA
>Ga0247722_10001981_pt1 | contig 10921 bp, 8 predicted proteins | sample MSEWelMarce3H_FC_FD_189094 | JGI IMG/M metagenome (GOLD analysis project Ga0247722, IMG submission 189094) | Subsurface sediment microbial communities from gas well in West Virginia, United States - MSEEL Well Study Marcellus 3H_FC | ecosystem: Environmental > Terrestrial > Deep subsurface >...
GAAGTGAGTTTCATTGAAAACAGCAAGCAAATCAATAGATTCGGAAATGATGCTGCCGCAAATTATAAATTTGAAAACGCAACAAGAGTTTCAGTTGGTGGATTTTATATTCCAAAACATGATTCTTTTACGAATTATTTCAGTAGAATCGTTTATCGGGCAGGTTTACGATATGAAAACACGGGTTTGCTAGTAAATAATAAAAGCATAAACGATTTTGGCATGAATTTTGGGATTGGTTTACCACTTGGTGCTTCTAATTTGAATTTCGGAGTTGAATACGGAAAAAGAGGCACTACATCTAATGGTTTAATAAAAGAAGATTATTTCAATGTCAGTGTAGGCTTGTCCTTAAACGATATTTGGTTTAGTAAAAGAAAAATTGATTAATACATAAAAACAGTAAAATGAAATCTAAATTATCTTTATTAGTTATAGTAGCTACTACTTTATTTGTTCAAGCTCAAAATACAGAAGTTTGTACAGAAAATTTAAGTATGATGGGGACTTCTGTTCAAGCAAAAAACCCAGATGCTTATGATTATTTAACTATGTTAAGAAAGGATTGTCCTTCTTTTCACAAAGGAATTTATTCGTATGGTGAAGCTGCAATAAAATTAAGAATTGAAAAAGCAACAACACCCGCAGATAAAGAAAAATATGTGCGTGATTTAATGAAATTATATGATGAACACGATCAATATTTTCCTAATAATGGTGCTGGAAACAAAATGAAAAAAGGGTTGATACTTTTTGAAAATAAAATCGGTACAAACAAAGAAGTATATGATTTATTAGACCATGCTTTCAAAGCAGATTATGCGAATTTTAAATATGCAAAAGCTATGTATGTATATTTCGAAATTTTGGTAACCGATTATAAATCAGGTTCAAAAGGTATCGAATTACAGCAAGTTTTTGATAAATATGATGATTTATCTCAAAAATTAGTTGAAGAAGAAGATGAATTGTCTAATGAAAAAGACGGTTTAATCAGTAAAGAAGAAGCTGGAGAAACTTTAACTGACAAAGAAGCGAAAAGAAAAGCAAAATTAGAAAGTAACTTGGAAATTTTTTCTAGCATCAAAAATGATATGGACAATATTATTTTAGAACTTTCTACTTGTGATAAATTGATTCCGTTCTATCAAAAAGGTTTTGACGCTAATAAAGCAAACGAACAATGGTTGAAAAGAGCCGCTGATAGATTAGAAGCAAAAGGTTGTGATAATGATCCTTTGTTCTCAAAAATTTCGGAAGCCTTATATAAATTAAACCCAAGTGCGGAAGCCGCTGAAAAATTAGCGATTGTTGAATACCAAAGAAAAAATACATCTAAAGCATTAGAATATTTCAATCAAGCCGCAGATTTGTATAAAGACAATACTAAAAAAGCCAATACTTATTATAAAATGGCAAGTTTGTTTAGTAGAAGTAATAAATCACAAGCAAGAACGTATGCTAGAAAAGCCTTAGCAGTAAAACCTTCTTACGGAAAAGCCTATTTGTTGATTGCACAATTATATGGTAGTAGCATCAACGATTGTGGAGGTGATCAGTTTGAGAAAAGAGCTATGTATTGGTTAGCAGCACAATACTGTGATAAAGCAGCTTCGGCAGATTCATCTATCAAAGCTTTGGCAAACAAAACAGCAGCAAGTTACCGAGCAGCAGCTCCTTCTAAAACCGAAATTTTCCAAGCTGCAAAAGCGGGGCAACGCATCGCATTCAACTGTTGGGTAGGCGAAAGTGTTGTGGTTCCAAATTTATAAAATGAAAAGGAAATACAATAATTATTTAAAAAGCATAGTCGCACTATTTTTTGTGACTATGTTTTTTTCATGTGAAAACGATATTCAAAGAGTTAAAAAACTTAGCGAAACGTCTTTTATGCCTTCCGGTGAAGTGGATACTATCAATTTGAAATACACAGATTCTGGACGAATTAAATCCATTTTACTAAGTCCCAAAATGCTGGATTATAGCAATATAAAAAACGCATTCACCGAATTTCCAAAAGGAATTAAAGTAACCCTATTCGAAAAAAACGGTGCCACAACAACTATTGTTTCCGATTATGCAATTTCTTATAAAAAAACCAGTTTAATCGATTTGCAAGGGAATGTAACAATTACCTCAAATGATGGAAAAAAACTAGAAACGGCTCAACTCTATTTTGACCAAAAAAATGAATGGTTTTTTACCGAAAAATTCTTTAAATTTACAGATACAAACGGCGGATTTCTTCAAGGTCCCGGCGTAGATTTTAGCAAAGATTTCAAAATCTTTAATATGCAAAATAGTAATGGACAAGTAAATTCTATAGAAAATTAAGTCAATTGTTCAAAAAATGTTTTATATTTGAAAAAAATTAAATTATGACCTATTTAAAATTAATACAATATTTATATCTTGTTTTTGCCGCAGTTTTTATATACGATGGTATATCTAAAATACAAAAAGGGGAATCTTATGCACTCAGTTTTATTGTGGCTGCAGTTGCAATTGCAATGTTTTTCTTTAGAAGACATTTTTACAAAAAATATCAAAAATAATAACTTTCTAATATGGAAATAGCCATAATTGTAGTTTGTCTTTTACTTTCTGCTTTTTTCTCCGGTATGGAAATTGCCTATATTTCTTCAAATAAGGTTTATCTCTCTATTGAAAAAAGACAACACAATTTTGCTGCAAAACTTCTCAATAAATTAACGGAAAAACCTTCGCAATTTATTACGTCACTTCTAGTTGGTAATAATGTTGTACTAGTAATTTACGGATTTTATTCAGGTGATTTAATAATGAAATGGCTTGAAAATTATTTTCTATTAACCAATTTTAGTTCATTATTGTTACAAACCTTAATTTCAACAATTCTGATATTAGTAACAGCTGAATTTTTACCTAAGGTTTTCTTTCAAATTTATGCCAATCAAGCAATTAAGTTCTTCGTTTTTCCAACGTATATTTTTTTCCAACTTCTTTATTGGCCTTCAAAATTTATTATTTGGATTTCCGATTTTATTTTGAAATTTTTCTTCAAGTCAAATGGTGATCAAGTGCAAGAATATTTTAGTAAAATTGAACTCGGTAATTATATAACCGAACAAATGAACAATGTTTCTGATGAAAATGAAATTGATACCGAAATTCAGTTTTTCCAAAATGCGTTAGAATTCTCAAATCTAAAAGCTCGTGATATTATGACACCACGAACGGAATTATGGGGTTTGGATATTTTAGATTCTGTTTCGGATTTAAAAGAAACATTTGTGAAAACGGGTTATTCAAAATTATTGGTTTATCAAGACACAATCGACGATATTTTAGGCTATGTCCATTCTTTTGAATTGTTTAAAAAACCAAAAAATATCAAAAGCATCACAATTCCGGTTGAATACATTCCTGAAACAATATATATTAAAGACGCTTTAGATTTATTAACGAAAAAAAGAAAAAGTATTGCTGTTGTGATTGATGAATATGGCGGCACTTCTGGAATTATTACAATAGAAGATATTATTGAAGAATTATTCGGTGAAATTGAAGACGAACACGATTTGGAAGAAAATTTAATTGAAGAACGTCTAAGTGAAACCTCTTTTTTGTTTTCAGCTCGTTTGGATGTTGAATATTTGAACGAAAAATATGATTTGCAAATCGCAACTTCTGATTCATATTCCACTTTAGGCGGTTTTATTGTGGATCATACAAAAGAAATTCCCCAAAATGAAGAACGTATTTTAATTGATAATTTCGAGTTTACTGTCCATTCTGCCAGCAAAAACAAGATTGAATTGGTCCGTTTTTCCATAAATGAGGAAAAAAGATAAAAAAGTTTGAAAAATATAGCGTTACAATTTTTATTATTAAATAGATAATTGTATTTTCGCCCTCTGAATAAAAAATTTAAAAATTAATAAAATGGCAGTTTTATCTAAAATTAGACAACGCACAGGATTACTTATACTTGTTATTGGTTTTTGCTTATTAGCCTTCTTGGTTGGTGATGCATTCCAAAGCGGAACATTTGGTTCTGGTTCAAGTGAAATTGGATCGGTTAATGGAACCGATATCCAAACGCAAGAATTTATGCAAAAAGTAGCTTTCTCAGAAAAGCAAGGACAAGGCATGAGCAACACGCAAGCAATCAACAACACTTGGGAACAAGAAGTTAGAAGTATTATTATTTCTGAAGAGTTTGAAAAATTAGGCTTGAAAATCGGGGATGAACAATTAATTAACATTGTGAAACAAAACCCAAACCTAGCGCAAAATCCACAATACCTTAATGCAGCTGGAAAATTTGATGAAAACAAATTTAAAGAATTTTTAAAAACCCTGAAAAATGCTCCAAATCAAGACCAATGGAAGCAATGGAAAGCTTTTGAAAAAGAACTTGAAAAATATGCATTGGAACAAATGTATAACAGCATGATTAAAGCGGGTGTTTATACAACTAAAGCCGAAGGGAAATTTGCTCATAAATTAGAAAATGATAAAGCAAATTTTGATTATGTAATGGTGCCTTTTACTTCAATCAATGATGATCAAGTGAAAATTACAGATGCAGAAGTAATTGACTTTATGAAAAAAAGCCCTAAAAAATACAAATCTGATAACACTACTTCTATTGACTTGGTTTTATTTGAAAACAAACCAACCAAAGAAGATGAAGCTGCAATGTCGGCTACAATTAACCAATTGAAAACTAAATTTGACTCCGTTTCTAATGTTGGTAAATTCGTAAACGAAAATTCAGATGTTAAATTTGACTCTACTTATGTAGCTAAAAAAGATCTTCCTCTTGAATTTCAAGAACAATTATTCAATTTACCTTCTGGAACCGTTTTCGGACCTTATGTTTTCAACGGAAACCAATGTTTATCTAGAATGGTAGGTAGAAAAGGAAACGCAAGTGCTAAAGCTAGTCATATTTTGCTATCATATAAAGGTACACCTCAAGCAGCTTCTACAAGAACTAAAGAAGAAGCTCAAGCTTTAGCGAATTCTTTACTTGCAAAAGTTAAAGCAAATCCAGCTGAGTTTCCAATTTTAGCAATGACAAATTCTGATGATCCAGGTTCTAAAAATAATGGTGGTGAATATGATAACATAACTCCAGGTCAAATGGTACCTACTTTTAACGACTTCGTTTTTAATAATGGAGTAGGTGCAATGGGCGTTGTTGAAACAGATTTCGGTTTCCACGTTATCAAAGTTTCCGCAAAATATGATGCTGTACTTTTAGGAACTGTTGCTCAAAAAATTCAACCTTCTGATGCCACAATTGATGCAGTTTACTCAAAAGCTACGCAATTCGAAACCGACGCACTTGAAAATAAAGATTTTGAAGCTTTAGCTAAAAAAGCAAATGTACAAATCGTAAATGCTACAAACATTAAACCTTTTGATGAATATGTTCAAGGTGTTGGTACACAAAGAGATATCGTAAGATGGTCATTCAATTCGGATACAGACTTAAACGACATTAAACGTTTTGAAACACCTCAAGGTTTCGTTATCGCTAAATTAAAAAATAAAAATGAAACCGGTTTGTTGCCAATTGATATTGCAAAACAATCAGTTGCTCCTTTATTAATGAACAAGAAAAAAGGGGAGTTAATCAAAAAGAAAATGAGTGGTACTTCGCTTGAAGCGGTAGCCAAAGCTTCTGGTGCAACTGTAAATGTTGCTCTTGGAACGTCTATCAAAGCACCAATTATCCAAAATATCGGAAATGAACCAAAAATCGTTGGGAAAGCTTTTAGTTTAGCTACTGGTAAAACTTCTGAAGTTCTTGAAGGAAATATGGGAATGTTTATGATTCGCTCTAAATCGGTTACTAAAGCAGCTGATTTGCCTAATTATACTTCGTATGTAACTCAAGAAAAATCTCAAAATCAAGGTTATGCCATGTCGAAAGCTTATACAGCATTAAAAGATAAAGCTAAAATTGAAGATAATAGAGGTAATTTCTAAGAATCAAAACCTCTTTCATAAAAAAAGACTGCTTCTTCAAGGAGCAGTCTTTTTTTTATACTAATAAAATGAACTTATTTTTTATTTAAAGCATCCATCTCTTTATAAAACGTCTCTTTAAATTTTTCATAATTATAATTTACTTTCAACTCTTCATTCGCTGAAAGCCTTTTATTTAAAGTATTCAACAAAGCTTCATTGCTTAACTCGATAGCAATATAAGTTTTGTACTTTCCTGCTGCTGTTTTCGTCAACTCTTCACAAATTGTTTTCGTTCCCGTAATGGATTGGTTGATTACTTCTCTACTCAATCCCTCATATTTAGCAGTATATTCCTGTTTGCCTCCTGAATTAACATCACTGAAATAATTATCAACAACAGCTTTTAAAGTTACTTCAATTTGTCCAGCTAATTCCAATCTTGCATTACTTAATGCCATTCTTTTTGAATTCGCTTGATCTGGACTTTCTCCTACACTGTTCGCTCTGAAAAAATCTTTCTCTGTGAAATATTTTGGCCCACTGCAATACACTTCTACTTTCTCCTCACCTTTAGGAATTACCGGCGTAGAAGCTACTTCTTTTTTGCCACCACATGCTGCTAAACTCAAAGCAACAAGGCTAAATACAATTGTTCTTTTCATAAAATCTTTTTTAATTAATTTATGCGTCAAAATTACTAAAAAAATAGGCTTAAAATAAAATCTTTGTTACTTTTGTTCAAAATTATGAACCAACAGTTATAGCACTAAATAGTAATGAACATTCCAAAATTAAAAATAACAACCTTTTTCCTTATTTTTTTATTATTCAATTGTAGCGTCAAAAATGCTACCCTAAAAAAAGGAGCTGATTTGGAAGCAAAGGGTGCTTTCAAAGAAGCATCTGAACTATATTTGAATATTTTAAATAAAAAATCAAAATATCCAGAAATTGAAAATGCACTTAAAAGAAGTATGCAATTGTATCTAACAGATGCCCAAAACGAAATCGCACTGAAACACCAAAAAAACGATAGGGAAGGGGTAGTTACCTCGTTTTTCCAGCTTAATAATTTGATGAATCAAGTCGAAAAACATGCTATCAACGCCGAAATTGATCCTGAAACTAAAGCAATCTATAATCAAAATTTAGAAAGCTATCTCGCAGATGAATATGAAAAAGCTAAAAAACTACTTTCGGAACAAAATTACACCCAAGCGGCTTCTGTTTTAACAAATATGAATCGCTATAGCCCTGATTATAAAGAAACTACTAAATTATTAGCAACCGCAATTAACGAACCTTATTATTTAAAAGGAATCCAACTTTTTTCCGAAAAAAAATACATCGCAGCTTATTCCACCTGGAAAATAATTTACCAAAAGGAACCTAATTATAAGGAAGTACAGCTAAAAATGCAACAAGCAATCAAGGAACGTTATAAGGAAGGGGCTTTGGCGCTAATGCAAGAACGTTTTGATGCTGCCGCAACGGCTTTTCACGAAATCATTAAAATTGATAAAAATTATTCAGATGCAAATCAACTTTATAACGAAGCTATTTGTGAACCAATTTATAGAACTGCCGTCGCTAATTTGAATCAAAATAAATGCAGAACCGCTTTTATGAATTTCGAAAACCTACTTGATCAATCACAAACGTATAAAAATGCAGCTATTTTACAAAATCAAGCCTTGCAATGTGCAAAATTTCCAATCCTTGTGGAAGCGTATGCAAACAGAAACGCATCAGGTATTGAAAACACGCTACAAAATGCCGTTATTGAATCCATTTTACAAAAAAATGACCCTTTTATTGAAATCATTAAAGGGAATAATTCCATCAAATCGCCTTTTTATTCCAGAAGGGAACAAAATTATGGAACAGAAATCAATCGGTATATTACTTCTAACTACCATCAAGGCAACATTAAAGCAATTCTTACCATCTATATTAATCAATTTCAAAGCTATGAAAATCCTCAAAGAGCAACAAATCTAACAGGTATTGAAGTATTGAAATATACCCGAGAAAGCGGACTTGATTCTATTGTCGAAAAAGAAGTAAATTATCTCGAAATCGAAAAATCTAGAACCATTCAGGTTGCCATTACTTATCAATTGGTAGATGCACTTCAAGGAAAAATATTAGCCCAAAGAACCATTCAAAAGTCTGAAAATCAAAACCTAAGATTTGCAAGAACCGACAATAATTCCCCTTTTGCCATCTATCCAACCCGATTGTTTATGAACCAACTCATAAAAGATGATGCCAATTATAAACAATTACAACAGTTATTTCAACAGCCTGATGTGTTGGACAGCCAGCCCATTCAAAATCGGATGCTAAATGAAATACAATACCAAATCGCTAATGAAATTATTCAATTTAATCCTGAAAATTAATGTGCTACAAATCCCTTTTTCAGCCATTTTTACTAACAATTTTTCTATTAATTTCTTGTGGAACGCCCAAGAAACAACTTGTTTCGGAACAAGAAAAACCAATTTGGATCACAAAAACTCCTATTGATGACTCGCAATATATCGGTATCGGAATGGCTTCAAAAAAGAACCCCAATTTTAGAGAAATTGCCCTAAAAATGGCACTTACTGAAATCTCTAATTCAATTTCTGTAACGGTTTCAAGCACAAATCAATTGCAAGTGTTTCAATATGACAACTCTTTCTCAGATTTTTATTCCATGTCAAGCAAAATTGCTAGCAACGCTTTTCTTGAAGGTTACACAATCGTGGATACGTATCAAAATGATGAATTTTATTATAATTATATCACACTATCCAAACAAAAACACCAAGAAATAACTCAAAAACGAATTCAAAACGCCTTCGAAGCTTCAAAATTCAAATTCAATAATGCACAAAATGAAAAAGCAAAAGCGAATTTTCAGGAAGCAATCGCACTAAAAATCCAAGCATTAGAACTTATTTCGCCCTTTTTAAATGAAGATTTACGCCTACTTCATAATGGCAACAACGTTCCTTATGCATCGCTTTTAACGCAACAAATTTTTGATGATTTAAAAGCAATTACGATTCAAGTTCCACCAAAAAAAATCAGTATTAATCATACTTCCGATGCCGAAATCATTGTTCCTCCAACTTGCATTGTACTTTGCAATAAAAAACCACTCACTAATTTTCCTATAAACGTAGCTTTTTCCTGGAAATCGGGCACTTCTGAACAACTTTATTCTGCTATTGATGGAAGTATTCCACTTCAATTTCCCAGAAAATGTAGTGAGAACACAAAGGAAGCCATCACGCTTTCGCCAGCAATAACAAAATGGATCAACTCGCTTTCTAAAAACGAAATTGTTCAAAAAATTATGGCTAATGTCCAACCTAAAAATTATGTTTTAGAGGTTCAAAAGATAATACCACAACTTGCTATTACTTATAACGGTCTTGCTGATGACGCAATTTTAAAATCATTTGACACAACATTAAAACAGACCTTCGCAAATGATAATTTCACAGTAATAAAACCAAAAAAAACAGATTATATCTTAAATTTTCAGTTCAATAAAACAAAATCATTACAAGTAAACGATAAAATTTCGGTAATTTATGCTTGTCAAATCAAAGTAATGAAAGCAAATACAACAACTATTGTTTATGAACATACCCTTGAAAACAATATTGGCATCGGAACGTCAGAAGTGAATGCCATTGAAAACGCTCTCGAATCGGTTTTGGCAGCTTTCAAAATGAATCATTATCATGAAATTAAATTTTCGATGCTATAGCTTGTGCCGCAATAAACCCCGTTGTCCAAGCATTCTGAAAATTAAACCCACCTGTAATAGCATCTATATTTAAAACCTCCCCCGCAAAAAATAATCCCTCCTGAATTTTACTTTCCATTGTCTTGAAATTAATTTCTTTCAAATCCACACCTCCAGCAGTAACAAATTCATCTTTGAAAGTGCTTTTCCCATTCACTTGATAAACCCCATTTGTCAGTTGATCGGCAATTGCTTGAAGGTGTTTCTTTGAACAATCTGCCCATTTCAAATCACTTGAAATTCCAGAAGCCATCACTAAATTTTCCCAAAGTCTTTTTGGTAAATTGAACAAAACGGTATTCAAAACAAGCTTCTTCGGATTCGAGTTTTTCATAGTGCCTAACAGTTCTAAGGCTTCTGTCGTGCTAACATCTTGCAACCAATTCACACTAATCTCAAAATGATAGTGTTTAGCGTGCAATTCGCGTGCACCCCAAGCCGACAACCGCAATATCGCAGGCCCACTCATTCCCCAATGCGTAATCAACAACGGACCCGAAGCATTTAATTTTGTTTTTCGAACCTGAATGGTTGCGGGAGTCGAAATCCCCATCAAATCTTTAATGCGATTGTCTTTTATAGTAAACGTAAATAACGAAGGAACAGGCGTTTCAATCCGATGCCCTAAATGGTGTAGCAATTCCCAAACTTTCGGATTACTGCCAGTCGTAATTACAACCTGTTCACAAAGATAAACAGCCGTTCGAGTACTAATTTTCCATTGGGAATCGCCTTTATAAATTTCTTGAACGCTTTTGCCTGTCAAAACAGTGATTTTCAATTTCTTAACAGCCTCCAAAAAACAATTTATAATGCTCTCTGATGAATTGGAAACGGGAAACATCCGTCCGTCTTCTTCAATTTTTAATGGAACTCCCGCTTTTTCAAACCATTCAACGGTATCCCCACTACAATATTGATGAAATGGCCCTCGTAATTCCCGTTCTCCACGCGGATAATGTTTCACTAAATCATTGGGAACAAAACAAGCATGCGTAACATTACATCGCCCGCCCCCTGAAATACGAACTTTCTCTAATACGGTTTTTCCACGTTCCAAAATTGCAATTTTTAATGTCGGATTAGCTTCTGCAATCTGAATAGCCGTAAAAAATCCCGCCGCACCGCCGCCTACTATTACTATATGAT
>Ga0247722_10001982_pt1 | contig 10920 bp, 9 predicted proteins | sample MSEWelMarce3H_FC_FD_189094 | JGI IMG/M metagenome (GOLD analysis project Ga0247722, IMG submission 189094) | Subsurface sediment microbial communities from gas well in West Virginia, United States - MSEEL Well Study Marcellus 3H_FC | ecosystem: Environmental > Terrestrial > Deep subsurface >...
AAAGGAAGTAGTTGGCGAGTATGTTGATTTTGAAGAAATCGACTAACCGAATATTAAAATTTATAAAAATAAATAATGAAACGTTTTCAAAAATTATATCCGCATTTACTTTCCGTTTTGGGATTTGTAATTATTTCAATAATGTATTTTTTTCCAGTTTTAAATGGTAAAAAAATATACCAATCAGATATTGTTCAATACACCGCAATGGCTAAAGAGCAAAACGATTTCAGACAAAATGAAAATGCCGAGCCCTATTGGACAGATGCTGCCTTTGGTGGTATGCCAACGTATCAATTGGGAGCGAAATACCCGAATGATTTTATCGGACATCTTGACGATGCACTTCGGTTTTTGCCTCGCCCTGCCGATTATTTATTCCTTTATTTTTTAGGATTTTACGTGCTTTTATTAGTATTAAAAACTGATCCTTTAAAGGCTTTTTTTGGTGCCTTAGCCTTTGGTTTTTCAACCTATTTAATTATAATTTTGGGTGTGGGACACAATGCCAAAGCGCACGCAATTGCATACATGCCACTGGTTGTTGCGGGAACTTTATTGGTTTTTAAACGAAAATATATCCTTGGTGGCATTGTAACCATACTAGCTGTTGCTCTCGAGTTGAATGCCAACCACTTTCAAATGACGTATTATTTGTTGTTTTTATTACTAATTATTGGAGGATATTATTCGTATTCTATTATTAAAGAAAAAGAATTTAAGCGTCTGGGAAAAATTGCAGGTACATTCGTTGTAGCACTTATTTTAGCTATTGGTGTTAATGCAACCAACTTATTGGCTACCAAAGAGTATGCAAATTTTAGTACGCGCAGTAAAAGTGAATTGAAATTAAATGAAGTTGGGAAACCAAAAACAGATGATTCAGCATTGAGCCGAAGCTATATTACAGAGTATAGTTATGGTGTTGCTGAAAGTTTGAACCTCATTGTACCACGACTTTTTGGTGGTGGAAACGGTGAAGAACTAGACGAAAAGTCGCATTTATATGAATATTTGTTAGGATACGGCGCAACCCACGAAGAAGCTTTGCAAACTACTCAATATTATGGTAAAACCTATTGGGGCGACCAACCTATTGTAGCTGCGCCAGCTTATATTGGTGCTGTTGTTTTCTTTTTGGCAGTGTTAGCTTTATTTCATGATAAAAGAAAAATTAAATGGGTTTTTCTTTCAGGTGTAATTTTGTCATTAGTGCTTTCATGGGGTAAAAATTTTGGTGCTTTAACCGATTTTTTTATTGATTATGTGCCTTTGTATGATAAGTTTAGAGCGGTTTCGTCCATTCAAGTTATCTTAGAATTATGTATGCCAATTCTTGCTATTATGGGCTTTCAGTCCTTTTTTGGCGAAAGCCAAGAAAAAAAATGGGATAGTTTGAAAAAGGCAGGAATTGTAAGTTTTGGATTAGTAGTTTTATTATTTATTTCTAAAAGTTTCTTCAGTTTTTCAGGTCCAATGGACGGACAATTGATTCAAATGTTCAGTCAAAGTCAAGACAAATCATTTGGAGTTCAGTTTGTTAGTGCTTTGAAAGAGGATCGAATGAATCTTTTTCAGGCCGATTTATTACGCTCTGGATTTTTTATTATAGTAGTTTTTGGTATTTTATGGATGTATATCAAAAATAAATTAGCCGTTTCTACAGCTGTTATTTTTGTTGGAGTTTTTATGGTTGCCGATTTGTTTTTAGTCGATAAAAATTATGTTAGCAATAAAGATTTTGTATCTGCTAGAGAGGTTGATGTGCCGTTTGAAGCAACCAATGCCGATTTACAAATTTTACAGGATTCGTCTCACTACAGAGTTTTGGAAGTAGATGGGAATTTATCAAGTGCACGAGCTTCTTACTTTCATAAATCAATAGGAGGGTATCATGCCGCCAAACCAAGACGAATGCAAGAGTTATTTGATTATCAAATTGCAAACAATAACAAAGAGGTTTTGGATATGTTGCATGTAAAATACATCATTCAAAGTGATGAAGAAGGCAAACAATTCCCTACCTTAAATTCAAATTCAAACGGAAATGCGTGGTTTGTTCAAAGTATAAAATTTGCAGCCAATCCTGATGATGAAATTAAAGCTTTGTCAAAATTCAATTCAAAAAAAGAAGCTGTTATTAATCAAAAAGAATTTGGAGTTTTCTTTAAGGCTGATCCAACTACATTTACAGTTGATTCAACAGCTACCCTAAAATTAACAAGCTACAAACCAAATCACTTGAAATATGTTTCAAACAACAAAAATGATGGTTTAGCAGTGTTTTCAGAAATGTATTATAAAGACGGTTGGAATGCTTATATTGACGGAAAATTGAGTTCTCATTTTAGAGCCAATTATGCTTTACGAGCGATGACAATTACGGCAGGAAACCATAAAATTGAATTCAAATTTGAGCCACAAGTGGTTAAAACAGGAAGTTTGATTGCATTGATTAGTTCAATCGGAATGTTATTGGCAATTGCAGCTGGAATTTATTTTGAAAGAAAGAAAAGTTAAAAGTTTATTTATTAATTTTGATTATAATTTTTAATGAAAATGAAAAAAAGTCAATTAAATCATGCACATCCTGATGAAAATGAGGCCCGTTATATTTCTGAAATAAGAAGCATGACACCACAGCAGCGTTTTGATAAGTTAATGGCTATTATTGAAATTTCATATTTATTAAAAACATCAAAAAATATTGCACAATTAGAAAAAATAAACAAAATTTCAGACGAAGAATAACGCTAAAAATTTGAATCCTAAAAAACTCTTAATCATCACTTATTATTGGCCTCCAGCAGGTGGGCCAGGGGTGCAACGTTGGTTAAAGTTTGTAAAATACTTGCCCGATTTCAATATTGAGCCACATGTGTATATCCCTGAAAACCCAACCTATCCAATTGTAGATAAGGGTTTAATGAGTGAAGTATCTGATAAGGCAATCATTATCAAACAACCCATTTTTGAACCCTATCAACTGGCCGCTTTTTTTTCTAAAAATAAAACCAAAAAGATAAGCTCAGGCATTATTCCAAATAAAAAAAAACAATCTTTTTTAGAGCGTATGTTGCTTTGGGTTCGTGGTAATATTTTTATTCCAGATGCTCGTTTTATGTGGGTTAAACCATCGGTTACGTTTTTGAAAAAATATATTGAAGCGAATCAAATAGATACGATTATTACATCTGGGCCACCACATTCGTTGCATTTAATTGGATTGCAATTAAAAAAAGAATTACATATAAACTGGTTGGCTGATTTTCGAGATCCTTGGACAACAATTGGGTATCACAAAGCATTAAAATTGTCTGCTTATGCAAATAATAAACACAAAAAATTAGAATCACAAGTATTAAATACTGCCGATACCATTATTGTTACAAGTAAAACTACCAAAAAAGAATTTGAAGCCTTAACCGATAAACCGATAGAAGTTATCACAAATGGTTATGATGTAGAAAACGTGACCAAACAAACCTTGGATAGAACCTTTTCATTGGCGCACATTGGTTCTTTATTATCCGAAAGAAATCCGACTATTTTGTGGGAAGTTATTTCAGAATTACTTGCAGAAATTCCTGATTTTAAATCCCATTTTGAATTAAAATTAATGGGAGCTGTAAGTCAAGAGGTTTTACAATCCATAGCTGATTACAATTTGAATGAATTTACAACCAATTTAGGTTACGTTTCACATCAAATAGCCCTTGAGCACCAACGGAAATCGCAAGTTTTGTTACTTATAGAAATAGATTCAAAAGATACCCAAAGCATCATTCCCGGAAAATTATTTGAATACATGGTTGCTGAACGTCCTATTTTGGCTTTAGGTCCGGATGGCTCTGATTTTGCCGAAATTTTAAAGGAAACCAACACCGGCACCTTCTTTTTATACCATCAAAAAGAGGCTTTAAAAAAACAAATAACGGCATATTATAATTTGTTTTTAGAACAAAAATTAGTTGTGTTTCCAGTTGGGCTTCAACAATATTCCCGCAAAAATCTTACGCAACAATTGGCTCAATTAGTTTCTAAATAGTATCAAATGGGAATCGTACAAAATCAATCCATCAAAAACACAATCATTACGTTCTTCGGATTTGGAATTGGCGCAATCAATGCCCTTTTTTTATATACGCATATTTTAGAAAAAGATCATTACGGAATTGTAACCACCCTACTATCGTTTGCTGCAATCATGATGCCTATTTTGGCTTTTGGAGCGCAAAACACGTTAATTCGTTTCTTTTCACACTACAAAACACAAAAGGAGAGAGATGAATTTCTTACCTTTATGTTGTTTTTCCCTTTGTATTTAATGGTGCCTGTTGGGGTTTTGTTTTTTGTCTTTTACCAACCCATTTCCAATGTTTGGATTCAAGAAAATCCTTCTTTAAAACCCTTCTTTTGGATGATTCCAGTGGTGGGATTGTTTATGGCATATTTCGAATTGTTTTATGCTTGGGTAAAAGTGCACATGCAATCGGTTATAGGTAATTTTATTAGCGAAGTATTTGTAAGACTGATAGTTATGGTACTTCTTGTGCTGGTTTATTTTGAGGTGATTTCTAAAGCAACCTTTATTTATAGCCTCGTTGCTGCTTATTTTTTTCAGCTTTTTGCCATGTGCTTTTATGCCTTTTCCATCAAGATGCCTGTATTTAATTTTGTGGTTCCAAATAACTTTAAAGACCTTGTTCAATATTCATTTTTCATTATCATTTCAGGTGGTGTTGCCGTCATGCTTATCGATTTCGACAAAGTAATGATTGCCCACTATATGCACGTGAGTAATAATAGTTTGTATGCTGTAGCCATCTTTATTTCTACCGTTATTGCGGTGCCAAGTCGTGCCATGACTCAAATTGTTGCGCCTATAACCGCTAAATTGATGGTCGAAAACAAAATGGAAGAGTTAAACGATTTGTATAAAAAAAGTGCCATAAACCTACAAATAATCGGAGGTTTTATTATGATGCTTATTTTTTTAAATATCAAAGAACTCTATTTCTTCATTCCAGATTATAAATCGGGCATATCCGTAGTTTTTATGATTGGTTTGTCCAAGTTTTACGATGTGCTTTTAGGTAATAACAATTCAATAATTGTAAACACCAAATATTATCGAACCGTACTACTTTTTGGTATTTTTACCGTACTTTTAATGGTTGTTCTCAACATGATTTTTATACCCTTGTATGGCATAGAAGGGGCGGCTTTTGCTACACTCCTCACCATAATTTTTTACAATACTGTCAAATTATTTTATGTAATTGTCAAACTAAATTTGAACCCTTTTACACTTAAAACGGTACATTCTTTCGGGATATTAATTACTTGTTTTCTCCTTTTTTACTTTTGGGATTTCAAATTTCATCCCATAATTAATATCCTTTTAAAATCAGTTTTAATAACCTTATTCTACCTTGTTTCTAATTATAAATTTAACATATCACAGGATTTCAACAAAGTGGTTTTGAGTATTTTAAAACGTTTCAAAATGGCATAAAAAAAATCCCGATTCACTTTTTACGGCTCCTCGGGATTTTCCAAATAATCAACTAAACTAACTTCTATTTTTTAGTACCATTTTCATCTGTTTTGTAGTAATAATCGCTGTTTTTTGGCGTGTTTACTACATAGCCACCGTTTCCTTGAAAACGACCTTTCACCATACCAATCATATCTACAAGATTACCTCTTCGGTCATAAACCAGTTGTAAACCACCAACTTGTGTCAAAAAATCATGTCTGTATTTTATAAAAACAGTCCCAATTCTTGAAACCCTATCAAACGCATCATAGTTTATAAACGTGTTTCCAACTCTTCGCACACGCCCAAAAGCATCTTGCTCAATTACAACTCCTTGATTTACAGGTCTATTTCTTTCGGCTTCAACGCTTCTTCTGCCAGTTTCTTTGTAATAATTGCCTCCACTTGAGCAGTTTTGCGTGTTAAAATCAAATGTTCCGTCGGCAAAAACATAAAACGAAACGCCACGTTCTTCAAACGAAATTGGTTCGTTTAAATTGTATTTTTTTCTTTTTTCGTCGTCTGTTTTTTTCATTTCAGATGCGTTCGCTACACCTCCCAACAGTAAAATGCTAGCTACTAATAAGGTAATTTTTTTCATAATACATAGATTTAAGCATTTACTTACTCTTTCGATTTTCAGTTTACTCGATCAAAATCACTTCCGATATAAAGTACATTCCAAACCTCGTGCCAAAATTGTATAACAACTTCACAACGATTTGTTAATGATTTTTAACTACCTAAAAATCAATTATATAAATTTGTTTTTGGCGCTATTTCCAGCCATCCGTTCTAGCTTTCGGGCTTCACTCTTTTTTTCTTTGGCACAAAAAGAGCTTCTCCCGAAGGGTCGGGAGTCGCTTTTTTGAGCCAAGAAAAAATAGCGTTCAGCTCCTCAAGGCTGCCACTTCTGTCTGGGCGAAAAGATAAATTGCGTTAAAAAGTAGTTTTTTTACCGATTAATTGTTTTTTGTCAATTTGAAATGATTTGAGCTACACTACTTTTCTATTAAAATTAAAATATCAAGTATAGCCCTGATAGAGCCGATATCCTCCCGTCCCGAAGCGTCGGGACCGTAGGGCAAGGGAGATAAAGGCGATAGCAGGACAAAATACCTTTTGGAACGAGATTGTGTGCTTCTAAAAAAAAACTTTTTTGTTGATTGTTGTTGCAATTTTTGAAAAGTCGAAATGGTCAAGTGGGAACTTTAACATATTAATAGCTGTTTGCCGATTTCTATAGTTTACCTTTACAAAAAGAAAAAAAATGGCAAAAAGTCAAGATACCAAAAAAACGGTAAAAAAAGAGCCGCTGAAGACTGCAAAAGAAAAAAAAGCAGACAAACGAGATAAAAAAAATACCCCTAAAAGAGATTAATTTTAAGGGGTGTTTTTTTTAAGTTTATAAGGTTTATTTTATTGAGGTTTATAAGGTTTAACGCTTTAAAAAACTTTGTGAAACTCTGTGTTAACTTTGGGTAACTTGGTGTAACCTAAAATCACTCTTAACTTTTATAAATCTGGGAAAATTTTACCTGGGTTTAAGATGCCATTTGGGTCAAAAACGGCTTTGATATTTCGCATCAGCCCCAATTGAACTTTTGAAAAGGCAATGTCCATGTAGTTTTTTTGCACATAGCCAATGCCGTGTTCGCCTGACAATGTTCCTTTTAACGAAACTGTTAATTCAAAAATTTCTCGTATTCCTTTGGTTACTTCGGTATTCCAGTTGGCATCTGTCATTTCGCCTTTTATAATATTTACGTGCAAATTTCCATCTCCGGCATGACCATAACAAACGGATTTGAAGCCATATTTTGTGCCAATTTTTTTGATTCCCTCCAACAGTTTTGGTAATTCATATCTGGGCACAACGGTGTCTTCTTCTTTGTATATTGAATTTGCTTTTACGGCCTCACCAACACTTCTTCTCATTTTCCAAAGGGCATTTTTTTGGTCTGTTGTGTCGGCAAATAACACTTCATCAATTTTAAATTGCTCTACAACGCCCATTATTTTTTCTGCTTCGGCAAACAATACATCAGGGTAATTTCCGTCCACTTCAATTAATAAATGCGCCTGAACTTCGTCTTTGATTTGCACATTCAAGTTGGGTATAAATTTTAAGGTCCAATCTATTGCGTCACGTTCCATAAATTCTAATGCGCTTGGTATAATGCCTGCTCTGAAAATTGCCGAAACTGCTTCGCAAGCTTCATTTGCATTGTAAAAAGGGACAAGCATCAGCACGTTATGCGCGTTTTTTGGCAATAATTTCATTACAATTTTTGTAATTATTCCAAGCGTTCCTTCGCTACCCACCATCAACTGGGTTAGGTTGTATCCGGTAGAATTTTTGAGTGTGTTTGCGCCCGTCCAAATAATTTCGCCTGTTGGTAACACAACTTCTAAATTTAATACATAATCTTTGGTAACACCATATTTTACGGCTCTTGCGCCACCAGCATTTTCAGCGACATTACCACCAATCCAGCAACTACCTTGACTACTTGGGTCGGGCGGATAAAACAAACCTTTTTCGGCAACGGACTCTCGAAGTACTTGCGTAATTACAGCAGGCTCTGTAGTAACTTGAAGGTTTTGTTCGTCTATTTCCAGTATTTTATTCAGGCGTTCCATTGATAGTCCAATTCCTTCTCTAATAGCTAGTGCACCACCGCTCAAGCCGGTTCTGCCTCCAATGGGAGTAACCCAAATGCTATGTGCGTTTGCAATTTTCATTATTTCAGAAATTTCAGCAGTATTGGCTGGTTTCAAAACGACACTTGGCGGAAAAACATAATCTTCGGTTTCGTCGTGACCATAGTTTTTTCGTGTTTCAATATCTGTAAAAATGTATCCTTTTCCAACGATATTTTCAAGTTTTGAAATTATTTCAGGTGATAAATCCATATTTTTTTATTTTAAAAATTAAATTTTAACTTTCTTTAAATTGGGAAGAAAATAACAAATAAATCCGATTAATGGTAAAAAAGAACAAATTTGATAAATAAATTCTACCGAAGTTTTATCGGCCAAAAGACCTAAAAGCGCTGAGCCCAAAGCTCCCATACCAAAAGCAAATCCGTAAAAAAGCCCCGAAATCATACCAAGTTTTTTGGGTAATAATTCTTGCGCATATACAATAATGGCTGGAAAAGCTGACGAAATTATCAGACCAATTATTATCATTAGTATATCGGTATAAAATAAATTAGCATAAGGCAACATTAAGGCAAATGGCGTTGCTCCAAATACCGAAAACCAAATGATGTATTTTCTGCCAAATCGATCACCTAAAGGGCCTCCAATTACGGTTCCGATGGTATAGGCTATCAAATAAATAAACATGTGAAATTGAGCCTCTTGTACCGATAAATGGAATTTTTCTATAATAAAAAAAGTATAATAGGTTGATAAACAAGCGGTGTAAAAGAATTTTGAAAAAATAACAATTAGCAATATCGCAATCGCCCAATTTACTTGCTTTGTTGTAAGTGAATGATTTTCTGAGAATATTTTTGCCTTTTTTTGTCCAATTGTTAATTGATGGCTGTACCAAAATGCAATTTTTGATAATATTGCCAATCCAATTACGGCAGCAATAACAAAGTAAAGTAGGTGTTTTTGCGAATTTGGCACTACAATTAACGCAACTACTAACGGACCTAATGCAGTACCTAAATTTCCTCCAACCTGAAAAATGGATTGCGCCAATCCTCTTCGTCCACCTGAGGCTAAATTTGATATTCGTGCCGATTCAGGATGAAAAATAGATGATCCCGTTCCTATTAACATTACTGAAATAACAATGGAATAAAAATGTGAAGCATACGACAAAACAATGATGCCCGTTAGCGAAAATAACATGCCGAAAATTTGTGAAAAAGGTTTTGGATGTTTGTCAGTATAATACCCTACAAATGGCTGAAAAATGGAAGCAGTTAGCTGAAATGCAAAAGTTATTAATCCAATTTGAGTAAAAGTTAAGTTATAACTGTCTTTCAAAATTGGATAAACTGACGGAATCATTGACTGTATTAAATCATTCAATAAATGCGCAAAGCTTATTGAAAATAGGATTGAATAAACAGTTTTTTGAGCAATTTCGGTTGAATCGAATACTGGTTTTTCTTGTAAAGTCATTATACATTGCAATAACAGCCGTAAAATTAAGGTTTTTTTTGATTGTTGAACCTATTTTATTTTAATTTAAAAAAACTATAAGTTAAATTTTTAATTTTGTAGTTTTACACAAAGCTAATTTAATTGAAAAAAAGTAACCCAAAATCTGCTCTAAATGAAATTGAAGGTATCTCTCCACCAGATATTTTCAGTCCATTGGCAATGTCTAAAATTACTCAATTTAGAAAAATTCAACCATCAGCTTTCGAACTAATTTCAGGTATAGTAAATCAGGACAAAGTAGCTTTAAGTAGAGCAATTACGCTAATTGAAAGCACAAATTCTTCTCATTTTTACAAAGCAAACGAAGTTATTGCAGGATGCTTGCCTTTCGCAAATAAATCGGTTCGTATTGGCATTACAGGTGTTCCAGGTGTTGGTAAAAGCACATTTATTGAAGCTTTTGGAACGTATTTAACCTCAATAGGTAAAAAAGTGGCGGTTTTGGCTGTTGATCCAAGTTCAAGTATAAGTCACGGGAGCATTTTGGGCGACAAAACCCGAATGGAGGAACTGGTTAAAAACGAAAATGCTTTTATCAGGCCTAGTGCTTCAGGAGATACTTTAGGTGGTGTAGCCCGAAAAACAAGAGAAACAATAGTACTTTGTGAAGCGGCAGGTTTTGACGTTGTTTTAATTGAAACGGTTGGAGTAGGACAAAGCGAAACTGCCGTGCACAGTATGGTTGATTTTTTTTTATTGCTAAAAATATCGGGTGCAGGCGACGAATTACAAGGAATAAAAAGAGGGATTATGGAAATGGCTGATGCCATCGTAATCAATAAAGCAGATGGTGATAATATTAATAAAGCGAAGTTAGCCAAAACCGAATTTTCTAGAGCATTGCATCTTTTTCCACCCAAAAAGTCAGGTTGGCAGCCTACCGTTTCAACCTGTAGTGCACTCACAAATGAAGGGATTGAGGCTGTTTGGGAAACAATTTCAACTTATTTTGAAATGGTATGTGCTAATTATTATTTTGAAAACAAAAGGCAAAGTCAAAGCGAATTTTGGATGATGGAAACCATAAACGAACAACTAAAAAATAATTTTTTCTCAAATCAAGAAGTCGCCAATTTGATGGACAAACTAAAATTTGATGTTGCTCAAAATAAAGTTTCACCTTTTTCTGCGGCCTCAGAGTTATTGGAAATTTATTTTAAAAAATAAATACTTTTTTTTTATTTCAC
>Ga0247722_10001983_pt1 | contig 10914 bp, 8 predicted proteins | sample MSEWelMarce3H_FC_FD_189094 | JGI IMG/M metagenome (GOLD analysis project Ga0247722, IMG submission 189094) | Subsurface sediment microbial communities from gas well in West Virginia, United States - MSEEL Well Study Marcellus 3H_FC | ecosystem: Environmental > Terrestrial > Deep subsurface >...
TTTCGGCGAAGGTGTCGTATTAGAAGAAGAAAAAGTTAAAAATACAATGATTGATTTTTATTTGTTATCATTTGCCAAGTCAATTATTTCATATTCTGCTTATAAACATGGGAGTGGTTTTAGTTATTGGTGTGCGAAAACATTTAATATACCATATGTTTGCAAGTATGTAAAATAAGAAAAATCTGCGTTTTCATTTATTGATAAAAATTCTGAGAATAATATAGATCAAGAAATGTTAAAAGTTATTTATCATAATCAAGCTATTCCATTTAATGTAGGCAAAATCCATAAAAGAGGTATTAAAATTCTTAATAATGTTTATCAAAGCAAATATGAAAATGGTAAGGCAAATAGCACTGGATTAGGAGACTTTTTAAGAGGATGTTATTTTATTTTAGAATTTTGTAAAAAATATAATTTTCAACCTAAAATTATTTTTAATAATTGTATTTCCAAGTTTTTGCTTATTAAAACACATAATCTAGAAAAGATTAACAATGTTTTAAAAGGAATTAGCGGCTGTAAAAATAATAATTTCAGAGAATTTGTTGTTGAAAATGGTATTATAAAAGAACCATTAAACGATACTAAAAATATAATGGCAGATTTTGTTGATTATGTTGTAAAATCTCCCCAATATAGCGGGAATGTTTTTATGTATTGTAATGCTTTCCCTCTTCATCAAATATCTGAGAAAAATAAAGAATATATGAGAAAAATTTTAGAACCTACAAATGAAATGAAATTAATTATTAATCAAACTCTTGATGAATTATGTATTTCTTTTAAAGAATATATTGTAATTCATATAAGGGCTGGAGATAGTTATTTAAAAGAAGAGAAAAATGCGTTTACTAGTGGATACATGAGTAATTTAATTACTAATATTAAAAACGATGTTAATGAAGCAAATAATTATTTATTAATAGCTGATTCTAATGATGTAAAAAAAAATATACAAAAAAGTTTTCCTAACTTCAAAATACTAATCAAGCCGATTACTCATTTCGGCGAAGGTGTGATATTAGAAGAAGAAAAAGTTAAAAATACGTTGATTGATTTTTATTTGTTATCACATTCCAAGTCAATTTTTTCATATTCTACTTATAAACATGGCAGCGGATTTAGTTATTGGTGTGCGAAAACATTTAATATACCATATGTTAGTAAGTATATACAATAAAAAAAGGGAATTACCTCTTTCTATTTTTTATTTAATTAATTAAAATTACATGTTAAAATTCAAATATGCTTATACTTTTTATATTTTATTTTTATATTTTATTTTTTTATGTTTTTCACCACCGTACATTTGGCAGTCCATCCTCATTCCAATCCGACTCGCTAAGCTCACCTTCTTCAACTTCCCCTTCTTCAATCTCGATTTTGAGGGGCGCTTTTTGTACGACAGGTTCCTTCTTGATGACGATTTTACGCGGCTTGGCTGAATTAATAACATCCATGTCATAAACAATACCACCACTTACGCTTGTCCTTACGCTTGTCCCTTGAACCAAACTTTCGGCAGGAGGAGTAGAAATAGCACCAATATTGCCAATTGCTTTATTCACCTCATCAAGATGCTTGTCAACCACCTCCTTGGTATTTTTTCTTTCTTGATCTCTAGGTCTGTCTCGTCTGTCACGAGGTTCGTCTCTGGGTCTGTGATGGTCGTAGCTACGTGATGACGCAATTGGTCTTTCGCTTACGCTTGGTCTTCTGTCGCTTACACTTGTTCTTCTGTCGCTTGCGCTTCTGTCGCTTGCGCTTGGTCTTCTGTCGCTAACGCTTGGTCTTCTGTCGCTAACGCTTCTGTCGCTAACGCTTTGCGATTTGTCATCGTCAAACTTAATTGTCGCACGAGGACGCTGTTCCTTATCAGAATGATGGTCGTTCTTTCTGGCTTCGCGACTGGCTTCGCGATAAGCCGACACCTTCCAGAACCAAGGATCGTCATAGACAATCTTGATCTCCTTGCCGTTCAACAGCCTTTCACGAGCCATGTCTGAGTTCTCATTTGAAAACCAGCGCTTGAAGTGAACAAAGACACGGTTAAATTTTTCTCCTTTTTCTGTGGTCTTCGAAATAACGTCAATACGCTGAATCTCACCCATGCTGAGATCATCGAAGATGCGACGAATACGGCTCTCTGTCCAGTTCGAGAACGCGCGAGGAATACACAAACTGGGAACGTTATTGGGAAGCGTTCTGAAGTCAATGTGGGAATTCATTTTCTTAGATTTTACTGATTGTTTAAAGGTCACGATTGTTTAAAACTTGATAACTTAATATAACTTTATACCTCTCATTTATCTGGCAAAAAGTATCTCAATTTTTTTTTATATGACCCATTTTTTTCTGTAACTAAAAATTTATAAGGCGACGAAACGCAGTGCCTTTGGAGCCGACAGCTTATAAGGCGGCTAGTGCCTTTTTTTCAGCTGACCATAAAAGAAATGATTGACAAATATATGACTCTTCATATAAGCTGTCGTAAAACCTCGCACCTTTGGGCTCCCAAGGGTTCGTCAGAACCTGACTTAATAAGTGTTTCATCGCCTTACATCTTACAAGGCTCTCAGAGACTGCTTTGTTGGCTTATATCAGTCGGCGTTGCCTTATATCAGTCGGCATTGCCTTATATCAGTCGGCGTTGCTTTATATCAGTCGGCGTTGCCTTATAAATTTTTAGTTACATCCATAATTACTTTTAATTTAAAAAAAATGAAATACTTTTTAAATTACCCCGGAAGACTATAAAATAATCAAGTTATCAAAGTTATAAAACTACTACTAATATTACTACTATCGCTTATAAAATGTCCACTCTTACTCTTAAGCATCAGCGTGAGAGAATCTGTATGGATTACCGTCAAGAAGAGGAAAAAGAGCTTGAAAAGGGCAGAAAGCTTGTTTACGACAACCAAAAAGAAGCCGCTTGTGAGTGCTTGTCTCATTTTGATACCGGCAAATTGCTTGTTATGCTTGTTGCCCAACCTGGAACCGGCAAGACTGGAACCGTTCTTGAGGTCCTAAAACTGCTTACTATTCATCCTGACGATGACAGTTGCGTTGATGCCAAAAATATCCACATCATTTCCGGTATGGATGACACTGAGTGGACTAAACAGTTTCGCGCAAAGATGTTGCCTTCCTTCAGAGATAACATTCATCACCGCAGCACCTTAGCTAAGCATAAAGATGACTTGGCTTCGATTACCAACGGCATTTTAATCACCGATGAGTGCCATGTGGCTTCGGAAAAAAACATGACTGTTTCCAAGGTACTTCGGGGTGCTGCGCTTAATGACTGTGACGTTGTCAGGTCTCGTCATGTTCGTCTCTTTGACATTTCTGCCACCCCTGAGTCTGTTGGATGGGATATTGAAGCCTGGGGTAACAAAGCTGCCGTTGTTCGGCTTCTTCCTGGACCTTCTTATAAAGGATTTCAGGTTATGATCAATGAAGACCGTATTAGACAAGCACCCTCATTTACCAACTATGAAAATGTCAAACAATGGTTTCAGTTCTTTCAAGACCGATACAAGGATTCAAGCAAGAAATTCTTTCCAATTCGAGTTCAAAAACTTGAGTGGATGGGGAACATTCGCAAAGCAATTGCCGAGTTCGGATGGTCTGAAATTCGCCACGATTCCGAGTCCAGAGTTCTTGATATTGACAAAGTCATGAGTTCACCACCTGCTACCCACACCGTAATCTTTATCAAGTGTTTCTGGAGAGCATCTAAACGTCTCGTTCGCACTCATGTTGGAGGATCTTATGAATACGTTCCTAATATTCGAAATGTAACTACAGCATCTCAAGGTCTTATCGGCAGATTTTGCGACAACTTTGAGTACGAAGGCGATGAGATTAACCCTGCTTTGAGACCTGTTCATTTCGGCGACAGAGAATCGATTGATGCTTATGTTCAGTGGTTCAATGAGGGTTGTGATTTCAGAAAGGTTGATTATTCTTCTAATCGTATCAAGTCCTCTAATGGTCATGTCAAAGCTAAGTCCTCCAAAATTCATCCTTCTAATATGATGAATCTTGATTCCGTTGCTGTCCAAAATAACAACCCTGATGTTCACAAGCGTATACCTCTTGTTGTTCAAATGAAGCCCACATCTATTGAAAGACTTAAGACTATGGATAATGCTGCTAAAATCGACTTTATCAGAAAACGCCTTGTTGCTACTGTCGGAACTCAAGAAAGCTATGCCGAATTTCTTGGCATTATTACTGGATCCAGCTGTTTCCAAATCTCTTGTCCTGGCATTGATACCGCTCGCTCATATAAAATTCACATTGAGGATGTTGTTAGTGCTTTTGATGATGATAGAAAATATGGTCTTATGGATGTCAAGGAAGAGTTCAAGAAGAAATCATGCTGGCAGGTGTATATCGACGAGAAGGAAAATAGACTATGTATCTTATGGCAAGTGTTCTTTGTTGTTGAGGATGAGACTGCGTAAACCTATAAATATAAAAAATATATAATCATTTAAATAAAATATTAAAAATTAAAAATTAAAAATTAAAAATTAAAAATATAAAAATTATCTCTTTAAATTAAATTAAATTAATTATGAGGCGTCTTAAAGTGTAAGTTTAATCCTCTTTTTTATTTTTATTTTTATTTTTATTTATTTAAAAAATTGAAATACTTTTATACAGTAATTTATATCGTATAAAACTATAATACCTTTAAATATGGACTATAACAACATGTCAGCAGAGCCTAAATTTAATTCTAGAAGACTTCAAGTGGAAGAGCTTGATGAGAGAAGACCTATATTCATGTCACCAAAACCTGTTTCGCCAAAAAGAATACCGCATGTATCTGCTCTAGGTAAGCGTAGGTTTCAGGATGCTTTTGAGATTGCGAAATTTGATGACGATAGATATGGACAGCATATTAGTTCTAATTTCTTTGATAAAAATGTTGGACATAATTCTATTCAAAAAGAGGTAAAAACATTCTCTTACAAAGAGGAACAAGAAATTCTTCAATGGTGTGAATGTTATTTGGCCAGTAAAAAATTAGTTAATGCTTAAGCTAACGGTTTTACCTTATAAACAGTCGGCTCCAAAGGCACTGAGTTTAGTCGCCTTATAAAAATTTAAAAGGAATTAATATTATATTCTAATACCTTTTCTTTTTCTTTTTTCTTTTCAATTTACTTTTAAATTTACTTAAAAAATTGATTTATTTTTTTAAAGTAAATAATTACAGTATATTGTAAAGAATTATTTATCTGTAAGAACTATATTAAAATGACAAAAGAATATTGTAGCATTTGTTGTGATTCATATAATAAGAGCTCACGAGAGAAGATATGTTGCGGATATTGTGAATTTCCAGCTTGTAAAACATGTTGTGAGACTTACATTCTATCTGAAACAATTCCGAAGTGTATGAATAATACTTGTGCTAAGGAATGGTCTAGAAAATTTATTAGAGAGAAGTTTACTAATGTCTTCATTAATACCAAATTTAAAAATCATTTAGAAGAGCTTTTGTTTGATCAAGAGAAAGCTTTAATGCCTGCTACTCAACCTATTATCGAAGAAAAAATTCGAAAGGATAATATTAAAAAAGAGATGGGCGTTCTTGATAATTTGATTCAAGATTTATATGTTCAAAAGAGACAGTTAGAGAGAAATTTATATACAAATCAGATTGATACTTCTTCTAAACAAGTATCTAATTATGTGCGAGCATGTTCTTCCGAAGGATGTCGCGGGTTTTTAAGTAGTCAATGGAAATGCGGCATTTGTGAGCAATGGACATGCCCTGAGTGTCATGAATTGAAGGGAGCGAATAGAGATTGTGAGCATACATGTAACCCTGATTTGGTGGAAACTGCCAAACTTTTAGCGAAGGATACTAAATCGTGTCCAACATGTCAAACTAAAATATTTAAAATTGACGGATGTTTTTCAGAAAATACACCTATTATGTTATGGAATGGAACAACTAAAATGTCACAAGATATTGAAGTTGGTGATGTATTGGTTGGAGATGATGGTAAAAAAAGGATTGTTGAAGATTTAGTAACTGGTCAAGATGAAATGTACGAAATTAGACAAAATAATGGCATGAATTATGTAGTTAATAGTAAACATACCCTTGTTTTAAAAGATAATAATGATGATATTAAATTAATAATTATAGATGATTATTTATTACTTGATAATTTTACTCGTTCTAATCTATTTGGTTATAAAATAATAAATTCTAAAATTTTAAAAACAAGCATTGAAGTTGTTCCTGTTGGTAAAGGACAATATTATGGTTGGTCTTTGTCTGAGCAACAAAATAGAAGGTTTTTACTACCTGATTTTACTGTTGTTAAAAATTGTGACCAAATGTGGTGTACGCAATGTCATACTGCTTTTAGTTGGAAGACTGGTGCGATTCAAACTAGTATTCATAATCCTCATTACTATGAATGGCAACGTAAAAATGGGGGCGCACCTCGTGTTGCCGGTGACGTTGAATGTGGTCGAGAATTAAATCATACTACATTTGATCATTTAAGAAATGCTATTTTAAGAGGAAAACATGTCAGATTTTTGAAATATTATGATCCTAATTCCATTGATGATTATGATTGGAATGCGCGTCACCATTCTTTAAAAGATAATGCTATTGATCTTTCTGATATTATTAGACGTACAATTCATAATGAGAGAATAGAATTACAACAATTTAGAACTGGTCATCTTGAAAAAAATCAAGAATTACGTGTACAGTATTTGTGTAATGAAATTGATGAGGATATATTTAAAATTCTTGTTCAAAGAAATGATAAAAAACATAGAAAGAATAATGAGATTAGTCAGGTTATTCAGGTTTCAATTACTGCTGCCACTGATATTATATTTAGAATTATTGATAATTTAAAAAATTCTGTAACTGGCGAGGATAAATTTGATGAGCTCATGAGTGAATTTAATGGTGTAAGAGAATATTGTAATGAAATCTTTAAGGATATATCGTTTGCTTATGGGTGTGTTCAATATGGTTTTAATGATCAGTTGGTTTTAAGAACTGTTCCGAAAGAAAAAAAAGGTAAAAAGGTTATAGATGATGATGAAGAAGAAGATGCTTAACAGTCGTACCTTTAATCCTTATACCTTATAGCTATACCTTATTAATTTATATAAGTTGTAAACTGCTAGAAATCCCATAACAACTAGTATATTTAAACGAGAGATATTTGAGTCAAATATATTTAATATTGTAATTATTTTGGGTTCTAAAATATTTTTTATTGTTGAAAGAGAAACAGTGCCTACAGGTACTATCATGTTTGTTGCTGTTATGTAAACAGGTGTGAAAACTATAACTTCTTCTATTGATGATGACATTGTATTTTAATGAGATATGTGTTGTCTTATAGTTTGTTGTCAATTTTATTTTTAAAATAGATGGTAAATAGATGGCATAAGGGTTATCTCATTAAAATAAAAGTTGTAAAATAAAAGTTTAAAATCAGATATAGAGAGAAATCGAGTAGTCTGTCACTCGGCAACCTAGCCGGTACCCCCTGCCACCATGCCATCCATCAACTCAACCACTAAAATCGCCGTCAATTTGGCTTCTAATAGGTGCAGGGTTTTTGGCATATAAGGAGCAGCAGCAGGCAGCAGACCATACATGCTAAGACATATCGCCTTCGGCTTAGAGCAGCAGTCAGCGGCAATCAGAGACATATAAAAGAAAAAAAGGGTTAGCCAGGTGGCCAAACTTACATCTAATTGATAGCCCTTTTCTTTTATTTAATTATTACAGGAAATTCAAATACAATATACGATTTTTATTTTTTTTTATATTTTATAGCTATTTAGTTATCTATTCTGTTTACCATTCGTCGTCTTCTGCGGCTTGCCATTGATCTATCAAATCTTGTTGGTAATTCGGTAAGTTTCTGGTTGATGTTGGCATAGGAAGAGCTTGAAACTCTTCTTCTTCTTCTTCTTCGCTGTCACTATAGTCAGCCCAGCTCTTTGAAACAACCTTGCTTAACACCTTAAGGTTATGACTAGGGGGAGGATTGTAGACAGGAGCTACTACTGTTGCTGGTTTCTCAGCCATGGTAGCCCAGCTTACAGAAGGCAATGAGACGGATTTTGGCTCCTTTTTCTGACTGAATAGAGCTGGAAATTCTTCAACTGTCTTAGCAGTCGGCTTAGCAATCACATTAGCAATTGGCTTTTCCTCTTCATTATCGCTGTCAACTGATAGCGAAGCGAAGGCATTAATCGGCTTCTTTGCTTTAACCGAAGGTAGCGTTGCTTTAACCGAAGGTAGCGTTGCTTTAATATCTGGCAGCATATCTTGCTTTCTTTGAGGTCTATCTCCGGCTGCTCTTTCTCTCTTTGCTCTCTTCTCGTTTTCCGCTATCGCAGGACAGAACTTTGTGGTATGACCTAATTTGTAACAATATCGGCACTCGGTGGCATTCAGAGTAGGACATGTCACATTGGAATTACCATTATGATCAGGCATTGACCTAACATAATGAGAGGTATATTCGCTCTCAGTCTTGCCAGCATCGTGACACACCTTACAGAAAGGCTTCTTACCAATAGACTTGTTATTGAACTTGTTATTGTATGACATCTTTTAACGTTATTAGTTTAAAACTTTGATACTTTATTAAATTTATGATTTACACATTTCGCAAAAAAGTATTTCAATTTTTTTTTATAAAACTAATAAAATGTAATAACTAAAAATTTATAAGCCAAAGGCGACTGATATAAGGCTTATAAAAGCAAAATTAATTAATATAAAAAAAGGATATAATTTCCCTTTTAATATTAATTAATTACAAATATACAAATACACAAATATACAAATATTATATTCATCTTATTCATCATCCTCAGTCCACATAGGCTTCCAATTGTAGCTATAATAGTTGTGCTTCAAATTGTAGCTATAATAGAACTCCTCTTTTATAATTTCAGCTGCCTCGTCACTTACCACTGGAGCTCTAATAAATGGCTCTTGTTCTAATTTTATCATGTCTAGAAGATCATAAGGACATACTTCGGATTCATCCCATTTGTACCTTCTCGATTCCGAACGACGGTTAGCATTTTTTCTTAATAATTCATCCATAAACTCGAATACAGTATAAGAGTCGTGAATGAAGGTTTGATATCTTGCTTCTTGTTGTTCATTACCATATTTTCCAGAACCGTATATGCGGCCTGGGTGATAGCTGCGGCTAGGGCGACAATCACTGTCAAATCGAACTCTGTCTCTATCATATAACTCGAAAAGCTCCTCGAGTATATGGGGGTCAATGAAGGTTATAGCATTGAGATCATCTATAGGGTCACCTCGAGGAATGACTGGGAAATCCTCAAATTCATCATCAGGACGGCACATTACGGCAAGTGTGGCATCAAGGCGCGCCAACTCGGGATTTGGTTGAAGAAGACTGAATTTGGTTCCTGGACAGACCAGAGAGAATTCGGCTAATTCGAAGATACTAATATCGTGTACACACCAGAGTCGCTGAAGATCTTCAATACTTTCTTGGTACATTCTTTAAGGATTTATTACAGTTTTAAGTTTTAAGTTTTAAGTTTTAAGGTCTTATAGTTTAAAACTAGATTAATTTATTATTTTATACAATACCTCTATCGCTATAAAAGTATTTCAATTTTATTTTTACTCACTCATTTTTGAATGAACTAAAAATTTATCCGGCAATGAAATACTCTTTGTCAGCCTTTTAAGGCAACTGATATAAGCCAAGGACAAGCCTGTCCCTGAGGGTTGGTTATCTTATTTAAATACTTATAAGCTGTCGTAAAACCCCGTACCTTTGGCTTATAAATTTTTAGTTCTCTCTATATTTGGTTTATAAAACAAAAAATTGAATAAAATTTTTTAAAAATCAATGATCAGTACATAACTATATCAATTTAACTATCAAGTGAACTTATAAAATGACTACTATTGAGGAGAGAATGGCTATATTTGGGCGATACTTAGATCGTACCAAGATGGATCATAAGCAATATCAATTCGACGGTCTCCGTTGGATACTTAATAACGAGCTTAGACCCGACCCGGTATGTGGGGTTCGTGGGGGATTTATCGCTGATGAAATGGGTTTAGGTAAGACCATTATGATGATAGGGACCATGTTGTGTAATTTCCTTGAGAAAACGCTTATTGTTGTACCGCCTGTCCTCCTTGACCAATGGTATGTACAAATATACCGTACTACTGGTCATCGTGCTCTTATCTTCCATGGTGAGGATAAGAAGGAAATTGATCTTGAACAATTAAATAATGCTAAGATTGTTATCACTACTTACGGAGCTATCACTCTTTTGAGGTCTCAAATTAAAAATAAGGAATTAACATTGCTTCATAGAGTTGCCTGGGCTCGCATTGTTTTCGACGAGGCGCATCATTTGCGTAACAAAAGTACTACCAGGTATATCGGTGCCAGACTCCTTCAGGCCAAAATTCGCTGGCTTGTTTCCGGCACTCCTGTTCAAAATTCTAAGAAAGATTTCTACAGCTTATGTGCTATGCTTAGATTACCTGCTAGTTTCTATACTGAGACCAATAATTTACGCAATTTGGCTAGGGCATTTATTCTTAAGAGAACAAAGAAACAGGCTGGTATTCAGATGACTGAGGTACATCTCGATAAAAATATTGTTAACTGGAATAACCGCAAAGAAATGGAGTTGTCTGAAGAAATTCATTCTGCTCTTGCGTTCAGTCGTGTCTCAGCTAAGAAAAGTAGAGAGCTTGTTACTGCCTTCGGGAGTGGAGCATTGGCTCTTCTATTAAGGGCTAGGCAAACATGTATTTATCCTAAGTTGATGGCTAATCGTCTTAATAAAATGATTCAAAATGGTTTC
>Ga0247722_10001984_pt1 | contig 10909 bp, 8 predicted proteins | sample MSEWelMarce3H_FC_FD_189094 | JGI IMG/M metagenome (GOLD analysis project Ga0247722, IMG submission 189094) | Subsurface sediment microbial communities from gas well in West Virginia, United States - MSEEL Well Study Marcellus 3H_FC | ecosystem: Environmental > Terrestrial > Deep subsurface >...
CAGTAATTGGAATACGAATACAAGCAGAGCGATTTCGAGCTGAATAAACCAAGTTAACTGGTGCTTCATAGCCTGGTACTAAGCGCTTATATGAGTTAACAGTTGGGTTGGTAAATGCTAGAAGTGATGGTGCATGCTTTAGCAAGCCACCGATATACCAACGAGCAACATCAGATAGATCACCATAACCATCGCCCCAGAACAATGGCTTGCCATCTTTCCAAAGTGATTGGTGAACATGCATACCTGAACCGTTATCACCAAATAATGGTTTTGGCATAAAGGTTGCAGTCTTGCCAGCAGCCCATGCCGTGTTCTTAATGATGTATTTAAACTTCATTAACTCATCACCGGCGGTCAAAATATCGCTGAAACGATAATTAATTTCCATTTGTCCAGCAGTTCCAACCTCATGGTGAGCTCGCTCAACTAGTAGGCCAACTTTGCCAAGGTTCATCACCATCTCATCGCGAAGATCTGCGAATTGATCTGTTGGGGACACTGGGAAGTATCCGCCTTTAATTCTGGTGCGATAACCGCGGTTTGGTGTGCCATCTGCATCTGATTCGATACCTGTGTTCCAGGCACCCTCGTAAGAATCAACATGATGGAAAGCTTGGTTCATTCCAGTTTCGAATCTAACGCTATCGAATACGTAGAACTCAGCCTCTGGTGCAAACAAAGCAGTATCAGCAATGCCAGTACTGCGCATGAATTCAACAGCCTTAGCAACTACACCGCGTGGGTCTCTTGAGTAAGCGGTGTCATCACTTGGGTTATGAACTGAGAAGAGAATTATTAAAGTTTTTTCTTTACGGAATGGATCAAGATATGCAGAGGATGGAACTGGTAGTAATTTCATATCTGATTCATGAATTGATTGGAAACCTCTAATTGAGGAACCATCAAACATCAAACCATCTTTAAATACGCTCTCATCAAAAGATTCAACCGGCACATTGAAGTGATGCTGAATACCAGGTAAATCAATAAATCTAACGTCGATCAACTTCACATCATTTTTCTTGATGTAATCGAAGATCTCAGATGAATTCTTAAACATCTATTCTCCTTGGATTAATTCGCTGAAAGGAGGGCCACATTGCACCGCTTCAGATAGGTAAAACTTAGTAGATAACAATGAAAAAGTAGTAAAGACCGTGTTACATCTATGTTTCCTAGGCTAGGTAGAAGGTAGGGTTGCCCGCATGGTTTTTGAAAAAACACCCACAGAAATGCCAGAAGCCTCCCTGGGCCGGCGGGTTTTAGCCTTGGCGATCGACTGGACGATGTCACGGCTGATAGCTGGCTTACTTAATCCCTATTTCTTTATTAAAAATGATTTTTCAACCTTATTTGTTTTCTTTCTGGAGGTTGCATTTTTTACCATTATTTTTCAGGCCTCAGCTGGTCAAAGAATCTTGGGAATTAAAGTTGTAACTTACCCAGAACAAGCCCGGGTGGCACATAAAAAGATAGTGCTACGGACTTTTCTAATTTGTTTAGTGTTCCCAGCTGTGTTTACAAAAGAGGGCAGATCACTTCACGATTACTTAACTCAGAGCCAAACTGTTAAAGCGATTTAAAGGCTAACTTTATCTACGTGGCATTCTGGCATTGCCTGGCAGTGGACCTTTTGGCATTGGCAGAGTTAAGCCACCAACTGAGCGAAGTCGAGCACGTACCTCACGCAATTGAGAAGTATTTAGTTTCTTAGGCAATTTCTTTAAATGCTTTTGTAGTTTGCGAATTGAAACCTGGTTTTGACCATCACCAACATAAACCTCTGTAATTGGCACGCCAGATAAAAAGCGCTCCATCTTGCGCTTCTCATCTTGCATTAGCGCGCGAACTGCAAATCCACCTTCACCAACTAAAATAATTCCAGCTTTACCGGAGACTCGGTGAACCATATCTTGGTCACGATTAATATTAACTGCCGGAGTAGTTACAAAACCGCGGCGGATAGACATCAGCACACTTGCGCCAGCTCCAATTTGACCTTCAATTGATGAGAAGGCTGCCGTATTTGCAAATCTTGTAAACAAAAAGAATGCAGCTAAAAATCCAAGCGGTGTTGATAAAAAGCCGGCATAGATTGGATGTCCCAAGTTATTTCCAATAATTACACCAAAGACCACAATCAAAACAAAGACTAATAAACACCAAACTAGAGATAAGGGGGAGTCACCTTTTACTAATTTAAATGCGTCCTTTAGAACTGCAAGCTGTGATTGTTTTTCTGGAGCAGCACCTTTTGCCGGAGCTTCTTCAGTTTTCTTTTTTCTGCCGAACATATCTCTCCCTTATTTAACTGCTCTGGCAGCCATCGCCTGGTTATACAGACGACCTGCTCGATAGCTAGAACGTACCAATGGACCACTCATAACACCAAGAAATCCTATTTCTTCCGCCTCTTTACTCAACTCCACAAACTCATTTGGCTTAACCCAACGGATAACTGGATGGTGCTTGGCAGTTGGCCGTAGGTATTGCGTAATGGTGATCAAATCACATCCGGCATCTCTTAGATCTTGAAGTGCTTGGGTTACCTCATCACGGGTTTCACCCATTCCTAAAATCAAATTTGATTTTGTAATTAACCCAAAATCTCTTGCTTGAGTAATTACATTTAGGGATCTTTCATACCTAAATGCCGGCCTGATCTCTTTAAAAATTCTCGGCACAGTTTCAAGATTATGAGCAAAAACCTCAGGTCTAGTTTCAAATACTTGATTTAACAACTCTGGATTACCACTGAAATCAGGAGCTAACATCTCAACACCAACACCCGGGTTTAATGCATGAACTTGAGAAATTGTCTCTGCGTATAACCAAGCACCTTCATCATCTAGGTCATCACGGGCAACACCTGTGATAGTTGCATACTTTAAATTCATGGTTTTAACCGATTCAGCAACTCTTCTTGGTTCATCTCGGTCTAGCGGATCAGGTTTTCCAGTATCGATATTACAAAAATCGCATCTTCTAGTGCAGGCGCTGCCACCAATTAGAAAAGTTGCTTCTCGATCTTCCCAACACTCAAAAATATTTGGACATGCTGCCTCTTGGCAGACAGTGTGTAGACCTTCCTTAACAACTAGCGAACGAAGTTTTGTGTACTCAGGCCCCATGTTTGCTTTGGTTTTAATCCACTCAGGTTTTCTTTCAATCGGAGTTTGTGAGTTCCGTGCTTCAATTCGAAGTAATTTGCGACCATTTGGATCGATACTCATTGGGATACTCGCTCTAACATAGGCAAAATATGTTTTTTCAATACAGGCATTACCTCTTCGATCGTAATATTTCTACCAAGCTCAGCTGATAGGGAAGTCACCTTCGCATCTGCAATACCGCATGGCACAATTTTTGAGTATGCAGATAAATCTGGATTCACATTCAAAGCGAAGCCATGCATCGTTACACCCTTTGCAACCCGTAAGCCAATTGCGGCAATCTTACGATCACCCTTTGCATCCCGTAGCCATACGCCACTTCGCTCGCAGTAACGTTCTGCTTTAATTCCAAATTCATAACATATTTCAATAAGAGCAGTCTCTAACTCTCTAACAAAACCGACTACATCGGTTGAACTTTTTAATTTAACTATTGGATAACCAACAATCTGACCTAGCCCGTGCCAAGTGATTTTTCCGCCACGATCAACATCAATAACTGGTGTGTTATCTAATGGTCGATCGGTAATTTCAGTACGACGGCCTGCGGTATAAACCGACGGGTGTTGAAGAAGAAATAAAGTATTTGGTTCGATATTGCCAATTACTTTCTCCTGAATTTCTTTTTGTATTTTCCAGGCAGATAGATAATCAATAACGCCGAGCTCTTCTACTCTGAGAAGATTCTGTGTAACTATGGTTGAACTCACACCGATAGCCTAATTGGCAGGTGAATATTTGGCTAAAGATTGCCATCTTTGCGAGCCATGTGTGTGAGCAAAATAGCATCGCTGATAGATTTACCCCCTAATCATAATTACCGAAAGGCTTTTATACCCATGGCTGGAAAAAGTAAGAGTTCTGTGACTGTTAAAACCCGTAAGCCGTTTGCACTTGCAATGCTGGTCGTAATTGCCTGGTTCATTATCACCGGCATATTTGGCCCACTTTTCGGCAAGTTAACCTCAGTCCAGGAGAACAACAACTCTTCATTTTTGCCTAAGGGAGCCGAAGCAACACAAGCCTCTGAAGTCATTCAAAAATTCTCCGGTAAGGATTCATTTAATTTTCCAACGCTAATTCTTTTTGAAGGTGACATTAACCCGCAATTGATTGCAAAGGTAAATGAGCACTTAACTAAGGTTGGCGATTTAACTCTGGATGGGACTAGCGCAAAGATCTCTGACTACTTAGCGCCAGGTCAACAAATTACCGCCTTCCCTTCCGAAGATGGAAAAGCAATTTTAGGAAATATACCTTTAGATGGAAATTCACTTGCAAAGATTCTGCCAAATGATAAGCCGGTCCTACCTGCAATCGTTGAAGAGTTACGGGCAGATGTTGCACCCTTTGCAAAAGCAAACTCACTTGATTCGTATGTAACAGGTCCTGGTGGATTGCTTGGTGATTTATTTGAAGCTTTTGGTGAAATTGATTCTAAGTTACTTCTATCCACACTTGCGGTAGTGGCATTTATCCTTATTGTTGTATATCGATCACCAGTACTTTGGATTATTCCACTGCTCTCATCTTTGTTTGCGCTCTCAACAGCTGGCGGAATTGTTTACCTGCTTGCAAAAAACAACATCATTGATGTTGATGGTCAATCGCAAGGAATTTTGTCGGTACTAGTTGTAGGTGCCGCCACAGATTATGCGTTGTTATTAATCGCACGTTATCGCGAAGAGCTACATCTTTTCGAATCCCGATTTGATGCGATGCGCGCTGCGTATAAGGGAGTGTGGGAGCCAATTCTTGCCTCTGGTTCAACCGTTTCTATTTCGCTACTAATTCTTTTGTTTAGCCAGTTAACTAACACTGCAAGTCTTGGGCCAATTGGTGCCATTGGAATTGTTGTTTCGATGTTTACTATTCTGACCTTATTACCAGCTTTACTTCTGCTATTTGGTCGCTGGATTTTTTGGCCAAGGCGTCCTAATTTTGATGGTGATGACCATGTTATGTCTGGAACTTGGAGCAAAGTTGGTAGCGTAATTGAGAAGAATCCAAGACGTGCGTGGATTGTTTCTGGTGCATTTTTGTTACTACTAGCCTCATTTGCGCCAACTTTAAAAGCAGATGGAATTGGCACGATTGATACCTTTACTGGAAATCCAGAATCAGTAGTTGGTCAAAAATTACTTGAAACACATTTTCCTGGCGGTGAGGGTGATCCAACCCAAATCGTTGTTGCTGCAGACAAAATTGATGCGGTAACGGCAGCAATTAAAAATGCGCCAGGTGTTACAGATGCCTCACCATTACTTGATGGCTTTGTGATTCCAGGTCAGCCACTGCCTAAGGTAAAAATTGTTGATAACCAAGCAATAATCAATGTAACTTTAAATAAAGCACCAGATAGCGTTGAAGCTGGAGATGATATTCCAAAGATTCGTGAGTTAGCTAAGAGTGCTGATTCAACAGCGTTAGTGGGCGGAACAAGTGCAGTTTACTTTGATGTGCGAACTGCAAATGGCCAAGATAACCGAACCATTATTCCAATAATTCTTTTGGTAATTACATTAATTCTTGGATTACTCCTTCGCAGTATTCTCAGCGCAATTTTATTGCTCGGCACCGTAGTGCTCTCATTCTTTGCAACCTTAGGTGTGTGTGCACTGGTCTTTAACCATGTCTTTGGGTTTGCCGGGGGAGATAACTCCTTCCCGCTCTTTGCATTCATTTTCCTAGTTGCATTAGGTATTGATTACAACATCTTCTTGATGACTCGAGTGCGAGAAGAGTCCCAAAAAATTGGTACCCGTCCTGGTGTGATCAAAGGCTTAACCGTAACCGGAGCAGTAATTACCTCAGCCGGAATTGTGCTTGCTGCAACCTTTGCTGTTCTAGGCTTGTTGCCACTTGTCCCACTTGCTCAAATTGGTTTCGCAGTTGCCTTTGGCGTACTGCTAGACACAATCGTTGTTAGATCGATTTTAGTGCCAGCTTTGGTACACGATATTGGTCCAAAGATCTGGTGGCCTTCTAAGTTACAACACGAAGGAAAAAAGGCTACTCAACTAAAGTAGTAAGTGCCGAAGATACGTGTGGATAATCAAATTCAAATTTATTATCCACCAGTACCTTCGGCATAACTTTTTTAGAACCTAAAACTTCAGTTGAAAATCCGCCCAATACGGCGCGGAGTGCAAATGCTGGTGCTGGAAATATCGCTGGGCGCTTTAGTGCCATAGCGAGGGCTGCGGTGAACTCTTGATTAGTAACTGGGTTTGGTGAGGTTAAGTTCACCGCCCCTTCAATCTTTGAATTCATTAAAAATATCATTGCTCTAATCTGATCATGAAGGGTGATCCAGGACCACCATTGTTTGCCTGAACCAAGTTTTCCGCCAAGGCCAAACTTAAACAGTGGAATCATTCTTCCAAGTGCGCCACCAGTTGGATCAAGCACTAAACCAGTTCTTAACTTAATAGTTCTTATGCTTGGCGCAAGATCGGCAACTGCTTCCCACTCCCGGCAAACAATCGACAGGAAATCAGTGCCACCGCGATCAGCTTCAGAAACTGAACGATCTCCAGTTTCACCGTAGTAGCCGATTGCACTAGCTGAGATAAAGACATCTGGTTGTAATTGTTCACACGCGGTAGCAATTGTGGTGGTACCCAATAGTCGTGAGTTTAAAATTTCAGATCGATAAGCAGCTGTCCACCTTTTATCACCAACGCCAGCACCTGCTAAATGAAATATTGCATCCACGCCCTCTAAAGCTTGTAGATCTATCTCACCCTTAATTGGGTTCCAACTTACTTCATCAGATGTTCTAGCTGGCCTTCTAACAATTTTTTGTACCTCATGGCCATCACTTTTTAATTGGGCAACTAATGCGCTTCCAATTAAGCCAGAAGCACCAGTTACTGCAATTTTTTTAACGCGAGGCAAATTACAACCCTAAATCAGATTCGAAGCGACCCTCTTCTAATCTCTCTTTTAATGTTGCCAAAAAACGAGCAGCATCGGCGCCATCAACAACTCTGTGATCATAAGAAAGGGCTAAATAAACCATTGAACGAATTGCAATCGTTTCTCCACCATCAGCACCCTTAACAACCATTGGCCGTTTAACAATTGCGCCTAAACCAAGAATTGCAACCTGCGGTTGATTAATAATCGGCGTATCAAATAAAGCACCACGTGATCCAGTATTTGTGATGGTGAATGTTCCACCACCTAATTCATCTGGTGTGATTTTGTTTTCTCTAGTGCGAGCTGCAACATCTGCAATTTTGCGAGCAATTCCACCCATATTTAAATCACCAGCATCTTTAACTACTGGAACCAACAAGCCTCGATCAGTGTCAACTGCAACAGCAAGATGTTCTGCGCCGTGATAGGTAATTTGATCACCTTCAACTGATGAGTTTAGAACTGGATGTTGTTTTAGCGCTTCGCAAACTGTTACTGCAAAGAATGGTAGGAATGTTAACTTAACGCCTTCACGAGCTTCAAAGGATGCTTTCGCCGCATTACGCAGGCGATCAATTTTGGTTACATCAACTTCAACTACGGTTGTTAGTTGGGCGGAAATTTTTAGCGATTCAACCATTCGGTCTGCAATTACTTTACGAAGTCTAGACATTGTTACCGTGGTGCCACGAAGTGGTGATACTGCTAACGGTCCACGTGGTGCAACCGCTGTTGATGCTAAAACTGTTCCAGTCGGCGTAGCAGCTGCGCGAGGAGTGGCAGCCAAAATATCCTCTTTACGAATTCTTCCACCGATGCCAGTTCCTTTAATAGTTGAAAGATTTACGCCAGCCTCGGCAGCTAATTTTCTAACAATCGGTGTTACATAAGAGTCATCAGATCGAACTGCGTTAACTGCAGCAGCAACTGGGGCAGGAGCTTGTACAACTGGTGCTTGCACGACAGGTGCAGCAACAACTGGTACTGGAGTTGTTGGTTTTTGCGCAACAGGTGGTGCTACTGGTGTTGGCTTTGCAACTGGAGCAGGAGTTGAGCCAGATACGCCAATTGATGCAAGGCGTGCGCCAACTGCAACTGTGGTGTCAACTGGCACATCAATACTTAATACTGTTCCAGAAACAGGAGATGGGATTTCTGTATCAACTTTGTCGGTAGAAACTTCTAATAGTGCTTCATCAGCAGAGACTGCATCTCCAACTTTTTTAAGCCAACGAGTAACTGTTCCTTCGGTAACTGATTCACCTAACGCCGGCATTGCAACAATTGTTGCGCCGGCAGTTGCAACAGCAGCCGGTGCTTGCACAACTGGTGCAGCAGGAGCTGGTGCTTGAACTACAGGTGCAGCAACAACAGGAGCAGGAGTTGCAACTGGTGGTGCAGTTTGCGCGGCAGGTTTTGCAGCAGAACCAGATTCGGCAATTACAGCAAGCTCTGCGCCAACTGCAACAGTTGAATCAACTGGAACTACAATTTTTTGTAGTACACCGGCAACTGGGGATGGAATTTCTGTATCAACCTTGTCGGTTGAGACTTCTAACAATGGTTCATCAATTGCAATCTGATCGCCCTCTTTTTTAAGCCAACGAGTAACAGTTCCTTCAGTTACAGATTCACCAAGTGCGGGCATGGTTACTGAAAATGTCATTTAATTTATTCTCCTAACCATGGGCGTGAAGTGGCTTACCGGCCAGGGCTAAGTGTGCCTCACCCATTGCCTCAGACAAGGTTGGATGGGCATGAATGTGTTGGGCAACATCGGCAGCATCTGCCTGCCAGTTAAAGATTAATTGGGCTTCAGCCAATAATTCGCCAACCCGGGAGCCAACCATGTGGATTCCTAGGATTGGTCCATTTTTTGCGGCAACTAATTTCACAGAGCCTGCTGTCTTTAAAATATTTGCTTTGCCATTTCCGGCTAGATCATAATTTAACTCAACCACATCATGGCCAGCAGCCTTTGCACCGGCAGTTGTTAGACCAACGGATGCAACCTCAGGCTCGGAGTAGGTAACGCGGGGGACACCATCGTAATTAATTGCTCTTGGGTTAAGGCCTGCAATCTCCTCTGCCACCAAAATTCCTTCAGCAAAACCAACATGGGCAAGTTGTAGGGTTGGAATTAAATCACCAACCGCCCAAACTCCAGGCACATTTGTTCGGCACTTATCATCTACTAGTACGTATCCGCGATCCATTTTAATGCCAGCCTCTTCATAACCTAAGCCATTTGATACTGGGCCACGGCCGACCGCTACTAATAAGATTTCGGCAGAAAATTCTTTGCCATCTTCAAGAGTTACTTTAACTTCCTTTTTCTTTAGTTCAGCAGATTTAAATTTCACGCCTAATTCAAAATTAATGCCACGCTTTCTAAATGCCCGCTCTAACTGCTTACTGGATGATTCATCCTCAAGCGCAACTAAGTGGGGCAGCCCTTCCACAATTGTTACCTCAGCACCAAATGATTTCCACACTGATGCAAACTCACAACCAATTACGCCACCACCTAGAACTATTACTGATTTCGGTACGTAATCCATCTTGATTGCTTGTTCACTGGTAATTATCTGCTTGCCATCAATTTCAAGACCAGGCAAAGTTTTAGGGAATGAGCCGGTTGCAAGAATTACATTCTTGCCAGTGTATTTGGTGCCATTTGCTTCAACAGTATTATTTGAAACTAATTTTCCGCTTCCTTGCACATAGGTAACATTTCTAGATTTAACTAATCCTTCAAGACCTTTATGAAGCTTTGAAACAACGCCATCTTTATATGTGTTAACCGCTGCCATATCCATGGAGTGAAAATCAGCCTTTACACCAAACTCACCAGCGTGACGGGTGTTATCTGCAATCTCACCTGCGTGAAGAAGTGCTTTGGTCGGGATACAACCTTTATGAAGACAGGTGCCGCCGAGTTTATCTTTTTCAATTAAAACTACCTTTTGACCTAATTGCGATGCACGAAGCGCGGCTGCGTAACCACCGCTACCACCACCGAGAATTACTAGATCAAAATCGGCCATGAGGTAATCCTGCCACGAATTTGGTGCTCACTCGACCTAGTGATTTATCCACACTACGACTGTGATGAAGCCAACTCAGCTAATTGAACTAGTGAGCGCAGGGCGATCCCAGTGCCGCCAACAGGTGTGTAGCCATGTGCGGTCTTTTCATTAAAAGCAGGGCCAGCTATATCTAAATGGAGCCATGGGGTTTGAGGATCAATAAACTCTTTTAAGAATAATCCAGCAACTAACATGCCACCCATTCGATCACCAATATTTGCTAAATCTGCAATCGGTGAATCAAGGGATGCGCGAAGTTCAATAGGTAATGGCATTGGCCAAAATGCTTCACCCGATAATGCTGCTGCAGATAAAAATTGATTACTAAATATCTCATTATTGGTCATTACCGCAGAGGTTCTACTTCCGAGTGCAACAGCTTGTGCGCCGGTAAGTGTTGCAACATCAATAATTCCATCTAAGCCGCCAGCTTTTTTGCCAACCTCAGCAGCCTTAACTAATGCATCAGCTAGAACTAATCTGCCTTCAGCATCTGGATTTAATACCTCAACTGTTTTGCCACCATAGATAGTAATTACATCACTTGGCCTAGTTGCAGTATCGCTCACCATGTTTTCAGCAAGTGGCGCCCAACCATCTACTGCGATTGGCAGTTTAAGTTGTGCGATGGCAAAGACTGAAGCAATTACGGCGGCAGCTCCTGACATATCGGCTTTCATCGCCTCCATACCAGCAGCCGGTTTTAATGCCAGTCCACCT
>Ga0247722_10001985_pt1 | contig 10902 bp, 10 predicted proteins | sample MSEWelMarce3H_FC_FD_189094 | JGI IMG/M metagenome (GOLD analysis project Ga0247722, IMG submission 189094) | Subsurface sediment microbial communities from gas well in West Virginia, United States - MSEEL Well Study Marcellus 3H_FC | ecosystem: Environmental > Terrestrial > Deep subsurface >...
TACGGGGGTTCAACAGTTTCGAGGCTATACACACCACACTATATACACACTTCTCATTACACTTCACATCATTCTTTTTTTTACTTTTATATATATATATACACTTTATGCAGAACCCTTTAGTCGCGCCCCCCAGTTTACGATCGCCACCATCATTGATACCAAATCTAGCAGATACAGACGAAACAGCACCATCACTAGGAAGGACATTATTACCACCATCTCAGAGACTGCGTCTACCTTTGCCTAGGCCCGTGGAGTCAGTTTCAACCTCCTTATCATCATCATCATCAGCAACTTTAGACAAAGCGCCGGAACTCGGCGCCCCTGCTGAAAAATTAGCCCAAACAAAATCATTTAAGGCATTTTTAGATAGTATAATAGCAGCAAACATTGCTTTTGGATTAGAAAACAAAAATACTCCTGAAAATTTAAATATATTTGGCAAACTGTTTAATGTAACAACTGATGTAACTACAGAAGATATTAAAGGCATAATTGCTAAAAATGAAACAAAATTAAAAGCATTTCGTAGTAAGAGAAACCCCGATGTAAATAGTAGAAGTGATAGTAGAAGTGATAGTAGAGAAGAGCAAAAACAAGCTGGTAGAAGTATGTTAAGTTTTAGTTTTGGATCGAAAAAAAAGGATGATGTTAATGCCGCTACTCCATCCAGAGTGGAAGCAGGACAATCACAAAAGGGAACAGTCGCGACCAAATCACTTTTCGGAGATGATGAGGATTTCGATAAAAACATTCTATTAAAATCAGTCAAAGGTTGGAAACCCACTATGCCAAAGCCCCCTAACCCAAACCAACCATTATTTAGAGAGGATTATCCTGAGAATGATCCTAGATTCAAACCAGCGCCCCCGCCAGGTCCTCCTCCCCCACTAAAAACCGATGAAAGTGGCAACATTGACCCTCTAGGAGGATTACCTGTTATTGATAGTAAGGGCGGCAAAAGAAAACGCACTATCAAGAGGAAGCACCGTTCTATTCGCTACAATACTTTAAGGAGCAAAAAATAAGTAAAAAATAAAAATAGGATCATTACATATTAATGTTTTTCGTATTCCAAGTATAACGCAATACGAAAAATTGAAGTGAAACTGTAAGAATAAACAATAATAGCAATCTTCAACCCAACTACAAGCAAAGTTACTCCCAATGGCATCTGCGTCTACACCAACTTCATCGAACAGAACAAAAGGCAACCATAACAACAATATTGGCAATACCGTATCGCTTCATCTTGTGATGTCGTGTGAAACATTCTGGAACTATGAAACAGATATAATGGTCGATCGAAATCAGTTTCACCCCAAGATTACAAACCGTTCAGAAAAGGAGGCATTCCAGTCATTGTCGCAATTCCTATGCTCACACATGAAGCAGCACATCCAAGACGAACTTATTTCTGAAGGAAGGCGTGACTTGCTGTCAAAGCTAGAGGAGGTATTCCCGAAGTTTCACATCCATGGGCAAACGGTTCATGAAATCTTATACCCGAATGACCCAACGAATTCCGACCATTGCCGAGGAGATGGAAAAATATTCATATGTACACACTGTTAGTAACATTTTACAATACTATTTATTATCATACATCTTATAACAGGAGTAATATATATTTTTTTATAGATTATAATATATAGCATATAAATATGTCAAGTGCTGAAGCCACAGTGTATCAACCAATGGAGCAAGAATCTACATTTTTTAAACAAGCAGTTAATAGTTTGACATTCGATAAAGAATCGTCAAGTTGTATTACTACTACTACAGAAAGTGTAGGATCACAATCGGGGGGAACAAATAATGTGAGTATTGATAATTTAACAATACTTATTATGTTAGCTCACGGACTTATAAACTTAACACCTAAAGCAATAAAAGAACAAGCATCCCATCAAGTTATAGAACCTTCGACATTATCACACATTCAAAATCTAGCAATCTTTGGGTTTGCTCCTACTGGGATAGCCAATATAGGAAACTGTCAGGAGTTGTCTACAATTAGCGGTGTTATACAAAAAAAACTGGAGTCACTGATTCAATTAAAAATTGACGAATCACTTCAAAGCATTGAAAATAAGATAAAACAACTCACGCTAGATGAAAATGATCGTCAAAGATTAGAAGGAATAAAAAGTAAAAGAATAATATCTAAACAAAATATTTTTTCTAAGGTTTGTAATTTTTGTTTTAAAGCTTTTGGAAGATTAACATCATTATCAACTGTTGTAAATTATACTTTTAATAATATTTTGAGTGTTTGTAAAAATATATCAACTAGCTCAGTATTTTATAGTTATGGAGGAGGTAAAAGAAAATTTAATGAAATAACGGATGATTCAATTATTACAAGCTCATTTTCAATGAGTCACGATATGTGTGTATTAATGCTTGACGATTTACGCAGTTCTATACAAAATTTTGACAGGGTTAGATTTCCAATAATATGTCAAGGATTAGAACATATCCCTGTTTATAAAGAAGCGTTGAATTATTGTCATGAAAGATGTAGAAAACTTTACATAGTAAAAGGTTTTGGTTCTGGTCAATTACCATTTGTAAATAAACATTTTCAATATAATCGTAAAGCTGACAAACAGCTTAATATGGGTGTTGTAAAATTAAAATTTAGTATAGATAGTAATGGCAATGTTAATAGTAATACTAGAAATTATGACCCAAGATATTTGATGACAAAAGCTGGTTATATTGATCCGATAACAGGATCGTGGTGGAGTAGTATGCAAGAATGGTTAGATCAATGCTTAGAACCCGGTGACAGAACTGTTTGTATCGTCGACTTATCATGTTCAGGTATTGTTTGTGAAAAACAAACGTTAGTAGAATTACCAGGCGATGTCCAAAGTCTTGGAGGCGGTGGGGTAATTAAAAAAAAATCATATTCTAGAAAAAATACCAGAAAAAACTCTAAACAAAAAAGTATAAGAAAAAATTAAAAACGTATTAAACGTGTAAGAAACAAAAGAAATATAAGAAAAAATAAAACTAAAAAAATAAGGCAATAATATATTTTATTTATTTTTGAATATTTCAATATAAATAAAATTGAAAATATTAAATGTATATATATATAATATTATAACATCTACGAGAACAAACAATGTCATCCGCAGCCGGTCAATACTTTCCCAATTCACAATACTATCAACAAAATCCGAATATTCATTCATCGTATATACCAATGATAAATGTTCCTACAACAACTCGTCTCCCCACGCAAGGCGAGCTGGTCGCATCAATTGAATTATTAATCGCACAAGTCGGCGAACTATCGCGCAAGATTGATCGCGTCGAATCGCGTGTAAATGATTGGGTGAATCTTAGCATAGCGGAAAGAATGATCATTGCCGAGAAAGGCATTTCTGCGCTTAAGACGTGTCACAATGAACATAGTGCCAAAATACATACATCCGAGAAGGAGATAGATGATTTATTTGGATATTTAAAGGAAGTAAAAGAAGACGCAAACGATAATTACAGATGTATTGATCGTGTTTCGGATGTTTTATCTCAACACACATCAAAGCTACGCCATGCCAAGCAAAGGTCCCGCGATCTTGCCAAAAAATACGCCGAAATTGGAATACTCCGTAGGCGCGTATCTAAATGCGAGGATTTTAACACAGAATTTTCCGAATGTTTTGAGGCGCCACTACAGCTTAGGGGTATAATTTCAAATATGAGTGACAAAGTGGATGAGTGTGATAGAACGATATCCTATATGGTAAGATATGGTAGCGATATTAACGTGGGTGGTAATTGCGCAGCGCTCGATAATACGATACCGGAGTATTCTACGTTTTGTGATGAATATGATGGAGGGATGTTATCACCAAATACATTGGATGAATATTTCTCGAACTACTGTGATGAGGAGGACGTATCTGCGAAAAAGGATGTCCATGTTTTAGAGGAGGATGACGATTTTGTGGAGATATAAATTTATTGGATTATAATTATTTGATTCTTATTTTTTATCTAAAATGGTTAATGCTTTCACGAGGATTAATTCTTGTTCGGACAACTTTTGAAATATGAGAGCATTATCGAATTTTACGACGACGGATTGTCGTTTAGTATTTCTACATATAAGAATAACACCATCATCATTTAAAACCGTCCTTACAAGAAATGCGCCATTTGTAAGTTTTATATCTGCTGTTTCTACGTTAAGAGGGATCCATCGTATGTAACGCCCATCTTGTAATCCGTTAATTTCGTCTACGTATCTATAATCAGCCAAACGTGTATGGAGATCTTTCAGTTCTTCTTTTGAAAGTTGTAATTTTTGAAGAACGTCATTTTTTTCTTGTTTAATTTTAGAAGCTGTTAATCCAGCAACGCCAGTATTATTCTCATTATCAAGAGCATAAAGCAAGTCTTCGACATTTAGACTCATTCAATGTAAAACAATAGTTAAGATTATATATACTGCTAGGCTGTTGTATATATAATATAAAATAATATTTAAATTGTAAAACTACATTATTAACAGTTATGTTTGCGTTGTTTGCCTAGTTTCTTTAAGTAGGTTTAAAATATACTTATTTAAAGAGGCTTAAAGCTCCCCCCGGTATGGCGGCCATTTTCGCGATATTCAAAAGATCCCCGAAAAAGTGGTGTATACGAAATACGAAAAAGCCGAAAACAAGCTCCCCCATTTTTGGGACATAAATCGGATTTTCTCGGGGAGGACTTTTCGTGAAAGATGTCCTAATTTTGGTATTCTTGATTTATTTCAATATATATGTATCAAAAAACGGGGATAAAAAGTAAATCGATCGGGTATAAAATCAAAAACATCCCTGAAAATAGTTATACCTATATTATAAAAAAGAGATTCCCCATTTTCTACCCCATCTTTCACATAATCGCCGCGATCATCGGATTGTGAGCATAATGGTGTCGTCGTCGCGCACCAGCGCTCCTCCGCGCAAAGCATAAAGGTAAGCCGCGTAATATTGGGAGGGCGGACGCCGAAGTGATGAAGTGAATCATTTTTTTCAAAAGTATTTTGGATTTTTCAAAAAAGGACATTTATAAATGTCCATTTTGCAAAAAAAGGTTTTAGATTTGAAAAAAACGATGCATTCGTCACTCAGACCATAATGCTCACAATCACTTTTTTTAGTTGATTTTTTTGTTACGATAACTTTTTTTCAAAAAATCTTAGAATATATATTGGGAGCAAAAGGTCGGCGTTTTTGTATACAAAAAAAATGTCCAAAATGCCAAAAAACGCCGGGGTTTTTTAGTTGCGAAACTTGTGACGTCAAATGCTGTAAGGAATCTAAATATCACACTCGCTTCGCCAGACCGAACCCCGAAAAGTTTACAAAAGTTTACAAAAGTTTACAAAAAAACGCCACAGCTAATAATGATCTCATATATAAATGTCCTAAAAATATTTGTGACGATACTTTGGAAGCATAAATAAATGTCCATTTTTTAATGATAAAAAATGACACGACAATATCATCAGAGTTAAAAATATCAATAGTATGGACAAGACGATGTAATATTAAAGCTGTTAAAAGACAATGAGAGATCCGTCAAACATTAAAAGATGTGAGCATAATGGTCTCGTCATTACACAACCGCTATCATCCACGCAAAGCATAAAGGTAAGCCGCGTAATATTGGGAGGGCGGACGCCGAAGTGATGAAGTGAATCATTTTTTCAAAAGTATTTTGGATTTTTCAAAAAAGGACATTTATAAATGTCCATTTTGCAAAAAAAGGTTTTAGATTTGAAAAAAACGATGCATACGTCACTCAGACCATAATGCTCACAATCACGTTTTTTAGTTGAAAAAATTGTTACGATAACTTTTTTCCCAAAATCTAAAAATATATATTTGGAAAAGGATTTAGGCGTTTTTGTATACATAATATATATCCATGAATGTCACAAAACGCCAGATTTTTTCTTTGCGAATATTGTCACTTTAAATGCTCTAAAGAGAGTGAATACACTCGACACCTTGCCACATTGAAGCACCAAAAGTTTACAAAAGTTTACAAAAGTTTACAAAAAAACGCCACAGCTGATAATGCTCTCATATGTGAGTGCTCTAAAACATACACAACACGTATGGGTCTTTGGAAACATAAACAGAAATGTCCAATTGTGAAAGATAAAAACGACACGATTATATCGTCAGACTTAAAAGATATCCACGGTGTAGACAAAGACGACTTAATATTAAAACTGTTAAAAGACAATGAAGAGATTCGTCAAATCTTGAAAGACGTTATACCTAAAATGGGTAACAATACTATAATCAATAATAACAATAATACAACTAATAATTTCAATTTGAACTTCTTCCTCAACGAGCAATGTAAAGATGCTCTCAATATTTCAGAGTTTGTAGATTCTCTGAAGATCACATTTGAGGACTTATTGTATTCAAAGAAGAATGGTCTAGTTCAGGGGATAAGTAACGTTATGATACGTGGGTTAAAGGAGTTGGATATATATAAGAGACCGATACATTGTACTGACATCAAGAGGGAGACGATGTATATAAAAGATCAAGAAAAGTGGGAGAAGGACGAGACGCGAGAGATAATGAAAAATACGATAGAGATGATAGCGGATAAAGAGCGAACGGCCTTACAGATATGGACGGATAATAATCCGGATTGGATAGAAACGGAGAAGAAACAGATTGAATATCTTACGATGTTGCGTAGTATATCAGAACCGATAGAGCATGTAGATAAGAATGATAAGAAGATTATTCGAGCGGTGAGTCGCGAAGTGATGGTAGATAAGAATTAATGGGAGGGCTGGAACACGATGAATGGCAACTGCGGGAGAAATTGCGAAATTCCCGGCGATGAAATGTTAATATTATTACGACAATAATATTAAATGTAATAGTATAATATATAACTATATCATACTGAGGAGCGTATTTTTGTAGGATGGTATTTGGAGATTTTTGGTATTATAATATATTTGAGGAAGGACATAATACTCCACCTGATGAAGTAGCATATCGTATGATGCAGGAGTCATCAACGGCAATAAAACATACACCTAGTGGGGAGATATATTATAATACAGTATATAGCCCACGTTTGCCACATACAACAGTAAGAACATATGATGAATATGTGGCATATAACAATGTAATAAAGCAACATAAGATGTTGAATGACAAGAAGGAGATCGGCGAGAATCGTATATTATTTTTCTTGAAAGAGATGTTTTGCTGTAGATAAGAATGTGTGGGTGTGTGCGTGGGTTTTTATTTTTAGCTAAAACTACTTAAAAATAAAAAGACATATTTTATTTGGGCACCCGAGTCAATAATATCCACGATTTACCATGAAGACCACGAACTGCCTCCTCCAAGAGCACCATTCGCTGCTTCTGGTTCCATAAACATATCATCCATACCAGGTGTAGCAGCACCAACCATTGGCGTGGCTGTGTTAGCATACATAGAGTTAAAATTCTGGACAGGTTGTGTCATGCCCATACTACCTCCACCACTCATGCCACCCCCACCATAATTGGACATGGATGGACCTTGGACAGGCACGGGTGGAGGCGCGGCATATTGTTGAGATATTTGTGGATTTATTGTTGTCGGTTGCGTTCCTTTATTATTAGCTGCTGTTCCGCTCTTATTTTTCATACTAGCTTTGGCTTTAGCTATGGTATCTTGTGGAACGTCGGGTCGACCTTCGCCTGAAATACGACCGACTTCTAAGTTATATTGACCTGCTTCATGCGTGAATATGTCAAATGGTCTAGGAGTATAACCAAGATAACGAACAAGCATGTCATCAACCTTGAACCAGTTATCAAATCTATGTAGTAATATTGCTATTCTTTCACGAAATCCTGCTTGACTGAACATCATAAGTAAAACATAAACTATTATAACATTTGTAAGATTAATGATCTCGTAATATTTACCACTTAATGTAGGTATAAAATTAATAATCCGGTCAATGAAAAATATACAAATAACAATAAAAATCATTTCTATTAAAGTAACAATAAAAATATATAATGACGAGTCCTGGTGTGTAATTTGTGGTAAATATTTCTTTGAGAAATACATAACTAATATAATAGGTATCGTTGCTAATGTCATATACTGAACAATATTAAGCAAATCATCGCGTTTAAATTTTGTTAACATAAATACATAAGAGAAAAACCCCTGATTTGTTGCTGGCTTTATACTATCATCCATTAGTTTATATTATGAAATATATTAAGAAATTAAAATAAAATAAAAATGATTTATTCAATGTAAATAAAAATTATAAAACATTAAATATTAAAAGATTAAAACATTAAACATTAAAACATTAAATATTAAAAGATTAAAACATTAAAACATTAAAAGAAAATATACTAAAGACATCTATATTTTTAATTACTATAAAGATACAATGTTAAAAAGACTTGCTAAAGCAAATATGGTTCCTATATATTTGGAAGATTGTAGTATTGATAATAAAGATCGATCTCACGAGGAGTTTCAATATTTAAATTTAATTCATGATGTTTTACAAGAAGGAACATTAGAGTCTGGTAGAAATGGTATTACTAAGTCTATATTTGGTAGTGCCATGGTTTTTTCTTTATCAGGGGGTATTATTCCGATATTGACTACAAAGAGGACAGCGTGGAAAACATGTATCCGTGAATTACTGTGGTTTATTCGTGGAGATACAAACAATGCGCATCTTCAAGCAGAAGGCGTTCACATATGGGATGACAATGGGTCGCGTGAATTTCTAGATAGTAGAAACCTGTTGGATAACAAAGAGGGAGATTTAGGACCAGTGTATGGTCATCAGTGGCGACACTTTAATGCCGAGTATGATAATTGTGATAGCGATTATAGCGGAGAAGGTATTGACCAACTAGCACAAATTATAGAATCTCTAAAGAATCCGGCAACAAGAACCAGTAGAAGAATGATAATGAGTGCGTGGAATCCGTGTCAATTAGACAAGATGGCGCTACCACCGTGTCATATATTGTGCCAGTTTAATGTAAGTGATGGAAATAAGTTGTCATGTTCATTGTATCAAAGGAGCGGCGATATCGGGTTAGGTGTTCCGTTTAATATAGCAAGTTATTCTACGCTTACACATTTACTTGCTAAACATTGTGATCTAGAGGCATACGAGTTTGTATATTTTTTGGGTAACGCGCATATTTATCAAGAGCATATTGAGCCACTAAAAGAACAGTTAAGGCGTGAGCCGTATGAATTTCCAATAATGGATATATGTATGAAACGGGAGAATATCAATAATTACACAATAGACGATTTTAAAGTAAAAGATTATAAATTTCATGAAACAATAAAGATGAAAATGATAGCATAGTTATATGAATTTGCGAAGGCTAAATAGATATAGTATAGAGCAATATTCTGTAATATATTAAATAATATGTTTGCGTATAAAAAGGTTTAAAATACTATTATTAAGAAATATATACAAATTATTAAATGAGTAATAATGCTTCTATATCTGCTGCCAAGAGACGGCGAGGGGGAGTTCCTCCACCGATGTCGTCAACACAACCACCAGGAACACCAGGAGTTATGAATTTGCCACCCGGTTTGCCTCCTAATTTTCGACAACTTCCTCCCCAAATTCAGCAACAAATGCTGCGACAAATACAGCAACGCGGCCCCCCACCATCTGCTATTCCTCAACCTTCATCTTCACCTGCCAATATTCCTGTTCCTGTAAACAAAGTTATAGTCGGACAAAATATGATGGGTGGTGGCAGTGGTGTTGGTGTCGGTGGTGTCGGAGCAAGTAATGGACCATACGTGGTAAATTCTGTTTTACATAATCGCGCCACTGTAGAGGTGTCGGGTCTTCATATTAGGGATTTACCAATGACGTCAACGGGTCTACCATGTCTTCCTTCTGGTGCCGCTCTCCCACCAAATGTATTATTCAAGTTACACCATGACGAGTTATTGAATCAGGACGCAACATTAAACGACTATTCAAATCGTCTACAAATGTTAACAAATCGCGTAGATAGAATTGAGAAAACCGGTGGTAAAAGCGGTGGTGATGGTGTAGGAGCTGTCGGAGACGAAATGCCGGGGAATTATGATAATATCGTAGATGATACGAATTTTATTGGAAAAGTAGTTGATAATATTCTTACAAATACGAATTTGTCAGATATTATTAATCAGATCGAGCCGCTACAAAAAGAGAATGATAATTTGCGAGCTCTTCTTAATTCGCAACAGACGACGTTAAATGAGTTATCAGGATTAGTAATGAAACTCATAAATAATGGTCTACCTACATATCTGTCGAACAATGCGAACGGATGTGACTATTTAAATCCGAATGCTGGCGATGTCGCCGAATATAGTATTGAATATAATTCTGATCATGTTACAAAAGAGGCATTGAGTGGTTTAGAAAAAGCAGAAGAAGAGAATCAAGGAGAAGAAGGAGGACAAGAAGGACAAGAAGATCAAGGAGAAGAAGGAGGACAAGTTGAAGCTGAAGTAGAAGGAGAAAAAGTTGAAGCGGAGAATGATGAGGTAGAGAGTTAACAAGATTATAAAATGCGTTAAACGCCAATGACGGGAGATTATGAGAAAATAGGTAAATATAATAAAATAACATAACATACGCTGGTATTTTATGTTAATGAGTATAATTTTGTAAATATTAGTATAAAAACAAATTAGTAATAAGTAATTAAGTAAAAGTATTTAATGAAAGAAGTAATTGCGGTATTAGTATTCTGTCTTGTATTATTCATATATTTACACGTATTTTTTCATTTAAAGAAGTGCGATGATTTAGAAGTTTACGAGATGTCTAATCCATCCAAAG
>Ga0247722_10001986_pt1 | contig 10901 bp, 13 predicted proteins | sample MSEWelMarce3H_FC_FD_189094 | JGI IMG/M metagenome (GOLD analysis project Ga0247722, IMG submission 189094) | Subsurface sediment microbial communities from gas well in West Virginia, United States - MSEEL Well Study Marcellus 3H_FC | ecosystem: Environmental > Terrestrial > Deep subsurface >...
ATCGCGTGGGATTTTCAGAATCGGTAAAATAGTTTGCATATGTGGAGAATGGGAGGGACGCGTCTTTCAAAGTGACCGATATTGTGGGCGAGACCGTCAGGTTTTTCATGTCGGCGATGTATTTTTTAAATCGTTCGGTGTCTTTCTTACATGGCTCGCCCGTGGATTGGAAATAGATTTTTCCTAAAGAAGGATTCGCTGTTTTCAAAACAGTGGATGGTTCGCCACCGAGTGCCTTTTTGTATTCGTTTATAGTCTCTAGGTTTTGTGGGATTGTGTTTTTATTGAATTCGCCGGTCGCTATGTAGTTCGTATAATCGGTGGCCATTATACGATATATTGCGATGTTTTTTTACACCTTTTTACATTTCAAATGCCGACCCCAGAGGGTCGCATCTTTGAATGTAATTAGGTAACTGTTACTTTGTAACCGATTAAACTCCTTTTATATATCATAAATCGGCGATTGAAAGGTTAAAAGGTTTAAGTATTTACAAGCGTAGATAGACATTGTTTACTTAGCCCTACGTTTCAATTCCAAATCAATGATTTTCTGATGTTCCTCTACGATACTGCGACTACGATTCACATAATCAATCTCCTTTGTATTAATGTCTGCAATAGAGGCGGGGGCTTCCATATTCAGACTATTTACTTCAGATACCAGCGCGTTTACGGCTTTGTTTCCAAAATATTCATATTCCTTGAGGTCGGTCTCATTTTTAAAAACCCCGTTATTCAATAACAGTTTGATGTTTTTCAATAATATAATGCGCTCGTCGCCGGTGCCATCGATTTTGAGTGGGGGGACTGGGTCAAATGACCCCTTTAATGTGCGGATAATGTCGGTTTGTGTATTCACGCGATCTAATAATTCAGATACGTCAGATGATGATACTTTGGTTAAGGGCTCTGAATAGTCGATTTTATTAGTAGCTTCGCTTGTAGTTGCTTCGCTTGTACTCGCTTCTCCTTCTTCACTGGTCATACCTTCAACCGTAGATTGTCCTAAAATCAGGTATAAAAAAATACAAATAACAAACACATACATAATATTTTTTAGAAAATCGATAAACATAGAGGACACTATAGTATATTGTAGGTTAGAATATTATTGTCGATTCCTTAATATTCTAACAATTGTCGACTTGGCTTCTCTCAGCATCCAATGTTCCGCCTTGTAACCTCGCGCCTTCCAGTGCGCTGCGTAATCATACGTATATTCACTTACCCGTTTCATATCCGCTGTGATTTTTCTCACTAAAATAGGTTTCAAATGCGCCTGGTTGGCGCGGTGCTCTTCGATTTGCCTTTTATACATATTCAGATACCGAAAGAACCCCCGAGTTTCTTCCTTTTCAATATCTTCCTCCTCGATTCCGTAGCGGGAAAATATTCGCATATGCTCGTTCCGCCATTCACGCTGGCTGATTTGCCCGGACGAGCACATCAGATTTGCCCGCCGACATAAGGCAAGAAACTTTTTGTTGTTTGTGATAATTGTGTTCTGGGATTTCCAATAAGAGTATTGCTTCAATTCCTCGTAGTCCATTTTGAAAATGTCGGTCTTTACGATGGGGCATGCTGGGTATGTGCCGGTCTGGATTTGAATGATGGATAAGGGTTCCGCCTCGCGGATAATGCGGAACTTTTTACCGGTGGATGAATAGCGGATTATTTCAGTCATTGTTATTGTTGCGTTTTGTGTTATTGGTGTTTTACAAAGGATTACATCAATTTTATAAGGTGCACCGACTGAAAGCACCCAAAGGGTTTCGCTACGCTAACGCTCATGTATTATCCACACATAGAAACGATTATGCTATTCACATCCGAATTAAGTTTTGTTTTATTAAGGTCGGCGGTAAGGCGCTGTTTCGCAACCTCTTGATATTTTTTAACAACAATTTCGATTTGAGAAAGCTGGGTTCGGCAACGCAAAACACTTTCCAGCATAGAGGCATGGTCGTAGACTTCCATATCGCACTCATATGAATCAGAATAGTCAAACATCCTTCGCACCTTATTAATTATTGCGCCTGTGATTTTATCATCGGGTAAAAGCGCAATTTGTCCACCAAGCCAATACTTACCTTTTGTCCAATCTGATTTTGTTTGTGAAATATAATGTTCGACTGCGGAGTCAGATGGCGCAAAAATTACCAAGTCTGCGAGAGATGGATCAAACATTTGTGTTATTTTTATTAATATTGCAAAGAAGTATTAAGTTGTTTCGATAATATATTATTTTGACTTATAAAATTGAAACGATCAAATCAAATCTTTACAAAACAACAAGAAAACAAAATCCAATATAATTTATAACAATGTCCACTTTCGCAAAAAAGCCTTTCTTAATCAGCATCGAAGGAAACATCGGTGCCGGCAAAACCACCATCATCGACAGTCTCAGCCACTATTTGAAAAAAGCATGCCCTCAATTGTCCGGTAAAATTCTCTTCCTCAAGGAGCCCGTCGATATCTGGGAAAGTATCCGCGACGAAAACGGCCACACCATTTTAGAGAACTTTTATCGCGATTCCAAGCGCTACGCATTCACATTCCAAGTGATGGCCTATATCAGTCGTCTCACCCTCTTGAAAACCGCCATCGCCGAAAATCCCGGCTGCGAGATCATCTTCATCGAGCGCTCCCTGTGCGCAGACAAGAACATCTTTATGAATATGCTCTACCACGATGGGGTGGCCAATATAATGGAATTCGAAATCTACAATCGATGGTATTATGAGTTCATCAAGGACTACCGAGTGGATGCAGTGATTTACATCGATTCCGACCCCGATGTATGTAGAGACCGAATCACACGCCGCTCCCGCACTGGCGAGGAAGGCATCCCACTCGCATATCTAGAGAAGTGCCGCGACTACCACGCCAAGTGGTTGATCCATACGCGCTGCAGCGACCGAGAGCAACTTACAGACTACGTTGCTAGCCACAACATCGCGCACGAGGGCTACGTCTATCCGGTTCTCCACATCAATACCAACACGGAGACCACATATGACGTGGAAAACCCGGACGCCGACTGCGTCGGCAACAAATGGCTTAAATCCATCAAGACATTTATTTTGAAAGAGTTCAGTGTTAGTCATTGAACACGTAGTATTTAGTGATTATATACGGTTTGTCGGTCTGCCGAATGTTGAAGTCGTAGAAGTAGGTGTTGGCGTCGCCGAGTGGTATCTGCGCCCATTTGTTTTTTACGCAGATGAAATAGAGGTTCAAAATACCCTGGTCGTTTGTCCCGCTCACAGGATACTCCTCGGTTAACTCGCACAGCCTTTGAAACGTGTCTTCCTCAATAATCGCGGTGTCGAACAACATAATGGTGGATTGGAAATAATCCACGTCCAGGTTCCAGCGTTTAGCCAGTTTTTCGTTAATCTTGGGGAACACGGTGCGGAACTGCCCAGACAGTTTCCACTGATGCGCCGGGTATGCGTCAGAATGGGCGAGCAATAAATCCGGTTTAGCGCAACCAAGTATGGGCGCAATGGGTGCGAATATTTTCGCCCCGCAGTCGATGTAAAACGCGTGTCGCCATTGTTTGAAAAACGGTGTGAAAAGGTGGAACTTGTGGTATTGGAATAGTTTGTGGCCGAATTTGCCTGCCTTGGTATTCACTACGTTTATTTTAGCGTTTGTTTCGGCGTCGAAGACAATATTGGGGCAATAATGGATGATGATTTGGTCGGCGTGGGATTTTATGAAGGGATGGGTTTTTAGCCCGGATAAATTTATATCGTCGCCGACGACGAGGACAATCGGACCATTATATTCGCCCACGTCAATGAGCGCGCTACAGGTTTCCACGAATTTAGGGAGGTATCGAAAATTACAAACAAAGGCGACGCAATTAGACGACATTAGAGGAGTAACCAACAATCTGTATATATTTTTTTATCCGCAGAATATATACAATGGCCGCCAAACTTAGTGAAGCTTATACCACGGATAACAAAATGACTGAAGTCGCAGGTGCTCCTGCTGCTTCCACATATACCCCCGGCAAATTTGAAATTGCACCGCCTATGAAAGGTGGAAAGAACAAGAAGAACTCCAAAAGGAATTCTAAAAAGAGAAATCACAAAGGAGGTAAGAATCAACAGAATAACCAGCAGAATAATCAACAGAATAACCAGCAGAATAATCAACAGAATAACCAGCAGAATAATCAACAGAATAACCAGCAGAATAACCAGCAGAATGATGACATGAAAGGAGGCAACCAGAATAACGAGAAAAACAATAATCAACAGAATAACGAGAAAAACAATAATAAACAGAATAATCAAAACAGTGTAATCACCGGAGGTGTTGGGATTTTGGATAATATTGGTGCTGCTGCTAGTAAGATGGTTGGCGATGCTACTAATTTGGTTGGTAATGTTGGCGAAGGTGTTGTTGATGCAGGTGAAAGTGTTGTTGACGCAGGCAAAAAAGTTGGCGAAGGTGTTGTTGATGCAGGTGAAAGTGTTGTTAACGCAGGCAAAAAAGTTGTTGATGCAGCAAAAACCGCAAATCCTTTAAAAGGCGGCAAGTCCAAGAAGAACAAGGGAAAAAAAGACAAGAAGAAGCGCAAAAGTGCACGAAAGCACTAAGCAATTCACCAAAAGCAATTCACTAAAAGCACATAATCAATATCTATTATGGATACATATTGATCGATTCTTAATTAAACTTCACAACAATCTTCACCGATTCTTTAATAACACTCTTATACGCCGACACCGACAACTCCTCGCGTCTCTTGCGTGTCTTATTATTCTCTGTCGACGACTCCGAGTCCGACGATTTGCGTTTCGAAATGCTATTACGCGTATTCATGTCCGCCTCAATTGCCTCATAATTGGCCTCAATGTATTCAATAATCTGGTTCTCAATCGTCCATTTGAAAAAATTCAGCTGGCCAATGGTGGTCTCAATATTCGTCTCGGCATTGTAGGGGATCATAATGCGCTCGCGTCTGCAAAAAGGGTCGAATCGCACCTTGCCGTATGCCTTCAGCTCCAGCCGATAACTCTTAAACACACTGAAACGCTCACGGTCGGTCTCCCCATTGAAGACAGTGCCGCTATGGTATTTGGCGGGTATCGAATACACTGTTAGGAATTCCTTGGCGTAATTTGTTACGAACCAATCGATGATGCGAAGAGACACGGATTCGCCGTCGATGACTTTCAAGAATTTTTCCATATTTTCAGACACGGAATAGAATTCCAGGAGCTTATTTAAAAGTAGTTCGTTCTGGGTGGTTTTTTGCGTAATTGGCGATGATTGTTGCATTATGAAGTTGTAGATAATCGCGGGTTCTTTTTATGTTGTTTATTACAAATTAATAATATGGTTTTGTATTATTTAATTGTAAGAAACAAATAGTATGGTTTTTACAATTCTAAAAAAGTTTGTGGTAGTTACTTGATTTTCGACATGGTTTTTATCTACTAAAGTTGATCCTAAAATAATTTACCTTATTTGTATGAGATCGCTCACATTTTCTGATTTTACAATATGTACCATCGTTTCAAGAAAATTATACCCCGTAGAGAAACATACGGGTCGTTTGGATTTTATGAATGAAACCACCGTTTTGATATCCCGATTAAAATATTTCAACAAATAACATGAGACAATGGATGCGCTACGTTGAATCCCCATCGCACAATGGATGATAACCGGTTGTTTGTTTTTTACAAAATGGTGTATTTTTTCCAATATTTTGGTGGTTTTTAGAATTTGGATGAGTTTTGGATTGTCTTCTTTGTCGTCGTAGAACTTGAGACGAACCACATTTGGTTCTTCGCTGCTTGTGTATTGGTAGTTGATTTCGGGGCAACAATTGACTATCAGTTTGAAAAAATCGGGTCTTTCGTCGCACGACCCTGCGCTTCCCAGGAATAAATTATCTATAATTTCGTCGCTCATTTATAGAATAACTTAATACAAAATACAAACCCATAATATTTTTATATCCAAATAAATATAATCCATTCGCATAATCCAATTATATAGTTGTGGACCAAATATTTTATTTTCACAAAAACGAGGGCGATACCGTCGACGACAACAACTGCGGCCAGGAGATTTTTATAAATCGGCCTCTCACCTGCAGTGAATCACGCATATTACGCTGAACATTGAGGGGAAATCGTTCATCAAAATGAACACGGAAGAGTGTTTGTATTATTTAATTGTAAGAAACGAATATATAGAGGTTTGCTATTATAAACTATGTAAATGAACATTAATATTTTATACAACCAAAAATATATTCCATTTGACTTATACATATATTCAATAAAATATTTATTAAGAGAACAGAACGTATCAATTATAACCCATATTTCACAATTAAATCCAACAGTAGATTATCTAATATTATTTATAAACCATTATGAACAAATTGAAGAGTCGGTTATACCAGACAATACCAAGATTATTTTTATAACAGCAGATTATTTAATGAATTTTACCGAAACCAGCCAGCAACAAATCAAAACGTATATAAATAATAATCAAAACCGTATTTATATATGGGAGTATAGCCCACTTAATATTTCATATTATAAAACGAATGAAATTCTGTGTAATTGGAAGTTTATACCGCTTTTATATAGTGTTTATTTGGAAAAATTATATAGGCAATATACAAACCCAATACCATACAATGAGAAACCAATCGACGTTTTGTGTCTTATGAATGGAATGCAGGATAGACGTGGATCTATTATAAATGGATTGAAAGACAAATGCAACCTGTGTATATTATCCGGTACTGATAACATTGGAGAATATTGCGCGGCTGTAGAAAATAGCAAAATAATCGTAAATGTGTATTCAAAAGAAATAAACCGACCGTTTGATTACTATCGTTTTTCTCTGTTATATTCAAATCGCGTGCTAGTAATAAATGAAGCAATGAAGCATCACGATTTTTCAATTGAACATAACTTGGTTGAATTTAATGATGTGATGATTAATGTCGAATATGATAATTTGGTGAATACGGTATGCGAATATTTAAAAAAGCCAAGTGATGAAATTGCGGAAATTGTCGAAACGTCGTATCAATTATTTAAAAAACATGATATGAAACAATATATAATGGATTTTTTCGAATCGCAAAATAAATAATACAATTAATATTTACAAACCCATATAAATGTTACTTTATTAAAAACTTAAATGACTACGACGATTCCATTATTTAAAGTGTTTATGTCGGATGATGTAATCAAACCATTAAATGATGTTATTACATCCGGTTTTATTACACAGGGACCGCAGATTGAAAAGTTTGAGGCTGCGTTAGAACAGTTTTTATATAATCCATTTGTTGTAACTCTTAACTCGGCAACGTCTGGTTTATCGCTTGCGCTCCGATTATTACAAGAACAAGATGAATCTTCTGAGTGGCCTGGTTTCAATAAGGATACTGACGTCGTTCTTTCGCCGGTTTTAACATGTTTTGCGACAAATGCGGCTATATTATCAAATGGCTGTAAAATTCAGTGGATCGATACTGATAACACAACCGCGAATGTTTCGATCGATGATATTCGACAAAAACTAAGTGCGCAAACCAAGGTGTTATACTTGGTTCATTGGGGAGGGTATCCGGTTGATTTGGATAAATTGAAAGAACTTCAGGAAGAACACTATTCCAAATATGGATACCGATTCGCAATTATAGAGGACTGTGCGCACGCATTTGGAGCTGAATACAAGAACAAGCGACTAGGAAACCATGGAAACATTTGCGTGTTTAGTTTTCAAGCAATCAAACATCTAACAACGGGTGATGGTGGATTAATCACCCTGCCGACATCCAAATTATACGAACGCGCCAAATTGCTGAGATGGTTCGGGATTGACCGAGACAAGCGAAACTATAATCGCAAGGATTTCCGGTTAGAGAATGATATCATGGAATGGGGATATAAATTTCACATGAATGATATAAATGCGACAATCGGTCTGTATAATTTGCCCCATATGGAGAGGCTATTAGAGAAGAATCGTTATAACAATCAATATTTACACACACATTTATCCAATATTGGCGGGATAACGTTATTTGAAAATAACGACGACCGAAAGAGTGCGTGCTGGCTATTTACAATGAAAGTAGACAGGAAGAACGAATTTATAGAGAAGATGAAGGAACATGGTATAATGACGAGCCAAGTTCATAACCGCAATGATTTGAATAGTTGCGTGTCGGAGTTTCAATGCGAATTGCCGAATATAAGTGAGTTAGAGAAATCGCTTATATGCATTCCTGTTGGGTGGTGGTTAGAAGACGTGCAACTTGAATATATGGTTGAAAAAATCAAAGAAGGGTGGTAATGCGTTAATATAATATAATCCGAAACGATATATATTATATAAAATATTATTAGTTGTAAATACAATATCAGAAACAGATTTTGCTGCACAAGTAAATGTAAAACTTCTAACTAAAAACTATTTTTGGAATTTCCAAATATTTGCAATACATTATTTAAAAAATGATATCTTTCCAGAAAATTATGCGGTTCTTTTAAATATTTAAATAAATGGGGTATTGAATCGCATTGGTCATATGGATGTAAAAATTCAATTGGTATAAAAACAGGTATATCAAATTTTTCATTATTGTATGGGCGTTCTTTCCATTTTAAAATATCCATATCAAAATTACACATAGATACACTATCATTTGGAGTATGATAAAAGAGATTTAAGTTTTTATTGTCCAATTGATTAACTTTTAAATTACTCAAACTCAATATATAACCAAAAAATACTTGATATACCCAAAGATGTCTGAACTTAACACTTAAAATATCATTTATATTTTGAATACAACCAAATGTACCTATTATTGTTTCATATGATTTTTTTGATAAAATTCCTATAGAAAAATCAGGTACGGTAAATTGACTATCAAGTATGTAACCATATTTTTGAGTTTTTTGTAAAAACTCATTTGTTATGGCTGGTAATTCGTTATTAGTTATACTTTCCAATAAATTATAATATCTTGATTTGAAATAAAATAAACATAAAAAACTATTTTCCTCATTTTTATTATATTCACTAATTAAATAGTCTTCGAAATAATCCATAAAAATCAAATAATCGTCTTCAATGAAAATACTATAATCAAACTCCGGGTTTAAACTAATTCCAGTTAAGAACTGACCGTAACTAATACCAATATTTTCGCATTCAAAAATCTTAATACGTGAACTTATATTCGAAATATCGATGGTATCAAAGTTATAATAATCGACATGAACATTATGACCCGGGTCGATTTTTGGCTTCATAATGGTAATTTGAGTAACATTTGTTTTTATTTTATTTAATAAGGTTAAAATAATTTTTAAATAATTTTTTTTATTAACGCTACTATAATATCCGGAATATGTTGTGATTATTAAATTTGTTCTCATTTTTAAAATATATAAATATATATTTATATATTTATATATTTATATACTTGTATCTATTTATATGGTTTATGAGATAAATCTCATTTCTTGGTTTATGCGATAAATCTCATTTCTAACCCAGCTTGTTCGAAACCGCATTTTTCATAAAAATCCTTGTTTTTTTCCAAACAATTCAATATCACCTTGTAGCATTTCATTTCATTCAAGCCAATTTTGACTAGATTATCAACAATTTGTTTTCCAATACCTTTTCCCCTGTAAGATTCAGTAATAATAACATCCTCTATTTGTCCGACTGGATTATTATGTAATTTGTTGAGTTTAAAAAGGGTTCCTGCACCTACTATGCGATTTTCATCCACGGCAACAAAAATGCGAATCACCTCGCGTCGATTTATGTAAGTGGTAAATTCATCAAAAGTTACTTCTTTTTTATAATTAGAAAATTCAAAAAGCAAATCCATGTATCCGTTAAAGTAATCATCCGGTATAATTTCTCTTAAAAGCATTTGTAAATAATAATAACAGTTATTACTATTTATGTTGGTTTATAAGTATTGTTATTAACAAGAAGACTCTTCATATGAATGTGTAACTAACCCAGACATACCTAGATTTAATAAATCTATATATTTTTCTCTATCAAATGATTTTATAAATAAATACATAAAATGTTCCATACAATGTCCCGTTAAAAAAAATTGTTCTTCTTGTAATAGCAATTTATAAAAAATATCGGCATCTTTAAATGATAATTTAAATAAACACGTAGTACACGCATTTTTCCATAATTTCTCATCAACAATTTTTACAACAGTTTTGTTGTTATTATAATCTTCATAAATAAATTTATTATCTAAATAATATCTACCCGATACTTTAAAAATGTTTTTTACATTATGTATAATATTACGATTTATCATTTCTTCAAAACATCTTAATAAATAATATCTCTCACCATACGATTTGTTTGGATGTTGAAAAACACATTTCTTTGCGATTTCCGAATTATATTCATTTATAACTATGTCGCATGAAGAATTAAAAAAGTCAAGTTCTTCTTTTGTGAATTCTGTAATATCAATTAAAACTATAAAAGAGTTTGGTATTTTTTGTCTTACTGTTTGAATTGTAACCTTTGTTTGTAAAAATCTATCGTTTCGTGAATAAACTGTTCTAGACAAATTGCAATTTACAAGAGATGTAATCAAAATTATATTTTCCATTTAGTTATACTATAGCTAATATAAAAATTTTATATTAGCTATAGTATAACTAAATTAATATAATATTAATAGCAACCTCAAAACATTATATAGATTGGAAAGGGAAAACATATTTTAATATATTGACTAATTATGCTATATTATAACAAAATAATGTACAATTAATTTATTCTAACCAATATTCATAATACAATATAGATATTACAGTTTTAAC
>Ga0247722_10001987_pt1 | contig 10896 bp, 12 predicted proteins | sample MSEWelMarce3H_FC_FD_189094 | JGI IMG/M metagenome (GOLD analysis project Ga0247722, IMG submission 189094) | Subsurface sediment microbial communities from gas well in West Virginia, United States - MSEEL Well Study Marcellus 3H_FC | ecosystem: Environmental > Terrestrial > Deep subsurface >...
AACGTCGGCAAAGGATGAAAGAGCGGATTTGTGCAGTTTGATGGCCGAAACATCGGTTGTTGGAATCGAACATAACTTTCCACCCACAGTCGTTTCAACGACCGAAAAGAACAAACGTGGAATCAAGACTGGATCTGCTGTAAAATCAACTGGAAGAGACTGTACGAATGAACCTGCAGTTGCATTGATGGTAAAATTACACGAAGCAGGTAACACTGTGCCTGGAGGAATTCCGGTCGTCCATGTTCCAGACAATGTTCCTGTACTAGACGAAACATCCAATCCATACGAAGGGATTAAGGACAAATCAAACCGATCGACAGCGGCTCCACTATACACAAATGCATCAATTTCAATCGGTGTTATGGTTTGTCCTGCAGTATACGAATAGGATGGATTGGGGCCCAGAAATAACATTGAGTCTGGCGTCACCGTATAACTGTAATTACTACTTCCAGACGCATACCCAGTGGTAGCTCCAAACGTCACAGTTCCAGAGTTTCCACCTAACGAAGTTCCTGAAACCAGTCCAGCAGGGTTAATGGAAAGACCGGACGGAAATCCTATTTCCGAATAATTGAGAATGTTTCGCTCACTCAATGTAGTCACTGAAACCTGGAACGGTGTGATCGGAACGTTCTGAATAAACGTCAACGAAGACGCAGAAATGTCTGCAAAGGTGAAGACGTCGTTCAAGATGGAGAAGGATATATCGCGTGTTGCACTTGCAGGAGATCCAGCTGCAGTTGCAGTCACTGTTAATGTAGACAACGGAGTGACGGTAGAAGGAATGCCTGTGATAACTCCATTTGAATTCAACGACAATCCTGTACCTGTGAGGGCTGGAGCGGATAATGAGACAGCTCGTCCAGAAGCAGCGGTAGCTCTGAATTGAATGTTGGACGTATAATATCCTGTTTTTGCCAAGTCAACTGGGCGAGACAGAATGAACGAATAACATAGATCAGTTCCGACTGGACTTGAGAAGGAGATGGTGTCGTTCGAGACCGCGATGGTTCGTGTATAATCACGTGTAGTTCCATTGGAGTTGATTGCGCGAATCGTATAGTCTGCGGTTCCTGCAGAAAGAGGAGTTCCAGATAAATCGGCTCGTGAGAGTGAAGGGAAAAACACAAGGGATAAATCCGATCGCAAATCCGGTGAAAAGATGTTGGAGATCGCAGTTCCTGCACCACTTGAAAAATATGTGAAAGCACGAAAGGAAATTGAACTCGCATCCACTGTATTACTCGTATACAACGTCGGAACAGTCACTGGATCAAACAAGACAGTTTCTACGAATGAAAAGGTCAAAGGGTAATTGCTTGTAAGGGTAGGAAGAGGATTCACACGTTGTCCTTGAATGGATCGTTCGACTGGATTTCCTCCAGCTGCGTACGCATAGGCAGCTGCAAGAGAAGGCGTTCCAGAGATTGTAAAGACATGTGAAGTATCTGTCGTTAAAAACCCAACACTATTACTGAGAGTCTTATCGTTTCCAGCGAAATCGTAGACGTTCAACCCATCTGGAAAGGTCTGCCATGTATATTTCAAGGTTCCACCAGACGGATAGGGTGGAAACTGAGCCGTTAAGATCCGCGGACTGATCGGAGTGTCTACCGTCATCGTGATAATCGGAGATCCACACAAATCGTATAAAATCCGTTCATTGCTCACGGTAAACGTATTGCTCGTGGTAACAATCTTCGATCCACTGGATGCATCCTTTGCGATGATCAAATAGTTACTCGTAGGTAGTGTTACCAATGGAGTCCCAGAGATATCCAGGTTCGAACCAGACGTATAAAATTGAAGTCCAGGAGGAAGGGTTGGAACACTTAACACTGAATTGCAAAGTGTAAAGGGTCCCTTTATCTGAATGCGTGGAATAGGTTCATTCTTGTAAAATGTGTACCGATTTCCAGATACACTATTTCCACTCAGATCGGTCAATCGTCCAGTTCCGACTGGAACTTGATTCGACGAGGTATACGAGTTACCTAAACCGTCTTTTACGATATACGAGAAACTCTCCGTGCTTCCAGCCGTTAAAGACGTACCGTTTCCAGCAAATGTGAAATTGGAGGATGTATCGCTAAATAACCCAGCCGCTAATCCTGAGCTACGCGTAATTGGTTTCTCAACAGACGATGGATTCACCGCATTTGAGATGACATATGAAAAATCCTCATACAAATACACTGGAAGTGTATAGGAACCAAACGAGAGGTCCGGCATTATTACTTCTTAGGAACTAATCCTTTAACTGTCTTCCGCTTCGGTGGTTGAGGTTGAACGACTTGAGGTTTAGCCACTTGATACACAGCCGCAAAGCGTTTCTCAGCTTCCTCTGCCGAAAGATCACGGTAAACCATATCCAGTTTCAATCTCAAAAGGTTGGAGTTGACGTCCATATTCTTCACTGCGAACATTTCGCGTCGCAGAATACCATACTTGAGGTTCAAAGGGAATGCGTTTTTCTTCTTCAACTGCAATGGCTGTCGTCTCATATTGAACGTATAAAAAGTAAACAAAGGATCCAAGGACAACGACAAGTAACACCACGTTAAACATCCATGAAGTTGCTTGTGCGAGTTGATCGCGTCGTTGGAGAAGACTATTCTCGATCCGGCCCATGTCCAGACGTTGAATGAGATGGTTCATTGCTGTAGTGTGCGTCTAGAAACTCCAGAGTTTTCCGAACCCACGGATCTTGAATGCAAGGACAAATGCGAATCCGAGTTGGATAGACATAGACTTGCCGAAATACATCATAGCGCTCACGAGGTGTCTTGTCTTTCAAACATATGTCAAGACACGTCTCTGAATATCGGAGCAAGTCCATTTACCCACTTGATTGTAAGCTCTGTGTATACGGATTCTTATTGAACGCATCCAAGATGTTAGGATTATTGCGTTGAATGTTGATATCCTCTTGTAGAGGCTCAAAGTACTTGACTGAACCCATTTGTGCAGAGGAAGGAGCTTGACCGCCAAAGGTCATTAGCGGTGCCTCGAAGCTGCGACTGTTGTTCAGCAGTGTCTCATCCTTGTGAGTCTGAACGTTATAGGATTGAGGACCGGATTGGAGTGCAGACATTCCACCGACAGGTCCTCCAGGGGTAGGGCGACCTTCCACAGTCAATTTCATGAATTCTTGGAAAGGCTCTGTGAATGCACGAATGTAGGATAAATAACCACCCCCTGCGGCTTGTGCAGTTCCTTCGTATTCGACGGAGGTGTTTTCGCGGTTCTGGGTCTTCATCACTTGAGATGGGTAGAGTGAAGCAGCAACTTGCTGTCCCATCGTCGTGTTGACGTGAGGAAGTGATCCATCCTTGCCTTCGAGAATTTGAAAGCGATCTGGGCGGTTCTTCTTGACAGGGGCTTGAAGACCCATATCGGTAATGTAGTGTGAGCCTGGAACAGGGTCAGAGCTATACGTGATCTTGGGTTTGTTGGCTACGCGGATCTCGTCGGTTGTTCGAGGTAGGGCGTACTCACGAGCAGAGTCTTGTTGGTATCCACCTGAGGGTAAGTTGGTATATCCGTCGTTCACACCTGGACCCACTAGAGTTGGTTCAATTGGAAACACGTTCTTCATCGACAAAGAAGACACCATGCGTGACTGTTCAAAGTCGGTTTCTACCTGTTTTCCCCAAGGTAGTCCAGTTGCAGGTTCTGGTTTGAAAAAGGCAAGTGATTCTTCTTTATGGAAGAAGGTGTTCTTTCCACTTCCAGTATAGGTATCTAGAATACCGTCTGTTGCACCACTGTAGGTGCTCTGTGTTACATTACCACCAAAGAATGGAACCATATTGTTGTGACCTGTAGGCGATTGAATCACATTCATTTTATCGGTGTCTGCGATCGGTTCAGGTGAAAGGAAGGTTTCCTTTGGATTTTTCTTTGAAGTATTGTTCCCCATTCTCTGTTGTTCACGAGCCATCTGTGGAGCCAATGCGTAGCCGAGGGCTGCGAGACCCAATAATAATGCGACCTCCATCTTTGTTGTATCACTCGCGATTATTTGGGACACATATACAACCCAAGGGTAGTTCCATAAATATAACTGAGTATGCAAGCGACTATCAAACCAAAGCCTTCAATCTTAAACGATGGTTTTTCGACTGGCTCTTCATGGATGGCTTGGTCCAATTCAGACAAGAGTTCCTCGACCGCGTGTAGATTCATTATAGTCTTAATATCCACATGTATTTAAACGATACGATCACTAGAACAGTAGCGGCGTGGCGCAGAGGAAGCGCGATGGGCTCATAACCCATAGGTCGGTTGATCGAAACAACTCGCCGCTATTTTGAGAGTCGTTTCGTATTCTCATTTCGTGTAGTTTGATTGGTCTCAAACGGCTCCACGGCATGAAGTTGCGGTTTGAATAGAAGCCATTGAAAGGGATAATTGACTTCTTGTCCCTTTGCGACAGGAAGTGTATAGCTCTTTTGCCAATTGGGTTTGGTAAATGGTTGAACCTTAGCAATCTCCATCTTAAAATGTGCCGACAAAATAATGTGGTTCCTTCTCATCCTGGTCATCGCGATCCTGATTGGACTGTTAAAATATAGAGAAACCTTCGTAATCAAATACGGAAACCCATTTGATGATGAAGACTTGTTGTCGTTTGATCGTGGTGCCAAAGGGACGCGGATTTTCTCCACGACACCGGATACGTGTCCTTCAACTAAATCTGACTTGGATGCAGGACTTTGCTACGAACCTTGTCAAGATGGATACCATGGTGTAGGTCCAGTGTGTTGGGCAAATTCAGTGAATGTAGGTATTGGTCTAGTACTGCAACCGAGGTCATGTGAAGACTCTGGGTTTAGAGGATATGAAGATTGGGGCCTCTTGTGTCAAAATCCAATACGAGCCGTAGATTGTAAGTTTAGGGGATTGTTCAATGAATGTTGGCCTGGTCTTGTAGGAGGTGAAATTGGAGCCAAACAGCTCACGTGCGATAATTACGGAGATCGAGACAATGTAGATGCTCTTTGCTACAAGAGATGTCCTAAGAACCTTCCTAATCGCGTTCCAGGTATGCCCTATTTGTGTTTTGAGGGTAGTCGAGGTCTTTCCTATGGACGTGGCGTGGGTGAAATTCCACCGATTATGCGCTTTGGCGAGTAAGATTAACAATACCCTGTACCATCACAGGCACGCGCTTTAGAACTAACAGTAGAAGCAGCGGCTTGCTCTGCACCCGAAGCTTTGTTCATAGCATTGTCGAGAGTAGATTGAAGTTGTTGTAATCCTGAGTTAACCGAAGAATCTTGTGTTCTTAAGGTTGCATAATTGGTTAATATGGGGTTTAACACTGCTGCAATTTGGTTTGCTCTTCCTCTGGCATCTGCAGCATTCGCTCCAGCTGAATTAATTAGACCATCGTAATAACCAGGATTCATTCCCTGAAAATCACCTGAATATAGTTCGTTCTGTGTTTGAGTCGCAGCTGCTTGTGCTTCGGTTGCTTTGTTCTGAGCCATGTCGTAAAAGAGGTCTAGAAAATTTAAATCTGTCATTATTCTTGCTCTTGCACTGCTAATATCACCCAGGGCATTCATTATATCCATCACAGATGGACCTGCTGGTGCAGGTGCTGGTGCTGGTGCAGGTGCTGGTGCTGGTGCAGGTGCAGGTGCAGGTGCTGGTGCAGGTGTAGTTGTAGACGGTGCTGCTGCATTCGTTGCAGAGGAAGATGGTGCTGCAGCCGTAGGTCCGATCGAACTTGACGTTGAGGCTATAAGAGACGATCCAGAGGTTCGGTTGATCTTAAACATATTCGCGTCATCTGCAGTCGTGGTTCGATCGTCAAATAGCAAGCTATCCCCTTGTGGTTTGATGTCCCAATTTCCAATTTTGAGGGTATTGAATGAAAGACTGTTTGGATCCACATTCGCTGCAGGTCCTGTTGCTCCTGGTGCTCCTGTATCACCTTTAGGTCCTGCGGCTCCAGTGGGACCTATATCCCCTCGAAGTCCATAGGGACCTTGTGCTGAGAACTTCTGACTACTTGCTGAGGCGATGGGTTCATAGTATGGATTCTGATTGGTCATTCCTTCTCGGACAAGTGCACCTAGATCCTGAGTAAATTGTAAACCATATCCACTGCTTCGACCCATAAATCCTTCAACGACCTTTTGACTGTAGTCATATGCCTGTTTGACCGGTGAAGAGTCGTATCCAGACCATTCATGACGAGAATAAGGATCCAATGTGAATGCCTTCATCATGTTCTTGAAACGCTTGACCATTTCATTGAACTTCTTGGTATCGGCACCTGGAACCGGTGCAGGTGGTTTGAAGTTTCCCTTGGGCTTGAAACCAAAGCAGTTGACTCCAAACTTGTTGGAAGGATCAAAGTAACCACCATTCACACCAGGTCGACCACATCGTGTACGTCGTCCTTGATCAACTTCGTTCTGAAGTCTTTGCCAGGTATCCTTTTGTGTAGGATACAATGCCATACCTCCAGCCGACCAGCCATAGCTACACCACTCAGCACCTTCTGCAAAGGCTTCCATGATCTGCTCAAGTGTTGCGAGTTCAGCATCGTAAGCAGCACATACTGCACTTGCTTCGTCGTAGGTAAACTGTTGATCATTGATATGGAACACTTCACTTCCAATGGTTTTTCCAATCAGATTAGGTTTAGAAGGTTCAGGAACGATTTCATCCTTCTTAGGTGGTTGATACATGAGAAGCTTGTCGATGTCAATGATATCGTAAAACACGAGCACGATCAAAATCAAAATCATCGTCGCCCATAATACCATCACTGCAAGAAAGGATCCAGTTGAAAAGAGAACAAAAATAGAAAGAACCGACACGAAGACACCCATAAGAATTCCATAAAGGTCTGAAGTCAAAAACTGTGTGGGTTCTTCTTTATTGATTGTAGCTTTAGCACTTGCGGCTCTAGCTGTTGTCGTTGCGGTTGAGGTTCCGCTAGTGCCAGTTCCTCCAGTTGTTGATGTTGTATTAGCGCCAGTTGATCCGGCTGTTGAGGTTGTATTAGTGCCAGTTGCTCCGGTTGTATTAGTGCCTGTCACTCCGGCTGTTGTGCTTGCGGTTGAGGTTCCGACTTCGGTTCCTCCGGCTGTTGTAGAAGGTGCAGCGCCCATTTACTTATTCCTTAAGACGATAATACATTAACAACCTCATACGATCATCGTGTGGCATAAAGGTCGCTGAATGAGACTGAACGTGTTGATCGTCAAATCGATACCACGGCTTACCTGGAGGAAGGTCGCGACCCCATGTGAACCAGTGCTTGCCTGCGAAACACACGATGGAGAAGAGAGCATATCGGATAGTATTCATAACAATCACAGGTGTATAGGAAGTGGTTGTATTCATAGATGTCTGGTGAAACATGAGGACGTCTGGGAACTCAGTGATGAAGAGTTGTTTTGTACATCCACGGTTTGAGCAGTCATCACATTTCCAATCGTCGATGGTAACAGGTTTGACTGCTTCGGCGATCGCATCTGCGACGGTTTGTTTAGCATGGTTGGGTGCAATTGAGAATTCTGTGAATGTATCGTTTTGGTGAACTGTAAAGGGGCAATGTTTGCAGGTAATCTTATTCACAACCTTGAATCGCATGAGCTTATCAAGGAAGGGAATTTTATCACAGAGGAACTCGATGAGTTCGTGTGAATCACCAATGCCTTCTCCAGCAGGAAGTTGAGAGGAGACTTTGATGCATTCGAAGAGTGCTTTCAATCCTTCATCGCCTCGGCTGGCCCAAATCTCAGCTAGGCATTCCTCGACTGGAGTTTCAGTTTGGTCGTCATTTAATCGTTGCTGTACTTCTGGGATACGGAAGATGGCTTGTAGTGCTGCGTTGATCCAACAGGATCCATTTTTGTTGCGAAGTCCAAAGGGTTTCATTTTATTTAAAGAAGGCTGAGAAATCAGTTAGAAACGGAACAGGATCCGTTTTGAAAGAATAGTTCGCCGCCGTAAAGGTTTGCGATACTCGGTATGGGTCTGGAATCTTGTCCATGTCTCCAGGAACACGCGAAAATGGGAAAAATCGACTGGATTCAAGAGAACCAAGACCTCCAGCTGTGGGTATCAACCCTTTATCGTCTTTCTTAGAGGGGACACCATTGCCTCCACCTCCCAAGAGTTCAGGATATCGGCTGGTTTTCGTCGAATCGTCTGTAATAAGTCCACCACTTCCAATGCTTGTATAGAGAGGTCCAAACACTTGCTTTAGACGATCACCAGCTGTAGTCGGCGTCATACCACTTGTGTTAGACATTAGACTTGTTCCACCTGTGCTGGGTGTACTAGACATTAGAGTTGTTGCACCTGTGCTGGGTGTCATTCCACCTGGAGTAGAGCCTTGATCTACAAAGTATCGTTTGAGAAGTATTGCAAATCGATCTTCCGATCCAGGTTCGACCTTACCAACAAGAGTTGATCGAATACCCTCGAGTGTGGTTGGGACGTTTCCAAGTTTATAGTTGTACCAGTAGAAACCACTTGCAACAAAGTTAATGGTCCTTTTCAATATTTGCTCATTTTGAGTTGGGTTTGGATTTGGATTTCCATTTTGATTGTAGAGAGCCAACCATTCGCTCTTCTCTCCAGGTGTTAACAAATTATAGATTCGCTCACCTTCTGCAATGTTGTATAGTTTAGGAAAAGGCATTCCCTGTACATCTTCAGTAGGTTCTTGAACCCCTGAAGTAGATGCTGGAGTTACAGGAGGTGTTGGTGTAGACGTCGTAGGCTCCGTAACGGATGGATTGCTACCTACAAAAGTAGCAGCAATAACATTAGGAGTGGGTACAGACGTCGTAGGTTCAGTAGGTGGGACATAATACACGCTGTTAGGGTCATTAGTAGAAGTGGTAGGAGGAGGTGCTTGAAAGAAAGACATTGAATATCCTTGAATAAAGTAGGTCATCATAATAGGTTTGAGCTGCTCCTTTACAGGAACAAAGTATCCACCGCCTTCACTGGATAAAAATTGATCGATTTGAGATTCTTGGATGGGAGCTGTTGCAGTTCGGTAGACCCTCCAGTAAAACACAGACGCTCCCCACTTAATGTATTCCCTTACAGCAGCTTCTCCTACCATTGTTTTAAATTCTTCCTGCTTGAAGGGAGGTAGTAAGTTCAAAAGCATAGTAATAGTTTGCTCGTTATAGGTTTTAGGTATAGTTGGATCCGAATAAGGTTCAGTAGGCTCTGTAACCGATGGATTAACACCTGTAAATGCAGGAGTAGGTGCAGAGGGTTGATCGATAAAGTATTTCTTCAAAACAGTTGTTACATCCGGTTTTATATCCGGACCTGAGTTTATAGTGGTCCACTGATCAAGTTGTTGTTCTGTAATCGGAGTGTTTGCAGGTGCATACACTTCATCATAAAACTTAGTTCCAAGATATCCAAGCATTTCTTTCGCATTTTGTTCAGCCCCAATAATTTGAATTAATCGCTGTTTACCGGTAGTGTCTAATAGATTAAACAACTTAGTTTGCACAGTTGGGTTATAAAACCTCATTCCATATTGTGCCATAAATTGAGGTTCTTCAATTGCTGCAGTAGGTCCAAATCGTTCACGAACGTTCCATAGAATAGCTATGACTAGAGTGATACATAAAGCAATCCACAACCACCGTCCCTTCATTGTCCTTAACGTTGAGATTTGTTCGCGGACTATACCCACTCTCCTAACATTCCAAAACCATACATAACCCACAGAATGACCAATGTTATATGATTCAACCCAAAAAACCAAAAGATCGTTGCAAGAATAGGAAACCACATTGTTCATACGTTATAAAATGAAACATCGGTCCAACTCGTCGATTTACTTTTAACGATACCTTCGCGTCGCGGAGTTGTTTGAGGCACAGGCTGATAGACCCCTTCAGACAACAAACCCTTACGACTATCCGACGGTTTGTACGTTGGACGATTAGTATACTGCGGCCACGTTTCGTCGACTCCGTCTTTAGGTTCAATGGCTTGACTACCTCCTTTCGATTGAAATCCCTTGAGAGCGCCAGTTGTGACAAGTTGTTTCTCTTCGCGTTCAGCTGCACTTCCTCCACGATCGACTGCAAATCCAGAGAGGATGATTTGTCGCAACGAGTCTTTACTGACGGTTTCAGGTTGAGACTGTACAAACTCTTCCACTTTGGCGGCTGGAATGGTTGCAGTTGCGTTTTCAGTGCGTGCAGGTTTATACACGGTATCGTAGAACGCCTGAAGTGCTTTGATGTAGTCGTCATCCGAAGCACCGATCGAGATTTGAGCATCAATTTTACTTTTCCATGCAGCGTCTTCCAGTGAAGGACGTTCACCAGGTCCGTCGACTTCTACATAATGTTCGCGCCTGATTCCAAGTATAAACAGAAGCACGCAGAGTGCGAGCAGAATCCAAATGACTCTCATTGTTATTGAACACTACAAGTTTCAACCGGTTTAACAGGTTCTGGGAGTTTGGGTTGAGGCTTCTTTGCACGAAGATCCTCTCGAGTTTTCTCAGCTCGATCCAAGTCGTATTCACCGCGTGCAATTGCAGCTTCAGAGGATTGAATACCTTCCCAAGTAGGCGACGTAGCAGAATATTTGGCTTGAGCCACTGGATCGCGTGGTTTGAATTCCAAAAATCCTGTAGGGATGGTCGATGTTAAGTTCTTCTCGAGCGACTTCGTGTACTCCTTGTAAGGCTGAAAGTTTGCCATTTTCTAGTTGTCTATATAAATGTCTAGCCGTCCTACCGTTGTGTATTTCTATATGATCGGATGCCCTCATTGCGAAGCCATGCGACCGGCTATGGATCAAGCCAAGAAAATGATGAAAGGAGTGGATATTGAAGAAAAGGAGTCTGCTCAAGTTGAAGATGCAGACGGT
>Ga0247722_10001988_pt1 | contig 10896 bp, 11 predicted proteins | sample MSEWelMarce3H_FC_FD_189094 | JGI IMG/M metagenome (GOLD analysis project Ga0247722, IMG submission 189094) | Subsurface sediment microbial communities from gas well in West Virginia, United States - MSEEL Well Study Marcellus 3H_FC | ecosystem: Environmental > Terrestrial > Deep subsurface >...
CCCTAATGGATGGTAGTTTTTCGGCTTATTAAAATAAAACACAATAATGTTTTATTTTAATAAGCCGAAAAACTACCATCCATTAGGGAAGGGGTCGTAGGGCGTAAGCCCGAAGGGCGGAATAACCGTAGGTTCATAAGTTTACGCCCTACTCATCGGCCATCCTCGGCGCCAAGAAAAACACGATTCGCGCCTTTGTCTCCTCTTCTTCGTCTTCGCCCGCAGGTTCAAGCAAATACGTGGTCTTGAGTGGATAGTTCTCGCTAACTTTAATGTTAATTCCTTCGCTCACTTTGTGAAACGCGCAAATGTTGTGTAAATGGGAAAGCGAGAACGATATGTTCAAGGTCTCGCCTTCATTGATTGCAAACAAAGTCAAGTCATCAATTGGAACAACCACGCTCATATTCCCGCTCTCGCTGCTTTTGGCGGTTAACCGTAATTCGTCTTCATTGCACCGAATCATAAGGTCCGCGCCAAACTGCTTGAGTTGTCCTATAATACTGGCAAAATTTGACGACGTCAATGAAAATTCGGCCTGGTAATCCACACCGGGAATTTCCATCATTTCGGAATCCAATTCTACGAGCGGAAGCTCAAAATGTTTGTCAAACGATGATTTTGAACTGGTAAAATGCAAAAATAATTTGTCCGAGTCCGAGTCGTTGTATTCAATATTGATTTGCTGGCTTTCTTCGCGCGTATTCAGGATACGAAAAATAAGCTGGGTGCTTAACCCTAAAACGGTGTTTCCTTCTTGCTCATACTCGTCAAACCAACCTGACGGAATGAAGATTTCAAACACGGAAATGTGGGAGGAATCCATTCCCTGAGCGTAAAGTCGTCCCGGCTCAAACATCAGGTTCACGTGTTCGCAAAAAAGTTTCATATTCTGGAATATACCGGTGAAAGCCTTGGCCTTCTCTTTATTAGTGATGACAACGCGCATAGAATAAAATAGCTGTGGACAAAGGTTTAAGTTATTTGTATTTATTTGTATGTAGCGCAACCAAGTTTGTTTATTAGTTTGTAAACATACCATGTTGATTTCTCATATATTTGACAAAAAACAAAGTTTCCCCAAAAAATACCATCAATAAATCGTTTATAAATTTTTTTTATTTTAGAATTATCTAATATAAAATGTGTGGAATTTTTGGAATTGTCTCTCTGAATCAAGAAAATATTTACGAGAGAATCATCAACGGTCTTATCCAATTGCAGAATCGCGGTTACGATTCATCTGGGTTATGCGTGTTAAACAACAAACATTTAGAGGTTCATAAATACGCTTCTACACCGACGGAAAGTTCTCTACAGAAGCTGCAAGAAAAATGTATAAACAAGGGATTGCATTCCTTAGGTATCGGCCACAACCGCTGGGCTACTCACGGCGTCAAAAACGACATCAATGCGCATCCGCATCTTTCCAACAACCGACAATTCGCGGTTGTCCACAATGGAATCATAGAGAACTATGCAGAACTCAAGAAAATGCTCATTTCTAAAGGGTTTACGTTCTTCTCTCAGACCGACACCGAAATCATTGTGAATTTGATTTCATTTTATTATGAACATCTCGGTGACACGCAGAAATCCATTCAGGCAACCGTTGCCGACCTCCAGGGCACCTACGGCATCATTGTGGCGGATTTGAAAAGCCCCGACAAACTGTTTTGCGTGCGAAACGGCTCGCCTCTTTTGGTGGGCAAAAGCGACAATTGTGTCATCATCACATCCGAACAAAGCGGATTCTGCAATCTGGTTTCAAACTACATTACTTTACACAATGATGATGTGTGTGTCATTGAGAGAAACGGACTTCTTATCAAAACTTCTGGAACATACACTGGCAAAAAAGTTTTGACATTGAATCAAGATTTGTCACCGGAACCCTTTGCGCATTGGACCTTGAAGGAAATCTGGTACCAACCCACGGTGGTTTTGAATGCCATTAACAATGGCGGCAGAATTGACGGGACAAACCGAGTCAAATTGGGCGGTTTAGACCAGCATATTAATATTCTTAAAGATGTGAACAATATCATCATTTTAGGTTGCGGGACCTCTTTCTTTGCCGGTCTCTACGGGATGCATTTTTTCAAACGATTGACAAATCTAAATACTGTACAAGTATTTGACGGCGCTGAGTTTTCCAGTAATGATATTCCCCGGGTCGGCAAAACGGCGGTTATTCTTGTCTCACAATCAGGAGAAACCAAGGATTTGCATCGGTGTATTGAGATAGCGCACCAAGGCAACGCTGTAACCATCGGCGTAATTAATGTGGTTGATTCTCTCATTGCGAGAGAAGTGGATTGCGGGGTTTATTGCAATGCGGGGAAAGAAGTGGGTGTGGCGTCCACCAAAGCATTCACAAGCCAAGTTGTTTGTTTGTCGCTGATGGCAATTTGGTTCTCTCAATTGCACGGGGTCAATGAACAATTGAGAACCCGGACAATCAGCGATCTGCAGAATTTATCCAACGATTTCAAAAACACAATTGAAAATGTTGAACCGGTTATAAAGACCCTTATTCCAAAACTAATGAATACAAAAAATCTTTTTATTTTGGGCAAGGGAAGCGACGAATGCATTGCGAGAGAAGGGTCTCTCAAGGTGAAGGAGATTTCGTACATACACGCAGAAGGATACTCGGCGAGTTCGTTGAAACACGGGCCTTTTGCTTTATTAGATGAAACGTTTCCAGTCATTATTTTGAACTTGGATGGCAAATATGAAGCAAAGATTCATAATTGCGTAGAAGAAGTGAAGTCGCGCGGTTCGCCGGTATTCATTATTTCCACCAATCCAGATAATAATGATATTTGTGTCTCTGCAAACATGTCGTATTCTTCGTTGCTGGGACTAGTGCCAATCCAGATGCTGGCTTATTACTTGTCGGTGCAAAAGGGGATTAATCCAGACAAACCGAAGAACTTGGCGAAAGTGGTTACCGTAGAATAAGAGAACCAAGGTTCCCTTATGAACCCTCCTTTAATGAAAACTTACAATTAAGCCCATATGTTTTCCTTATGAACCCATACTAATAATAAATTTAAGGGAAGGGGTCATAGGGGAAACCGTAGGTTTCCCTTACATAATGACGATCCTGTCTTTAATGACTTTATCAAGCAATGGCAATATTATTTTACTAATATTAGCAATCATAAATGGCGGATTTATAATATGAACTTTCCCCAACTTTTGCAAAAAGTTTTTTTTATTTTTCTGCCCTTCCAAAGATACTAGGGTTATAAAATCCTTATATCTCTCCACGCCAGTCATTGTTAATCCCTTTATATCAACCATAACATTATACGTTGCATAATTTACTAATATTTGCTCATTCATATGAAAAATGTAATTGGCCAAATCTATGTAAATACCAGGATGAATAATGGTCTTGAACATTGTGTAATTAAACACCAAATTGTTTTCTTCAATATGAATAATACAATTGAACAAATCGGATTTGTTCATATTTTGCACAATGGTATTCGCGCAATCAAATTTTTGGCCATTTTTGAAAAGGAGGTTTTTTTTGTTTTCCGAATAATAGTCGTTTTTTAATGAATTGATTTTGTTCATTATATCATCGGATTCCGTCGTCATCGATTTAATATATTTATTATAATTATTATTTTAAATATATTTTTTGGTTTAATTGATTTATAAGGGAACTCGTCGTTCCCTTATGATCCCATACTCAAAAGGAAGGTTCAAAAGGAAACCTTGGTTTCCTTTATTGCGTTAAAAATGCATTTTATATTTCATTTATCAAAATATAAAATCAATGAGTCAAGCAAATGCCGCCGCAAGAAAAAGACGTGCCGGAGGTGCAACTTTACAAGACAATGTTGCCCCCACACAAACCAATAATAATTTACCTCAAGCCCCTAAAGGGGGATTAACTTTACCTCAGGTCATTTCTCTGGTTGACAAGCGATTGGTTACTTTAGAAACATTTATGAAGGAATCGCAGAGTAATGGAACTAAAACCAGTAGTGAATCCGCCACTTCAGCATCTGCCACTTCAGCATCCGAAGAGGCAGTCAATCAGTTAGCCGATGAGTTTGACTCCAAATTTTCAATCTTGGCACAAGAGCTCGCCGAATTAAAAGACGTGGTTTTAAAACTGCAGTCCTATACTATGGAGGTCAACAAGACTCTGTATGAAGAGAGAATCACTGTTCTTTCGGATATGGGTCAATTGAAAGACGACAAAATTGACTTCTATATTTCGGAAGAAGAGATTGAAGACCCCCCGAAATAAAATGGTTATACCGGTGAAGATTTAAAACGGCACACCGCAGGTGTGCCTTGTTTCAAATCGTTACCGATACCGCATCTTTGAAGAATTAAAACGTGCCGTTTTAATTCTTCAATGGTATAAATAACATTTGAAAAATGTTATTTATTGGTATCTACGCAACCATTGCAACCTTAATTGCATCATGGGATTGATAGTTTTCTAAAATAAAATCATCCACAATATAATCACTTATATTCTCTCTGACTTCTTTAATTGCAACAGTTGGAAAAGGATAAGGTTCTCGTGTAATTTGCAATTTACAAGCATCTATTGCATTTTCATAAATATGACAATTTCCCATAAAATATACAAATTCATATGCTTCAAGACCACAATGTTTTGCTAACAAATGCGTAAGGAAGCTATACGAAGCTATGTTTATTGGCTGCCCGAGGAATTCGTCGTTGCTGCGCTGGAACATACAGCACGACAGCTTGTTACCGTCGTGCACATTGAACTGGCACAAAATGTGGCAAGGCGGGAGAGCCATTTCATTAAGCTGACAAGGGTTCCATGCAGTCATAACTAACCGCCGACTAGTTCTCTGTGCGGGATCCTTGAGTGCATCAATGATTTGTTGCAACTGGTCAATGCCTTTTTCCGCAGGACCACCTGTCTCAGGATCATATTTTGCATTGAAATTGCGCCACTGAAACCCGTATCCCGGGCCAATCAGGCCTTCTCTGTAATTTAAACCTCGCGAGTCCAGGAATTCACGCGTGGTATTGCCATCCCAAATATGGACGCCCTGGTCCTGCAACAACTTGTTGTCGGTCTCGCCACGAATAAACCACAAAAGCTCCTTTAGACAAGTTTTCCACGCCGTTTTCTTGGTGGTCAAAATCGGGATTTTCCCGTTTGTCAAATCAAAACGCATCGTATTACCAAACACACTTTTGGTTCGCCCGTTTCGGCCTTCTTCCCAGGTACCATTATCCAGAATGTTTTTGATCAGGTCTAAGTATTGTTGTTCTTGGTGCATATGAATAATAAATTTATGGGATTCTCTTTAAACTGGTTATATTTTATTTTGTTATATCATATACAATGGACAATATCATTCACGAAGCCAAATCTATTAACCATAATACATTTATAAGCCACGTATTTAATTCGTCGGACGAGGGAAAAGCTGAGGTCTTAAACGTGATCCAGTATTCTTTGTCCGCCATTTTGCCCGTTGTCCTGCTGAACAAAACCATCCAGAAATTTGTGCCCGAAGCCGACATTGAGAAGTCGTCTCTTGAACTTTTAGCGGAAATTTTCATCCAAATTGTTGTTATGTTTATCGGAATTGTTTTGATTCACCGTGTCATCACGTATTTCCCTACATACAGTGGATACAAATATGAGGCATTCAATTTGACCACAGTTATTTTGGCCTTCTTGGTGATTGTTCTGAGTCTGCAGACCAAGTTGGGAATCAAGGTCAATATCTTGGTTGACAGGGTTCACGAACTGTGGAACGGACCGGGTGCAAAAGAGAAGAAACAGGGAAGAAAGGAGGGGGGAGCGCAGAACCACCAACCCAGCCAAGCGGATTCTTTGGATGATTCGCGAACCCAGACGGGGATGTATCCACCTCCTCCCGCAGTAACTACTACCAACCGAAGTTCTGGCCAAGGATACGACTATATGGTCAAAGTGCAAGGAAGTGGTGCGCCACAAGGGGACTATTCAGATTTTGGACCCGCGCCTGCCAATTCCGCATTGGCAGGTGGCTCGTTTTGGTAAATCTTTAGCAGACCAATTAAAATGGTTATTAGTTTATTATTTTGCAAAAAAATAATAAGCAAATATATAAAATGTTTGGATTTAATTTTTTCAAAAGACCCAAGCCAACCGTTGCTATGCATAACCCCGCTGTTGCGACTCAGAATCGTAACATTGCGGAAGAGGAGGCAAAAAAGGAAGAAATGCGGGTTGCCGAAGAACAACGAGTTGCTGAGGAAGTCCGAGTTGCTGAGGAGGCCCGAGTTTTGGAGGAAGCTAGGGTTGCTGAGGAAGCCCGAGTAGCTGAAGAGGCCAGATTGTTAGAGGAAGCCCGAGTTTTGGAGGAAGTCCGAGTTGCTGAGGAAGCCCGAGTAGCTGAAGAAGCCCGATTGTTAGAGGAGGCCCGAGTAGCTGAAGAAGCCCGATTGTTAGAGGAAGCCCGAGTAGCTGAGGAAGCCAGATTGTTAGAGGAGGCCCGAGTAGCTGAAGAAGCCAGATTGTTAGAGGAGGCCCGAGTAGCTGAGGAAGCCAGATTGTTAGAGGAAGCCAGAGTAGCTGAAGAAGCCCGAGTAGCTGAGGAAAGCAGGGTAGCCGAAGAGGCGAGAGTTTTGGAGGAAGCCAGAGTAGCTGAAGAAGCCAGAGTAGCTGAAGAAGCCAGAGTAGCTGAGGAAGCCCGATTGTTAGAGGAAGCCCGAGTTGCTGAGGAGACCAGATTGTTAGAGGAGGCCAGAGTAGTTGAAGAAGCCAGATTGTTAGAGGAGGCACGATTGTTGGAGGAGGCCAGATTGTTGGAAGAGGCCCGAGTTGCTGAGGAGGCCAGATTGTTAGAAGAGGCCCGAGTTGCTGAAGAAGCCAGATTGTTAGAGGAGGCACGATTGTTGGAGGAAGCCAGAGTTGCCGAAGAGGCCCGAGTTGCAGAGGAAAGCAGGGTAGCCGAAGAGGCGAAAGTTTTGGAGGAGTAAGTAATGCAATAATGCATATATCTTATTTAATAAATAAAAATACAGTTATAAATTACTGTATTTTTACACACTTTATTTGTTTGCCAACAATACATAGTATTTTCTATATATTTATTAAATTATTGCCATATTGGCAATTTCTTTTAAATACCGCTTACTACATGTTTCTACCAATAATCCATTTGCATAGACCCCATAATTCATATAATAGTCTGAATTTTCTAAAGCAAAATGGTAAATAGTATAAGTTCCAGCGTGTTCGTACACCGATGAACGGTCGTCCAAAAATGCAGGTAAGCGATAATGATTGTCCGTGATAAATACGCGACCTTTGTTGTATTTCATAGTTTTCTCTCTCTGTTCACTTGAGAAAAAATCGTTTACCAAGATAGAATGGCACCCAGTGATTACTAATTCTCCAAATACATCTGGGTATTCAGACGAAGAACACCGATATAGTTGGTCTTTGATTCGTGTATTTGATACATTATGAATCATTTTTTTTTTACCAATCATATCAATTGGCAAGAACCCGTGAGCAACGGTTTTGATTAAGTCACCCTTTGTCAAGTTTTCTACTGGTTTATATCCGTTGATTGTTAAAATTTGGGTTCCTTCTTTGAAACAAATCATATTTGATTCTGCATTTGTCAATTCGCCAGTCATAGAACCCATCACTATTTTAAACCCTGCATAATAAATAATATCGTCTTGAAATGCACCTCTTGTTGAAGAAATACCGTTATCGTCAGTTTTGGTAACAGTGTAGTAGTTATCAGATTCTTTTGTTATTTTCATACAGTAACCACTGTTATCATTTACACCATTAAGTACCACTGAATTTCCAACTTCTTCAATTTCACAAAAGAATCCGGTTGTTGTATTAAGGTCAATTGCATTTATAAAAACTGGGGCTTCGCGAGTTGTTCCTGCCGTTTTTATAATTTTCACGTTAGTTGCCGAAATAGTAGGTGGTAAATAAATTAAACTTGATGAAATATTAATGGTATTGACAGTTGAAAAAATTGTAAATAATGTATTTATTAGTGTTTTTCGGTTTTTTATTTTTTCTTCACGTGTTCCGAAAGAGGGATTTAACGTTTCTCGGTTTGCAGATGTGAACATATTTGAAGAAAGTACAACAGTGTTTTCAACCGGCTCAATTGATACAGGAATCATATTTATTATAACACCTGCATCAATTGTAGTTGAGCCAGTTTGACCCGTGGTGCCGGTTGAGCCCGCGGTGCCTGTGGTTCCCGTTGTACCAGTTTGACCTGCCGTTCCTGTTGTTCCTGCTGTTCCTGCTGTTCCTGCTGTTCCTGCTGTTCCTGTTGATCCTGTTGTTCCAGTTTGACTGGTTGATCCGGTTGTTCCGGTTATTCCGGTTATTCCGGTTATTCCAGTTATTCCTGTTGTGCCTGTTGTGCCTGTTGATCCTGTTGTGCCTGTTGATCCTGTTGTTCCAATTTGACCGGTTGATCCTGTTGTTCCAATTTGACCGGTTGATCCTGTTCTTCCAATTTGACCGGTTGATCCTGTTCTTCCAATTTGACCTGTTGATCCTGTTGTACCAATTTGACCTGTGGTTCCCGTTGTACCAGTTTGACCTGTGGTTCCCGTTGTACCAGTTTGACCTGCCGTTCCTGTTGATCCTGTTGATCCAGTTTGACCTGCCATTCCTGTTGATCCAGTTTGACCTGTTGATCCAGTTTGACCTGTTGTTCCCGTTGATCCAATTTGACCTGTTGTTCCCGTTGATCCAATTTGACCTGTGGTTCCTGTTGTGCCTGTTTGACCTGTGGTTCCTGTTGTGCCTGTTTGACCTGTTGTGCCTGTTTGACCTGTTGATCCTGTTTGACCTGTTGTGCCAATTTGACCTGTTGTGCCAATTTGACCCGTGGTTCCTGTTGATCCTGTTTGACCTGTTGATCCTGTTTGACCTATTGTGCCAATTTGACCCGTGGTTCCCGTTGATCCAGTTTGACCTGCTGTTCCAGTTTGGCCGGTGGTGCCTCTTGAACCGGTTGCACTAGTTGTGCTGATTGTTCCGGTTTGACCCGTGGTGCCGGTTGTTCCTGTTTGACCTGATGTTCCTGTTGTTCCAGGTTGACTAGTTGCACCCGTGGTGCCTGTTAACTCAGTTTCACCTGTTGTTCCTGTTAAGTCAGTTTCACCGGTTTCATCTGTAGGGCCTGTTTCACCAGTAGGGTCTGTAGGGCCTGTAGGGCCTGTAGGGCCTGTTTCACCTGTAGGGTCTGTAGGGCCGGTTTCACCTGTAGGGCCGGTTTCACCTGTTTCACCTGTGGGTCCGGTTTCACCTGTGGGTCCGGTTTCACCTGTGGGGCCGGTTTCACCTGTGGGTCCGGTTTCACCTGTGGGGCCGGTTTCACCTGTTTCACCTGTGGGTCCAGTTTCACCTGTAGGGCCTGTGGGTCCGGTTTCACCTGTAGGGCCTGTGGGGACTGTATTACCTGTATTACCGGTTGCACCAGTTTCACCAGTTTCACCTGTTTCACCTGTAGGGCCTGTTTCACCTATGGGGCCTGTATTACCAGTTTCACCCGTTTCACTTGTGGAGCCTGTTTCACCTGTATTAGCAGGTTCACCTGTTGCACCTGTATTACCAGTGGGGCCTGTATTACCAGTTTCACCAGTTTCACCAGTTTCACCTGTGGGGCCTGTTTCACCAGTTTCACCTGTGGGGCTGGTTTCACCTGTGGGGCTGGTTTCACCTGTGGGGCTGGTTTCACCTGTTGTACCTGTTTCACCTGTAGGGTCTGTAGGGCCTGTTTCACCTGTATTACCGGTTTCACCTGTATTACCAGTTGCACCTGTAGGGCCTGTATTACCGGTTTCACCGGTTTCACTTGTGGAGCCAGTTTCACCTGTGGGGCCGGTTTCACCTGTAGGGTCTGTAGGGCCTGTTTCACCTGTAGGGCCTGTTTCACCGGTTTCACCTGTATTACCTGTTTCACCTATGGGGCCTGTATTACCAGTTTCACCAGTTGTACCTGTATTACCTATTTCACCGGTATTACCAGTTTCACCAGTTGTACCGGTATTACCAGTTTCACTAGTTGTACCTGTTTCACCTGTTTCACCTGTTTCACCTGTTTCACCTGTAGGGCCTGTATTGCCAGTTTCACCTGTAGGGCCTGTATTGCCAGTTTCACCTGTAGGGCCTGTATTGCCAGTTTCACCTGTAGGGCCTGTTGTACCTGTTTCACTTGTGGAGCCAGTTTCACCTGTAGGCCTGTATTGCCAGTTTCACCTGTAGGGCCTGTATTGCCAGTTTCACCTGTAGGGCCTGTATTGCCAGTTTCACCTGTAGGGCCTGTTGTACCTGTTTCACTTGTGGAGCCAGTTTCACCTGTAGGGCCTGTATTGCCAGTTTCACCTGTTTGACCTGTTGCACCTGTATTACTAGTGGTGCCTGTATTACCTGTTTCACCGGTTTCATCCGTTTCACCTGTAGGGCCGGTTTCACCTGTATTACCTGTATTACCCGTTTCACCAGTTGTACCTGTATTACCCGTTTCACCAGTTGTACCTGTTTCACCAGTTTCACCTGTAGGGCCTGTTTCACCCGTTTCACTTGTGGAGCCAGTTTCACCTGTATTACCAGGTTCACCTGTATTACCAGTGGGGCCAGTTGCACCTGTTTCACCTGTATTACCTGTTTCACCTGTAGGGCCTGTATTACCAGTTTCACCGGTTTCACCTGTAGGGCCGGTTTCACCGATGGTGCCTGTTTCACCTGTATTACCAGTGGGGCCTGTTGTACCGGTTACACCTGTAGGGCCTGTTTCACCTGTATTACCTGTATTACCTGTATTACCAGTTTCACCTGTATTACCTGTATTACCTGTATTACCTGTATTACCTGTATTACCTGTATTACCT
>Ga0247722_10001990_pt1 | contig 10891 bp, 15 predicted proteins | sample MSEWelMarce3H_FC_FD_189094 | JGI IMG/M metagenome (GOLD analysis project Ga0247722, IMG submission 189094) | Subsurface sediment microbial communities from gas well in West Virginia, United States - MSEEL Well Study Marcellus 3H_FC | ecosystem: Environmental > Terrestrial > Deep subsurface >...
ATAAGCTTTTTCTCCTGAATGAGTTGGAGGAATTGAATTGGAAGGAAGGTGAAGAAAAGGCCATTGACGACGAATTGAATCTTTTGTCGCATGCAGAACAGATCAGGGCGGGGATTGGAAAAATGGGTTTTCTTTTGAATGAGGGAGAGCAGCCCATCATCCCGCAAATAAAGACGATGGTGTCGCAACTGCAAACCCTTGCAAACCACCATCCCGCTTTACCCTTGCTGGTTTCCCGGTTGTCGTCTGTTCATGTTGAAATCAAGGACATTGGAGGGGAATTGGAAGCGCTGATCGATACTATTGCTGTAGATGACAAAAGAATGGATCAGCTGAATGGGCGGCTTGCAGATGCACAACGGCTGACCAAAAAACACGGCTTCGTGGCCATCGACCAGCTGGTTGAAAAAAGACTTGAACTGTCGACAGACATGACCACATTTGAAAATTCACAGGATGAGTTGTCTGCAATGCAAAAACAATTCGAAGTTGTTCATGCAGAAGCTTCCGCGCTTGCTACAATATTGCACGAAAAAAGGAAATTGCAGGTTCCATTCCTGGAAGCGGATTCCAATGCCTTGCTGAAAAGGGTTGGCATGCCCAATGCAGATTTGAAGATTGATCTTAAACTCCGGGAACTATCATCATCTGGAATTGATGAGGTTTTGTTTTTATTTGATGCCAACAAAAGTGGCCATCATGAACCACTGCACAAGGTGGCCAGTGGAGGAGAATTGAGCAGGTTGATGTTGGTGCTGAAATCACTTGTGGCAAGTTCTTTGGAGATGCCTACCATGATTTTTGATGAGATAGACAGTGGTATCAGCGGTGAGGCTGCAAAACAAGTGGGCATGTTGATGGAAGACCTTGCTGCATCACACCAACTGATTGCCATTACGCACCAGCCACAGATTGCAGCCCGCGCCAACCAGCATCTCTATGTGTTCAAACAACAGGAGAACGGAAATATTACCACCAGCATCCGCGTTCTCGATAAACCAGCACAGGCATTGGCCATTGCCAAAATGCTTGCAGGAGAAAATCCAAGTGAAGCGGTGCTGGCCTCTGCACGGGAAATGATGAAGTAGCGTTACGCGTTGAAGCGGTTGAAGTAAATGTTTCTTTTGGCAATAGTCTGTTGTTCAGGTTGAAGGGGTTGAAGTATTTGTTGAGGGAGGTTGAGAGACGTTGAGGGAGGTGAAATGCAGATTTGGTTCTGACTACCGGATAACCGAAATATAAAATAGAATTGAAAAAGGCTCGAGCATTGCTGCAAGAGCCTTTTTCAATTTACAGTAATTTTTAAATCTTCGCCCCCCAGCCTTCGGCAGGTTTACCAACCTCTGGTTGGTAAGCTCAACAATCTTCAACCCCTTCAACCCCCTCAACCTCTCTCAACCTCTCTTAACCTCCCTCAACCTCTCTAAACCCCCTCAACCCCTTCAACCTCTCTCAACCTCTCTTAACCTCTCTTAACCTCCCTCAACCTCTCTAAACCCCCTCAACCTCCTCAACAAATTCCCCTATATTTGCCCCCAAATCTATCTGATATGTCCAATCAAATGCTCAAAGGAAAAAAAGGAATCATATTCGGTGCTTTGGATGAAAAATCCATTGCCTGGAAAACGGCACTCGAATGTCATGCACAAGGCGCGCAAATCGTATTGTCCAATGCCCCTATCGCATTGAGAATGGGAGAGATCAATAAATTGTCGGAGCAAATCAATGCACCCGTTATTGGTGCTGATGTTACCAACATGGACGATCTTAAAAACCTGTTTTCCGAGAGCATGAAACATTTCGGGGGAGGGGTGGATTTCATCCTTCATTCAATAGGAATGAGCCTGAACCTGAGAAAAGGAAAAGGATATACTGAAATAGACTACGGCTTCAACCAAAAAACACTCGATATTTCTGCCATGTCATTGCACCGCGTATTGCGCACAGCCTGGGACATGGATGCATTGAATGAGTGGGGGAGCGTTGTTGCGCTTACCTATATTGCGGCACAAAGGGTTTTCCCAGACTACAATGAAATGGCCGATGCAAAGGCTTTGTTGGAAAGTGTAACCCGCAGCTTCGGCTACCATTATGGTGTCAAGAAAAAGGTGAGGATCAATACCATTTCCCAATCACCCACCCGTACTACTGCCGGAAGTGGTGTAAAGGGTTTTGATGGTTTCGTGAACTATGCCGAAAAAATGAGTCCCCTGGGCAATGCCTCCGGTGAGGACTGCGCCAATTATTGTGTCACGTTGTTCTCAGATATGACCAAAATGGTGACCATGCAAAATCTTTTCCATGATGGAGGATTTTCATTCACCGGCGTTACGCAGGCGGTCATTGAACAAATGGAAAAATAAAAATTGCAAATATGAAGTGGAGAGACTATTTGGGATACATAGGCGTAGTAACAGGTTCTCTGACCTTTGTCCCGCAGGTTTATATGGCCTGGAAAACCAAATCGGTTGGGGATCTTTCTATATGGATGATCCTGATACTGCTGGTGAATGTGATCATATGGCTGATCTATGGGATCACAGGTAAAGACAAAGCAATGATCCTGGCCAATTCAATTATTTTGGTGCTATCCTTGTTGATGTTATACTTCAAACTTACATTCTGATAAAGAGAAAAGCCACCCATTGGGTGGCTTTTCTCTTGCTGAAATATTTTAATATTCATCTTCATTGAAAAAGAAGTCATCCTGGCTTGGATAATCAGGCCAAATGTCATCTATTCCCTCAAAGATGTCTCCTTCATCTTCCAGTTCCTGAAGGTTTTCAATCACCTCAATGGGTGCTCCGCTCCTGATGGAATAATCAATCAGTTCATCCTTGGTTGCTGGCCAAGGTGCGTCTTCTAAATATGATGCTAATTCGAGTGTCCAGAACATAGGGTTATGTTTTAGAATTTCGGCAAATGTAATGGTTAATTTGATATATCCAAATCCCAAGATATCAACAGAATTACGCAATGGTAAACTGGAGTTTGGTTAACTTCATCTGAAATTTTCCAAATATGCTGGAAGGGAGGGGGATTGTTAAGCTTTATGGCAACCTTGAAGTGCTCAAGGGGGTAGACATCTCCATTAAAAAAGGTGAAATTGTGAGCATAGTCGGGTCTTCCGGCGCTGGTAAAACCACGTTGCTGCATATTTTAGGTACCCTGGATCAGCCCGACAAGGGTGAATTGTATTATGAAGGCAAGCGCATGGATCAGCTGAAAGGCAGGGCATTGGCCAATTTCAGAAACAGGAATATTGGCTTTGTTTTTCAATTCCATCATTTGCTTCCTGAGTTTTCTGCTTTGGAAAATATTTGTATACCGGGATGGATAGCAGGAGAAAAAAGCGCTGTCCTGGAAAAAAAAGCCATTGGATTGATGGATAGGTTGGGTATAGCTGAGCGTGCTGAGCACAAGCCTTCTGCACTTTCCGGGGGCGAGCAACAACGTGTTGCAGTTGCACGGGCCTTGATCAATGGGCCTGGTATTGTTTTTGCAGATGAGCCTACGGGCAACCTTGATTCTGCCAATGCAACTTCTTTGCACAGGCTTTTTCAACAACTCAGGGACGAGTTGAACCAGACCTTCGTGATTGTCACACACAACGAAGAATTGGCAGCAATGAGCGACAGGGTCGTTCATCTGCGAGATGGAAGATGGGGAAATTGAGTTTAAACCCTTGGTCTCCAGGGTATTTCTTCTGCATTGAGCTGACGGGCTACATATCTTCCCAACATGAAAAGATAATCACTGAGCCTGTTGATGTACTGGACAATGAGGTTGTCCTGTGGTTCATTGGAATTAAGCAAGGCAACCACAAGCCTTTCAGTTCTTCTGCAGACACAACGGGCAATATGGATGTGGGAAACAGTGGGGTGACCACCTGGGAGTATAAAAAATTGTAATGGCTCAAGCGTTGCATCCATTTTATCCATTTCCTGCTCAAGAAACTGGACATCTGCTGCAGTAAGGTCAGGAATTTTCATTTTCGTCTCCTTGTCAGGATCGCATGCAAGGGCTGAGCCGATGGTAAAAAGCCTGTCTTGTAATTCTTTCAGGGAGTTTTTTGTGTGTTCGTCCGCGATAAGATCCCTGCAAAGTCCAATATAGGAGTTCAGTTCATCCACCGTTCCATATGCCTCAATCCTGTCATGGGATTTCAATACTTTGGTGCCTCCAATCAGTGAAGTTGTTCCCTTATCACCCGTCTTTGTATAGATTTTCATTGCCATCTTCACTTAATGTTTAAACCATAATGTGGCAATGGCGATTTTTGTTCGCTGGGAAGGTGTTTTTTTTTACACAACACTGGCTGCGTCCTTCCTTTTGTCGCTTTCAAGGATACCATCCCGGAGTCGGATTACCCTTTTTGCGTAATTGGATATATCTTCTTCATGGGTAACCAGCACAACTGTGTTGCCTTCGTCGTGGATTTTAGCAAAGATGTTCATGATTTCGTAGGAAGTTTTTGTGTCCAGGTTCCCGGTGGGCTCATCTGCCAAAATGATGGAGGGATTGTTGACCAAGGCCCTTGCAATTGCCACCCGCTGGCATTGTCCACCAGAGAGCTCATTGGGCTTGTGGTGGCTTCTGTCCATCAGGTCTACTTTTCTGAGCACTTCTTGAGCCATCTCAGTTCTTGTCTTTTTGTTGATGCCTGCATAAACAAGCGGGAGTGCTACGTTTTCAAGTGCAGTCAATCGAGGCAACAGGTTGAACTGTTGAAAAACGAAGCCAATCTCCTTGTTCCTGATGTCGGCCAGGTCATTGTCGAGCATGGTACTTACGTCGTGCCCGTTCAAAATGTACTTTCCTGCGGTGGGAGAATCCAGGCAGCCGAGGATGTTCATGAGCGTACTTTTCCCTGAACCTGAGGGTCCCATCAACGCTACATATTCATTTCGCAGGATATCAAGGGTGATGCCTTTCAGCACCTGAAGTTCCTGTTTGCCCATGATATAGCTTTTCTTGATCTCTTCGAGGTGGATGACGGCGTCAGACATTTTGTTATTTTTTAATCACTTTGGGTACAGTGAAAAACTGACCTTCAGTGGCGGGTGCATTTTTTAGGGCGGTTGCATTGTCAATAGAACCCTTGATTTCATCCTCACGTAGTGGGGGTCCTTCTACGAACATATGAGTGAGCGGTGCAATGCCGGTTGTGTCAATCTCATTCAGCTTTTCTACAAAGCCAATCATCTGTTCCAGGTCTTGTTGAATGGCTTCAAGTTCAAGGTCATTGAATTCCAACTTGGAAAGTTCTGCTAGTTTTTGGGTCATTTCCCTGTTCAGCTCCATTTGAAAGGTTTCAGCACAAATTTAATCCATTTCAAGCCATTGGATATATTTTATTGATGAATGGATCAGGTTTGGGTCTTGCTTCACCGCCTCCTATACATTTATTATATTTGCAGGATGAAAAACGGGAATGCAATCGTTATGAGTGGAATCAGGCCTACTGGATTCCTCCACCTCGGGAACTATTTTGGCGCCATGCGCAATTATGTAAAATTGCAGGAAGAGTATACCTGTTATTTCATGGTGGCAGACCTTCATGCCCTCACAACACATCCCGATACCCGGGAACTCAAGGAAAATGTACACCGTGTATTGGCAGAAAACATTGCTTCTGGCATCGATCCTCAAAAGGCTGCCCTTTACTGCCAAAGCCATGTGCGCGAAACCGCAGAACTATACCTGTACCTGAACATGTTGGCTTATTTGGGAGAGCTGGAAAAGACCACCACTTTTAAGGACAAGGCAAGGCTTCAACCAGACAACATCAATGCGGGTCTTCTTACCTATCCTGTATTGCAGACTGCGGACATTATCCTCCACCGGGCCACTTGGGTGCCGGTAGGGAAGGACCAGGAGCAACATCTTGAAATGGCAAGAAATTTTGTAAAGCGATTCAACCACCGTTATGGGGAGGTTTTCCCAGAACCACTGGCCTATAATTTTGGGGAAGACCTGGTAAAGGTGCCAAGCCTGGATGGTTCGGGCAAAATGAGCAAGAGTGAAAATCAGCTTGCCACGCTGTACCTCGCAGATTCGGACGATATCATCAGAAAAAAAGTCATGAAGGCCAAGACAGATGGTGGTCCAACGGACCCCAATACGCCAAAGCCAGACTATATTGAAAATATTTTCCAGTTGATGCACCTTGTGAGCGAGGATGATGTTGTCGCCAATTTTGAAGCGGCTTATGAAAACTGCAGCATCCGCTATGGCGACATGAAAAAGCAATTGGCAGAGGACATGGTGGCATTCATTTCCCCCATCAGGGAGAGGGCTGAATCCATCAGGAACGACACCAGATATTTGGAGGATGTTATGGAATTGGGTGCAGAAAAGGCAAGAGCAAGCGCTGCTGAAACAATGGAGCTTGTCAGGAATGCAATGGGTTTGGTTTATTGAAAATGAATATGTATTTTGTCTGCCGGTTAATTGCCGGATAGAACCAGAAAATTATGGCCAAAGCTAGAAAACCAAAACATGTTGCTATTGCAGGAAATATCGGTGCGGGAAAGACCACCCTTACTGAAATGCTCAGCAAACACTACAAATGGATTCCACAGTTTGAAGATGTGGACCAGAATCCCTACCTCTTTGACTTTTATGAAGACATGCCAAGATGGAGCTTTAATCTTCAAATCTATTTTCTCAACAGCCGGCTGAACCAATTGATTGAGATCAGCGCAGGAACAGAAACGGTCATTCAAGACAGGACGATTTACGAGGATGCGTATATTTTTGCTCCCAACCTCCATGAAATGGGGCTGATGAGCAAGCGGGATTTTGACAATTATTTTGATTTTTTTCAGAACCTTCGCCAAATGGTCAAGCCGCCAGACCTCATGATTTACCTGCAAGCATCCGTTCCAACATTGGTTGGACAAATTCAAAAACGTGGAAGGGAATATGAGGAGAATATTCGCCTGGATTATCTTAAACGGTTGAATGAATACTACAACAAATGGGTAGATGGTTACAAAGAAGGTCCTTTGTTGATCATCAATGTAGACAAAACCAAATTTGTTGAAAATGAGGAGCACCTGGGGGAAATCATTGCCAAGATCGATGCTGAACTCTACGGGCTGTTCTAGTCGCCCGGTATAAACAAGTCCAGGTTTTCCGGAATATTTTTGTGGTGTATTGCTGAAGAGGCTTTGATCAACTCCAAGACAGCAGCCTCCCCAATGTCGCCCAGCGAAAGGGAGAAGTCGTTCACATACAGCTCAATATGGTTGCGCATCACCTCCCTGCTCATTTCTTTTGCATTTTCTGTTACAAAAGTTGGCAATGTACTGCTGTGTTGATTGGCGTATTCCAGGCTTCTTCTGATGACCCTGTTGATGGTTTTGGTGAGTACAGGATCAAAATCCCGCCTTGCCAAGATTCCTCCCAGTGGAATGGGTAATCCTGTTCGTCTTTCCCATTTTTCCCCTAAGTCTGATAGTTTGTGAAGCCCTCTCAGCTGATAGGTGAACCTGTTTTCGTGGATAATGACACCAGCATCTGCTTTACCGTTGATCACCATTTCTTCGATCAAATGGAATGGCACAAATGCCTTGTTTTGAAAATGTGGATAAGCAAGCGAAAACAACAGATGTGCAGTGGTATTGATTCCCGGGAGGGCTACCTTGATATTTGTATCATGCAATTCCTCCTGTGGGCTGAAGTTTTTAGCAATAAAAAGTGGGCCAACACCTTTTCCCAAAGCACCGCCCGCATCCAGGATTCTATAAAAATGCAACAACTGAAACACAACGCCATAGCTTATTTTGGTGATGTCCAGCGTTTGGGCAATGGCTAAACTGTTCAAGGTCTCAACATCTTCCAAACGCGGTATAAATTCAAGCCCTTCAGTATCAATTTTGCCATGAAGCATGGCATCAAAAATATAGGTATCGTTTGGGCAGGGAGAAATTCCCAGGCTTAGTTTCATGGTTGGTCAATCTTTTTGATGAAGTTGATGGATGCAGCAGTTGCAGCATCCAGCGATTCCTTTATTTTCCAGTTTGATTTGTCCCTCTCCCCAACCAGGTTGGAGATTCCCCTGATCTGGATGAAAGGAATTTGTTGAAGGGTACATACATAATGAAGTGCGGCACCTTCCATGGATTCTATATCAGCCTTGTAAACATCTGCAAACAGGGCAATTCTTTCAGCGGAGCTGCTTATTTCGTTGACAGAAACCGCTTTGACGGCAGGAAGACCTGCGGCGCTAAGCAACCCAGCGTGCTGGTTCAGTACAGCGCCATCCACAAAGGGGCTGGTATTTTTCCCCGCCAATCCCAAATCAAAAATATCACGGTATGCACCATATTCACGAACGCCCATGTCTGCAAAGATTTCCCTTTCTACCGCAACGGCTGTTCCCAGCGGCAGTTGTTTGCTAAAACTTCCTGCAATTCCTATTTGAAGGATAATATCTGGTTTTGACAATACAATTCCCTGCATGATGGAATAAGCTGAAGGCAAGAGTCCAACACCTGTAACCATTGTACTGATAGGTCTGTCAGGCATCTCAGATGACGCTTGACGGATACCGGCTAGTTCAGTTTCAGTGGCTGCAATGACCAGAATATTCATGCTGTAAAGTTCATCAATTCTGTTGAATCCGATTCAAAATTGAGGGCAGTTTCAGATTTGAAGCGGATTTTTTGATATTGCTTCTTAACTTTACACCCCTAACAAGCGTATGCCAACATTTTATTTAACCAGACGGGAACATTTCAACGCAGCACACAAGCTGTACAATCCCCAATGGAGCAGCGAGAAGAACGATGAGGTTTTTGGAAAATGCGCCAATGAAAATTGGCATGGCCATAACTTTGAACTTTTTGTAACCGTCAAAGGTCCAACGGATCCTGAAACGGGTTTTATTGTTGATGCAAAACTGTTGAGTAAGATTATCAAGGAGTTTGTCGTTGATGTGCTTGATCACCGCAACCTGAACCTTGATATCCCCTTTATGGAAGGGAAGATATGCTCCATTGAGAACCTTGTTTTTGAAATATGGGGACAATTGGCACCCGAAATGCCTGCGGGTGTGTCCTTGCATTGCATCAAGTTGGTGGAAACTCCCAGGATTTATGTTGAGTATTTCGGGGAGTAATCATTCCCCCAGCAAACAATGCTTCCATCCTTGCGTTAGGAATTTCTAATCTTTTAATTTTTAGGTATATGGGTGAAAAAGTAGCAGTATACAGGGAAGAGCATTTCAACGCGGCACATCGGTTGAACAATCCTGCCTGGAGCAGCGAGCAAAATAAACTTGTTTTTGGGAAATGCAATCTTCCCAATTACCATGGGCACAACTATGTTGTGATTGTCAAGGTTGTTGGAGAAGTTGATCCGCAAACAGGGTATGTAATCGACATGAAAGTATTGTCGGATTTGATATCTGTTCATGTTCTGCAACAGTTTGACCACAAGAACCTGAACCTTGATGTTCCTGCCTTCTCCGACCTCAATCCTTCCGCTGAAAACATAGCGATTGTGATATTTGGAATATTGCGCCCATTGATCAATGAACATTTAGCGCTCCAGGTGCGTTTATATGAGACTCCCAGAAACTTTGTGGAGTATCCCCATCAATTAAAATAAGTTTATGGCATATACAAAAGTTGATCATTATGATGAGAAGGTTACCTCAGCACTGATTGAGCACTATAAGCAATCCATTGGCCTGCTTGGTGAAGATCCTGAAAGGGAAGGGCTCCTTAAAACTCCTGAGCGTGTGGCAAAGTCTATGCAGGTGCTTACCCAAGGGTACCAGATTGACGCAAAGATGATCTTGAACTCTGCAAAATTCCATGAAGATGTAAGCGAAATGATCATTGTGAAGGACATAGAGCTCTATAGTTTGTGTGAACACCATATGCTGCCTTTTTTCGGTAAGGCACATATTGCCTATATTCCAAACGGATGGATTACTGGTTTAAGCAAAATTGCAAGGGTTGTGGATACCTATAGCAGGAGATTGCAGGTGCAAGAAAGGCTTACCACCCAAATCCTCGGAGCAATTCAAGAAACGTTGAATCCCCTTGGTGTAGCAGTAGTTATTGAAGCGTCACACCTCTGCATGATGATGCGTGGTGTTCAAAAACAGAATTCGGTAACCACCACTTCTGCTTTTTGCGGGGAATTTGAAAAAAATGAGACCAGGAGCGAATTCATTCGATTGATTGGTTCCAAATTGCATTGATACGACTGCGTATTGGTCGGTATATCAGCGCCAGGGTATTCCCTGGCGTTCTTTTTTTCAATAGTTTTTTTATCTTTACCAGCTCAACAATATCTATGATACACGCATACGTTTTTCCGGGGCAGGGTTCGCAGTTTCCAGGGATGGGGAAAGACCATTATGAGGGTAATGCATTTGCAAGAAGGTTTTTCGAACAGGCTAATGATATTTTAGGCTTCAGGCTTTCTGATGTCATGTTCAATGGGACTGAAGAGGACCTGCGTCAAACCAAAGTAACGCAACCAGCTATTTTTTTGCATTCTGTCATTGCATATAAAATGATTGAATCTGCAGCACCGCACATGGTGGCAGGGCACTCATTGGGGGAATTCACCGCATTGGTCATCAATGGGACCCTGCCTTTTGAGGATGCGTTGAAGTTGGTCAGTGTAAGGGCAATGGCCATGCAGAAGGCATGTGAATCAAATCCATCTGCGATGGCGGCAGTACTTGCCCTTCCAGATGATGTCGCAGAAAGAATTTGTGCTGAAATTACTGCTGAAACGGGAGAGGTCGTGGTTCCCGCAAACTACAATTGTCCTGGTCAGTTGGTGATCAGTGGATCCAATGCAGGAATTGATTTGGCTTGTGAGCGAATGAAAGCTGCAGGTGCCATCAATGGAGAATGAAAAG
>Ga0247722_10001991_pt1 | contig 10890 bp, 8 predicted proteins | sample MSEWelMarce3H_FC_FD_189094 | JGI IMG/M metagenome (GOLD analysis project Ga0247722, IMG submission 189094) | Subsurface sediment microbial communities from gas well in West Virginia, United States - MSEEL Well Study Marcellus 3H_FC | ecosystem: Environmental > Terrestrial > Deep subsurface >...
GTAATTGGTGTTAGCAAAGTCAATCTTGATGGTTTGGGCGGATTTTTTGAATGCTGGGTGAGCAAAGTCGATGGTGAGAGCAACTTTATAGCCTTCGTGGGGCAGTAGCCTTACCCATTTATCGCCTTCAATCACTTCTATCGGCTTGAGCACGCGCACAAATTGTTTGGCCGCTTGCTGATCCACAATGCCTGCTGATTGCAGTAAATAAATAAAAGGAGCCGCCGATCCATCCATAATCGGCATTTCCGGGGCGTCGACTTCAACAATCACGTTGTCGATGCCTAGCCCCGCAAATGCCGACATGATGTGCTCAATTGTTCCAACACGTACACCGTCTTTGACGAGCGTGGAGGAGAGCCGCGTGTCATTAACCAGCGCTGGCGTTACTCTGAATGGCGTCGACTCGGGCAAATCGACGCGTTGAAAGACGATCCCGCTATTGATCGGGGCCGGTTTTAAGACGAGGGTGACGCGCTCGCCAGAGTGCAGGCCCACGCCAACGGCGCGGATGGTCGTTTTCAGAGTGCGTTGTTGGAACATATTGGTCTCGTTAATCGGCAGACCGCAATCTTACCAGCACTGGGTTTGTGCTGGTTTTGATCTTTTCAATTGTACTGATAGGCCTTTCCTTCTTAATCTATGCGTGGGCGCGCACGCCCACTCTATTGCCATTAATCTGCCTGACGACGTAAAAACGCTGGAATATCCATATCAACATTCGAGGTGTTGTTACGCGTTGTTGTAGCCACATCCCCGCTGCCGCGTGCGCTACGTGCGCTCGGGCGAAAGCCTGGTGGCAAATCGTATTCGCTCCAATTTGGCTCGCTGCTGGAGTGATTGTCGGTACCGGTTTTTAGCTGCGGCGTTGGTACTACAGAAAGCTGTGGCTTACTGGTGTTGCCCATGCCGGTAGCGATAATGGTGATACGGATCTGCTCACCCAAGCTTTCGTCGTAAACCACACCGTGTTTCACCATTGCATCTTCTGCTACGTGTGATTGGATGATTTCACGAGCGCGGGTGATTTCGCTTTTCTTCAAGCTGGCACGGCTGGCGCTGATATTTAGCAGCACACCACGCGCACCCTTGAAGTTAATGTTATCTAGCAATGGGCAGCTGATGGCTTCTTCGGTGGCGCGGATAGAGCGGTTTTCGCCAGCAGCAAAAGCCGAGCCCATCATTGCCATGCCTTTTTCTTGCATCACAGTTTTTACGTCGGCAAAGTCGACGTTGATCAAGCCTGGGTACTGGATGATTTCTACGATAGAGGCTACGGCATTACGCAGTACATCATCGGCAGCACGGAAAGCTTCGTCAACGGTAACATCTTCGCCTAGTACTTCTTCTAACTTTTGGTTAGATACAATAATCAGCGAATCTACGTGTCGGCTGAGCTCGTCGATCCCCGCTTGGGCCACTTTCTGGCGTGAGCCTTCGTCAAGGCCAGGCTTGGTCACTACGCCAACGGTAAAGATGCCTTTTTCACGGGCAATTTGTGCAATCACCGGGGATGCGCCCGTACCTGTGCCACCACCCATCCCTGCGGTGATAAACAGCAGGTTGGCACCGCTGATGAGCTCGCCAATGCGCTCACGATCCACTTCAGCAGCTTCGCGGGCCACTTCTGGATCGCAGCCTGCGCCAAAGCCCGTGGTGCCCAATTGCACAACATCGGTGGCTTTAGATAATTTAAGCACCTGTGCATCGGTGTTGGCAGCAATAAACTGCACCCCACTTAATGCGTGCTCGATCATATTGTTGATGGCGTTGCAGCCTGCGCCGCCTACACCAATCACTTTAATGTTGACGTGATGTGCAACTTCTTGCACTTCGAAAGTTAAAGCCATGTTGCTCTCCTTGCATTGCCCGATTTAAGCGGTCGTGGTGTTTACCAACAACCGCTGATACTTACCCGAATAGATCAGAATGTGTTTTGAAACCAAGACTTCATACGGCCAAAAATATCCCCCATGGAGCCATCTTTGCCCCGATGTACGGGGTTCTTTTGTAGTTGTTCGCGTGCGATGAGTAATAAACCCACCGCGGTGGAATAACGTGGGTTTTTCACCACTTCGGCTAGGCCACCTACATACTTTGGCGTGCCCATCCGTAGTGGCATATGGAAAATCTCTTCGCCTAGCTCTACCATGCCAGGCATCATGGCTGCCCCACCGGTAATGACGATGCCGCTGGATAGGCGGCCTTCAAAACCAGAGCGGCGTAGTTCTTGTTGAACTAAGCCATATAGCTCTTCAATTCGCGGCTCAATCACTTCCGCCAAGGTATGCCGGCTCATTTGCCGCGCACCGCGCTCACCTACGCCCGGCACTTCAATCATTTGCGCTGGATCGCTCATATGGCGCAGCGCTACGCCATGTTGCAACTTGATGGTCTCGGCTTCAGACGTTGGGGTACGTAGCGCCATGGCGATATCGTTGGTGACTTGGTCGCCAGCAATAGGGATAACGGCGGTATGGCGGATTGCACCGCCAATGAAAATCGCTAAATCGGTGGTGCCGCCACCAATATCAACCAAGCAAACGCCGAGGTCTTTTTCATCTTCGGTGAGCACTGAATAAGCGGAGGCCAAAGGCTGTAATACCACTTCTTCGATTTCTAAGCCGCAGCGACGCACGCACTTGGTGATGTTTTGCACCGCACTCATCGCGCCGCTAACGATATGCACATTCACATGTAAGCGCACACCAGACATTCCTAGCGGCTCTTTAACGCCTTCTTGGCCGTCAATCATGTATTCCTGCGCCAAGATATGCAGCACTTGATGATCGGTTGGGATATTCACCGCGCTAGCGGTTTCAATCACGCGGTCTACATCGGCAGAGGTGACTTCCTTATCCTTGATCGCCACCATGCCATCAGAGTTAATACTCTTGATATGGCTACCCGCTATGCCGGTAATGACTTCGCGAATTTTGCAATCGGCCATCAGCTCAGCTTCACCTAACGCTGATTGGATGGCTGCAACGGTTTTTTCAATGTCGACAACCACGCCACGTTTCAAACCACGCGACGCAGCTGAGCCTAGGCCAACTACATTGAGTGCGCCGTCTTCCTTGATCTCGGCAACCACGGCCACCACTTTGGAGGTGCCGATGTCTAGCCCGACGATGAGGTTTTTGCTATCCCTGGTCATCTGACAACCTTTTTACAATGCTTATTTCTTAAAAAACGGCGCTTTATATAAGCTGATGCCGCTGAATGTTTGGTATTGCTTTATCGTTAGAATATAAAAATTTGTATCGGTGTAGCTTGGGCTTCGTATGTTCAGCGCCAAGCAACAAATTTATATTCATTACAAAAGGCTATTTAGTGCGCTAAAGCGGCCTCTTTTGCATTTTCCGGCTTGGCTGCAGCCGGTTTAAAATTTGGTAAACGTACTGCAAAGCCATTTGGATAGCGCAAATCTACATATTCAAAAGGCTGTTTTAATCTGCCCAGTGAGTAAGGGTAAGCGGTTACAAAACGCGCGGTTCTTGCTACTGGCTCGTCTCTACCTACTTCAATGGTGAGCTGATGATCTAGCTCAAATCGCCATGCCCGCCTTGCCGATAGCCAAACGTGAGTGGCTTTTTTACCGAGTGGCAACAGTGTTTTATGCAGCTCTACAAAGCCGTCAACCATGATTTTTTCTGTGCCATCTGGCCCTTCTAAAGTCGGTAATTGATCATTTGAAGCCGCATCAAAGCGTTCGCCATAGCTATTGAGTAAGCCCACTGAGCCCCAACGGGCCATGGCTTTATGCTCTTCAATATTTACTTCTACTCGATCTGGCCAATGGCGGCGCACCGTTACTTGTCTTACCCAAGGTAGCTTTTCAAAAGCTACGCGGGCTTTATCTAGATCCAGAGTAAAAAATGTTCCTTTTAGCTCGTGTTTAATAACGTATTGCAATTGCTCGCGAGTGACGTGAACTAAATCACCATCAACTTTGATTCGTTTAATCGGAAACAAAGGCGAATGCACAGTCAAAAACAACAAAGCATAAAATAAAAGCAATAAAGCCAGAGCCGTCAGCAAATTGGCAAACCACATTAATAGCTGAGGTTTATCCCACATGGGTTAGCCTCATCGTAATGGCGTTTATTAATCGGCTGAAATGGTTAAATAACATCAAGTTTCTTATTCCAGCGTGCTGTCTAATACTTGCAAAACTAAATCCTCATAGCTCAATCCGGCATCTTTGGCCGCCATAGGAAATAAGCTATGGCTGGTCATTCCCGGCGCGGTATTGGCTTCTAATAAATAGGGATTACCCGCTTCGTCCATTAAGAAATCAATACGTGCCCAGCCGCGGCCGCCAAGGGCCCAAAAGGCTTGCTTGACGTAGCCAGCGATTTTTTCATTGAGTTCAGAGGACAAACCGGCAGGACAGCGATAAACCGTATCATTGCGGATATATTTGGCTTCGTAATCGTAGAATTCAGTAGCAGGCTCAATTTTTACAAACGACAGTACTTGGTCTCCCAGCACCGCTGCGGTGTATTCTCCCCCTCCAATGAACTGTTCTGCAATGACAATCATGTCGTATTTGTAAGCTTCTGCAAACGCAGCGGCAAGATCTCCGGCATTTTTTACTTTACTCACGCCAATGCTAGAGCCTTCACAAGCAGGCTTTACAAATAAGGGTAGGCCTAGCTTGCGCTCAACCGCTGAAAAATCGCTTTCTGGAGTAAGAATTTCAAAAGCAGGAATAGGCAACCCTAGTGCTTGCCAAATCAGCTTGCTGCGCAGCTTATCCATACCTAGTGCTGAGGCCAATACACCACAGCCAGTATATGGCATGCCTATTACATCTAATGCACCTTGCAATGTGCCGTCTTCACCAAATGGGCCGTGCAAAATCAGGAAAGCGCGGTCAAATTTTTCTGTGGTTAATTCTGTCAGCGGTTTTTCAGCGGGATCAAACGCATGCGCATCCACGCCGCGGGATAGTAGAGCACCTAAAACACCTTGGCCGCTCATTAAAGAAACTTCACGCTCTGCGGAAGTCCCCCCCATTACCACGGCTACTTTTCCGTATTTATTCATTTTGAAATCCATCTCATTATATTTTCCGCGTGGGTATAAAAACCGTGCCCACACTACAAGTTCTAACCCCAAACCTTGCACCAAGAAGAAACAGGAGAACCATGGAGAAAGCAAAAAATGGTTAGTCTTTTTTTCTCAGGTTTTAGGCCTCTTCTTTGAAACGCTGTCTCCTCCGTGGTTCAAAATTTAGGTTTTTTTATTTAAATTTCCGCAACCTTGCCAGGAACGCCGCCTATCGTGCCTGCGCCCATGGTGATGATCACATCACCGTCTTTGGCTGCGGTCATAATGGCGGTGGGCATGTCTTGGATGTCGGCTACAAATTGCGGCTCTACTTTGCCTACTACGCGTACTGCGCGGGCGAGGCTGCGGCTATCTGCCGCCACAATGGGCGCTTCGCCTGCGGCATAGACTTCGGCTAGCAATAAGCCATCTACCGTGGATAAAACGTGTACGAAATCTTCAAAACAATCGCGGGTGCGGGTGTAGCGGTGCGGCTGGAAAGCCAGTATTAAACGGCGGCCAGGAAACGCGCCTCGCGCAGCGGCAATGGTGGCTGCCATTTCAACTGGGTGGTGGCCGTAATCGTCTACTAACGTAAAGCTGCCGCCGGTTTCTAAGGCGATGTCACCATAACGCTGGAAGCGGCGGCCAACCCCTTGAAAGCCTGCTAGTGCAGATTGAATGGCGGCCTCATCTGCACCCACTTCAATGCTCACTGCAATGGCGGCTAGGGCATTGAGCACATTGTGCATGCCGGGCATATTCAGTGTGATCGGTAGACGGCGCGATTCGCCGTTTTCCCATACCGCATCAAATTGCATCTTGCCATCGAGGGCGACGATATTCTCGGCGCGCAGCATGGCGTCGCTACTGGTGCCATAGCTCGTTATTGGGCTGGTGACCTGCGGTAAAATCTCGCGCACATAGGGGTCGTCAATGCACAGCACTGCGCGGCCATAGAAGGGTAGATGCTGCAAGAAGGTGATAAAGGCTTTCTTTAGATTATTAAAATCGTGGCCATAGGTATCCATATGGTCTTGATCTATATTGGTGACCACCGAGATCACAGGGGTGAGCAGCAGAAAAGATGCATCGCTCTCATCGGCTTCGGCCACTAAAAAGTCGCCATGACCCAAACGAGCATTGCTGCCTGCGGCGTGTAATTTACCGCCAATTACAAACGTAGGATCTAGCCCCGCTGCTTCTAAGATCGAGGCGGTTAGGCTGGTGGTGGTGGTTTTGCCGTGGGTGCCAGCAATAGCGATACCTTGTTTTAAGCGCATCAGCTCGGCTAGCATTTGGGCGCGCGGCACTACGGGGATCTTGCGGCTATGCGCTTCGATCACTTCAGGGTTATCGTCTTTTACCGCGCTAGAAATCACCACCACATCGGCATTGGCAACGTATTCTGCGGAGTGCCCTAAATGAACTTGCGCGCCAGCAGCGGCCAAGCGTTGAGTGGTGGCATTGCTGCCAAGATCAGTACCACTGATCTCAAAATCAAGATTAAGCAGTACCTCAGCGATGCCGCTCATGCCGACTCCGCCTATGCCTACAAAATGGATACGTTTAACTTTATGTTTCATCATGATGTCACTTGGCTAATTCTTCTATTACAGCCACTACACTTAAGGTGGCATCCGGTTTGGCTAGTTTTCTAGCTTGTGTCGCAATGTTTAAGCAGGCTTCGCGGCTGGTCTGCTGAAGTAGAGCTGCAAAAGCGGCTGCGTTAAATTCTGTTTGAGGTAATAAATGGCCTGCGCTGTTTTCGCTTAAATAGCGCGCATTGCCGGTTTGGTGATCGTCTACCGCATGCGGAAAAGGCACGAGTACCGAGGCCACACCCATGCAAGCTAGCTCGGCCACGGTAAGTGCTCCGGCGCGGCACAATACCAAATCGGCATCGCCATAGGCGTTGGCCATATCGCTAATAAACGCTAGGCAATCGGCGCTCACGCCTGCTTTGGCATAGTTGGCGCGCAAAGTTTCAATATGTTTCTCACCCGCTTGATGAATCACCTGTGGACGGTTGGCTTCGGGTAAGAGCGCCAATGCTTTGGGTACTTCTTCGTTAAATACTTGTGCGCCTAAGCTGCCACCAACTACTAACAACTTTAGCGGGCCAGTACGCCCAGCAAACCGTGCTGCTGGGGCAGGCATGGCTTTGATTTCATCCCTAACTGGGTTGCCGATGCAGCCGTCTTGGTTAGGGAACGCGCTTGGAAAAGCAAACAGCACGCGGTTGGCTATTTTTGAAAGCACTTTATTAGTCAGGCCTGCCACAGCGTTTTGTTCATGTATGACCAGCGGCAGCCACATTAGGCGCATGGCTATTCCACCAGGAAAGCCAGTAAACCCACCAAAACCAATGGCTACATCGGGCCTGTGCTCAAAAATCACCTTAAACGCGCAGCAGAGGGCTTTGAGCTGCACCCACGGCTGGCTGAGTTTTTTAAGCAGGCCTTTGCCGCGCACGCCGTCAATTTTTAGCGTGATTAAATCAATGCCATGCTCTGGCACGATGCGGGTTTCCATACGCCCAGCCGCGCCCAGCCAGATAATCTTCCAACCACGCTCTTTTAACTCATTTGCTACCGCTAGGGCGGGGAAAATATGCCCGCCTGTACCGCCAGCCATAACCATAAGGGTGCGTTTACTCATGACCGATACCCTCTAATCAACTGACGACTTTCATAGTCAATCCGCATTAGCACACCCAGTGCAATTAAATTGGCTACGATGCCCGAGCCACCAAACGAGAGCAGTGGCAGGGTTAGTCCCTTGGTGGGCATCAGGCCCATATTTACGCCAATATTGATAAATGCTTGCACACCCATCCAAGTTCCTACGCCTTGCGCGGCTAGCGCTTGCCAGTGGCGCTCTAATTTTGCGGCTTGTACGCCGATCATAAAGGCGCGGAAAATCAAAAATGAAAACAGTAAAATCACAACGGCAACGCCTATAAAGCCAAATTCTTCGGCAATAATTGCCATCAAAAAATCGGTATGTGCCTCGGGTAGGTAGGAGAGTTTTTCTACGCTGGCACCTAGGCCCACGCCGCTCCATTCACCACGGCCAAACGCAATTAAGGAGTGACTCAGCTGATAGCCCTTGCCGTAGGGGTCTTTCCACGGGTCTAAAAAGCCTAAAACGCGTTGCATGCGGTAAGGCGAGCTCACTACCAAGCCCACAAAGGCCACACCCAAAAACATAAACAGCCCCGCAAATAGCTTCCAGTTAAATCCGCCTAAAAACAGTGCACCCATAGCAATGGCGGTAATCACGGTAAACGCGCCAAAATCTGGCTCTAATAGCAATAAAGCGCCTACCACCATCATCACCATAAACATCGGTAACAGCACTTTGGTGACGCTTTCTAAAAATGAGCCATTCATATTGATGGCTTTACGTACGGTGTAATCAGCGGCATAGAGCACAACAAACAGCTTCATCAGCTCGGATGGCTGTAAATTAATCACCACTAAAGACAACCAGCGGCGGCTACCGTTTACTTCTTTACCAATATGCGGAACCAGTACCAAGATCAGTAAGACGATGCCAAGCATAAACAGCATCGGCGAGTATTGCTGCCAAGTTTTGGTAGAGATAGAAAACGAAATAAAAGCTGCAGCAATCCCTACGGCCAAGAAAACCACATGGCGGATTAGGAAGTAATTCGAACTAAAACCGGTGTCTTTATCCACCTCGGCCATCGCAATCGATGAGGAATACACCATCACTAAACCAATGGTCAGCAGCAGGGTAATGCACCAGAACAGCGCCTCATCGTAGGCACTCATACTGGGGCGTAGCCGCTTAATGGCTTGTGAGAATAGCTGGCGCATCAGTCCCCCAAACCTTTAAAGAGGCAAAGCGGATGAGCAGGGATTGGATCCCTACGAAGCATCGTTGGGCGTACCCGAATAGCGGTTTGTGAGAATAGCTGGCGCATCAGTCCCCCAAGCCTTTAAAGAGGCAAAACGGATGAGCAGGGATTTGATCCCTACGAAGCATCGTTGGGCGTACCCGAATAGCGGTTTGTGAGAATAGCTGGCGCATTAGTCCCCCGAACCTTTAAAGAGGCAAAGCGGATGAGCAGGGATTTGATCCCTACGAAGCATCGTTGGGCGTACCCGAATAGCGGTTTGTGAGAATAGTTGACGCATTAGCTTTCTAATCCTTTCACTGCCGCAATAAATACTTCCGCACGGTGATGATAATTGCGGTACATATCTACGCTGGCGCAGGCAGGGGATAGCAGGACTACGTCGCCACTCTCGGCAAAGTTGCTGGCAAACTGCACGGCCATTTCCATGTTGGGCAGTTGCAAGATCGGCAGTAGCTGTTCGTTATCAAAATCTACAAATTGTGATTGGGCTTCATTTAAGGCTTCGGCCAGAATAGAGGCATCACGGCCAATTAAAATCACGGCACGGCAGATGCGCTCGCAAGCGGTTTTCAGTGGGCGGAAATCTTGGCCCTTGCCATCGCCACCGGCAATCAATACCACGGGGCGAGTCATGCCTTTGAGCGCCGCTTCAGTAGCGCCAACATTGGTGCCTTTGGAATCGTCGTAGTAGCTCACGCCGTTAACAGTGGCAACAAACTCAACGCGGTGCGCAAGGCCCGTAAATGATTTCAATGCGGCCAGCATCGGGGCCGTTGCTACGCCAATGGCACGGCACAGTGCGATGGCCGATAAGGCATTTACCGCGTTATGTAAACCTGCTACCGGTAAATTGGCGGCGCTCATCAGCGCTTCATCGCCGTAGCTTAGGGTAAAGTCCTCACCGCTTAAGCCATACTCGGCGGTCTTGGGAGTATCTGCGCCAAACCACACGACTTGGCGATCTGGAAGACTCATTTCACGGCAGAAAGCGTCTTCGCGGTTGAGCACCATGACGCCTGTGCCCGCAAAAATACTGGCCTTGGTGGCGGCGTAATGCGCTAGGTTTTTATAACGATCTAAGTGATCTTCGCTGATATTAAGCACCGCTGCAGCGTGTGCATTCAGTGAGCTAGTGGTTTCTAGCTGAAAGCTTGATAGCTCTAAGACAAACACCTCGGCATCAGGGTGCTGGCTTAGCGCATCCAGCACCGGCAGGCCAATATTGCCTGCCATAACGGTGTTTAAACCCGCCGCACTACACATTGCGCCAACCATACTGGTGACAGTGGATTTACCATTCGAGCCAGTAATCGCAATCACTTTGGCTTTGGAGCCAGCAATGGCTTGAGCAAATAACTCCACATCGCCAAGGGCTGGTACGCCACGGGCGATGGCTGCGGCAATCGCAGGTGTTGCTAGCGGCACGCCTGGGCTAACAATCAGTGCATCGGCATCGGTAAACGTGGTTTCGCTGAACTCGCCTAGGCGCAGCTCAATCTGGCTATGGGCAGAATGCAATTGCTCTAGATTAGGCGGGGTGCTGCGGGTATCGCAGACGGTGACGCGCGCACCTTGAGCTGCCAGCCACTTAGCAGCAGAAAACCCCGATTCGCCTAAACCCACAACGATGCAATGTTTGCCTTGGTAATTCATTTTTTTCTCTTTAATGTCTACAAGTAAAGCTAAAACCCAAATCTTGAACCACAGAGGGCACAGAGGGCACAGAGAACACGGAGAAAACCTTCAGAACGGATAAAGGCAGGTGTGATTCTCTTGTTTTTCTCCGTGGTTCAAGACCTAGCTTTGTCTTTCAATCGTTAACGCAGCTTCAGCGTGGCTAAACCGGCCAATACCAACAGCATGGTGATGATCCAGAAGCGCACAACGACTTGGGTTTCTTTCCAGCCTTTTAATTCGTAATGGTGGTGAATCGGCGCCATCAAGAG
>Ga0247722_10001992_pt1 | contig 10885 bp, 4 predicted proteins | sample MSEWelMarce3H_FC_FD_189094 | JGI IMG/M metagenome (GOLD analysis project Ga0247722, IMG submission 189094) | Subsurface sediment microbial communities from gas well in West Virginia, United States - MSEEL Well Study Marcellus 3H_FC | ecosystem: Environmental > Terrestrial > Deep subsurface >...
TGCAAAGGACAAGAGGAAATCATCTTCCCGTTTTTCTATGCAAACAAATGCTACATCCATTCCATTATTATTATCTGTATCTTTCTGTTTTAAAGAACTGTGGACTTCTTCATTTAAGGCTTTAAGCACTTTTTCGGGGCTAAATACATGTTGCACTTTTACAATGTGGTCTAATAAGGTATTTCCAATCATAGACATAAAAGCCCCTGGTACACCATGCCCTGTACAATCAACAACAGCTATGAAAATCTTTTCCTGCACTTGTTCAATCCAATAAAAATCACCAGAAACCACATCTTTTGGACGATAAAATACAAAATAATGCGGCAAAAATGTTCGAACTCTATCCTCAAAAGGTAAAATTGCTTCTTGAATAAGTTTAGCAGCCTCTACACTTTTATGAATTTGTGAATATTGATGAGCTAATTCCTTGTTTGTATGAGCTATAAAATCTCGTTGGGCTGTAATTTCCTCTTGTTGCTGGTGTAATTCTTCATTTTGCGTAAGAATTTCCTCTTTTTGTTGGTATAACTCTACATTCTTACCTTGAATTTCGTCTTTTTGTTTTTCTATTTCGACTGTGCGTTGTTTTACGAGTTCTTCCAAGTGTTGTTTTTGTTTGACCAAACGTCTTGTATTGAGTTTAACAATCCCAAAAATTCCTATACTTGCCAAAAGCACATACAGCAAATATGCCCACCAAGTTCGATGAATAGGTGGTAAGATAGTTATTTTATAGTGTTCAATACTACTTTCTACCTCATAAATATTTTTAGCTTTCACTTTAAATATATACGTACCTTCATACAAATTTGTATATTCTTTGCTTGTTTGTCTGCTCCATTCACTCCAATTTTCATCAAATCCTTCTAATTGATAGCTGTATAAAGTTCGTTCTTCTTGGTCAAAAAATGGGGCTGCAAACTCTATTTTCAAATCATTCTCTGTATATGAAAGGTGTTCATTGATTGCTAAATTTTTGAAAACCGTAGCATTGCCACCATATAACAAACTATCCCCTCGCCCCGTCGTAACTTTACGAATCAGGCATGTAAAAGGTTGATTATAATTTTTAGTATCCTTGTGCATAACATATTTATACAATCCTTCGCTGCCACCTATCCAAACTACTCCCGAAGATTCTATATAAAAAGTGTTGATAAACATGTGTGGAATTCTACGAAAAGGTGCAAAAATCCAGTCATACCCTCCCTTTTTATTAGGTTGTAAATACCCAATATCTGCTTTTTTATTTTCTAAGGGACTTATCCAAATTTTACCGTCAGGCATTTCGACAAACCGATACACTCCACGACTTCCATTGCAAAACTGTTCACCTAGCTCACAAAAAGGTTCAAATTTATCAGTCTTAGAATTATACTGCACTAATCCTGTTTCAGTAGCCCAGATAATCTTGTTTTTATAGCGGAAAGGTAAAATGTTTTTAAGCGAAGTAAACCCATCTTTTTTGGTATAATAACGTATTTTTTTGGGTTTCGTAATGCTGTCATACCTTGGTGTGATGCGTATAACTCCATTTCGAAATGTGCCAAGCCAAATATCTCCTTGTTCGTCTTCGATAATTCCTCGAATATTATCTTTGATGCCTTGCCATGTACCTTCTGAAATCCATTTTCCTCGTTCATATTTTAAGGAAATAAATGAATTTTCATCAGTGCTAAAAATGCGATTTGGATTTTTAGTTGATGCTTCTATTTTATAAGCATTACCGCCTTTATAAATTTCTACAGCTTTATTGCCCTTGATTTCATAAATCCCATGAATTGTACCTAAAAGTAAAGAACTATCTTGTTGAGGTTCAAAGAAATACCAGTTTTGCCCAATTGGACTATTTTCTACTTCTTGAATACGATTGGTTTTATCAATAAAATATGCCTTTGTCATACTGCCAATGTAAATTGTGCCTTTATGACGAATCACACGATAAGCAGCATTTTTTAGCCCTGAATTTTTATCCCAATACGTCAATGCTAAACTAGGGTCTGTTTTTGCAAGCCCATTTGCAAGTCCTAACCAAAGATTTTGCGTAGTATCTATTGCTGAATAGTAGATATTGTTTGTTGCCAATAAACTATTTTCTGTATAGGTCTGCAAAATAGTTTGTTGGTTGTCTAGTAAAACAGCCCCCTTATTGACTGAAGAAACTATAAAATAATTATCTCTGAAAGCCAATAAATCAGAAAGTTCATTATTGTTAAAAAAATCAGTTGTTGGAATTTGGTACTGTTGAACAGTGGTATCACGCAATGGGTTATACAAAAATAGTCCTTCAGTACGAGTAGGTATTAGGATAGAAGTTTTGTTATAAGGCACTGCCGTTTTAAAATCGTAGCCATTTTTGAAAAAATTAGCTTGGTAGGCATGTTTTAGTTGGTTTTGTTCTATTTTTAGCAACCCTTGTTTCTCCAATCGTGTATAATAGGTATCTTCGAAGACAAAATCCCCCATAAATTTACCATTTGTATCAGCCTTAAAGACCGTAATAGCTTGGGTAGTTGGTGAATATTGTATGATATTTTCATAGCTTTGAAAATACAAAAAGTTGGAAGTACGTTTTGCTGACCGAATTATTCCTAAGGCTGTTGTTGTGTCCTTGTGCAAATGAGTCAGGTCATGAAAACTCGTTGAACCTTGCTTTGTTGTTGTTAAATAACCAATTTCATCACTACTTCCCACATATATTTTACCACTTTTATCGATGACTATACCTCTATTTGAACCTTTTTTTTTGGTTGGCATGGCACGCCATGTTACGCCATCATATTCCATAACTCCATCACCTACACCAAAATAGAGTACGCCTCGTTGGTCTTGCACAATGCTAAAAACTTGGGGTGCATTGTTGTATTCTTTTGGCGTATAGTTACGAATGATTGGAAAACCAACCTCTTGAGCAACTACCAACTTTACCACAAAAAAGAGTAAATAACTAAGCACAATGATTTTCCGCATAAAACTGTTTTTAATGTAGATACTAAAAAAGGTGCTTATCAAAATAGTTTAACACTATTTCTCTATTTTCACACCCACCACTAAAATATCATCACGTTGGTCAGCACCTCCTTTGTAGTCGTCAAAGACTTTGGCAAGAGCCATTTCTTGCAACTGAATTGGCATTTGTGCAACTTCTGTGAGTAATTGCCCTAAACGCAATGAGCCATACGCATCTCGTTGAATATTGCATTGGTCAGCATACCCATCTGAAAATAAGTAAAAGGTACTGTTATAGGGCAATTCAATCTCATTTTTAGTAAATACTTTATTAAAACTGTGTTTGCCGCCAATCGAAACTTTGCTGCCTTTGCAAATGCTTAATTCATTGGTTGCTGAGGAAATGTAATACAAAGGGCGTTTTGCACCTGCAAAGGACAGAAGAAAATCATCTTCCCTTTTTTCTATGCAAACGAATGACAAATCCATTCCATTGTTATTTTCTGTGTCTGTAATTGACTGTTTTAAGGAATTGTGGACTTCTTCATTTAAGGCTTCTAGCACTTTTTCGGGGCTAAATAGTTGTTGTACTTTTATAATATGGTCTAGCAAGGTATTTCCAATCATAGACATAAAAGCCCCTGGTACACCATGCCCTGTACAATCGACAACAGCTATGAAAATCTTATCTTGAACCTGTTCAATCCAATAAAAATCACCAGAAACTACATCTTTGGGACGATAAAAAGCAAAATAGTGTGGTAAAAATGCAGAAACACGTTCTCGAAAAGGTATAATTGCATCTTGGATAAGTTTTGCAGCTTCCACACTTTTATGAATTTGAAGGTATTGTTCTTCTAAGGCTTTGTTTGTATGAGCTATAAAATCTCGTTGAGCCGTAATTTCTTCAGCTTGTTGATGCAATTCTTCATTTTGTGTCAGAATTTCCTCTTGTTGTTGTTGTAAAGCTGCATTTTTTGATTGGATTGCATCATTTTGCTGCTTAATTTCTTGATTTTGCTTTGCTATTTCGATAGTTCGTTGCTTTACTAGTTCTTCCAAGTGTTGTTTATCTTGTATCAAACGCCTCATATTCCATTTAACAATCCCAAAAATAGCCAACCCAGCTAGCAGACTATATAAGCCATACGCCCACCAAGTACGATACCAAGGTGGCAAAATTGTGAGTGTATAGCTACTTAGTTGGCTTTCCTTATCGTACATATTTTTTGCTTTGACTTTAAATGTATAACTGCCTTCTCGCAAGTTGGTATAGGTTGCAACGCCTTCTACTGACCAATTTGACCACGTATCATCAAATCCTTCTAATTGATAGCTGTATAAAGTTTTCGTTTCATCATCATAAAAAGGGGCTGCAAATTCGAGTTTAAGGTCATTATAGGCATAGTCTAATTTTTCTTGTAAACCTAATTGTGTTCCTTGTGTGCCACCATAATAAAGAATACTGTCATTTATGGTACTAACTTTGCGTATCAAGGTGTAAAAATCGGCATCATAGTTTTTGGTGTCTTGTGCTTCATCATACCGAAATAAACCTTCACTTCCTGCAATCCAAACAATGCCTGTACTATCCTTGTAAAAACAATCCATTTCCATTTGAGGCAATAACCGAAATGGTTTATATACCCATTCATACTTGCCATTGGTTGTGGGTTGAAAGTATCCAATATCCTGCTTTTTATTTTTAGAAGGCAATATCCAAATTTTGCCATCATTGGTTTCTGAAATTGAATAAATATCGAGCATACATAATTTTGCATCTAACTCACAAAAAAGTTCAAAACGGTTTGTGGTCGAATTATGGCTATACAAGCCTTTGTTTGTTCCAAATACAAGTTTATCTTTAAGCAAATGTGGATAGATACGCAAAGAAGGTAATCCATCTTTTTCGGTATAAGTAACTACTTTTTGAGGTTTTGTAATGGCTGAATAGTTTGGTACAACATGAACAATACCCTCATCAGATGTGCCTAACCAAAGTTCTCCGTTTTTATCTTCTACTATTTTGCGTATTTTAGCATCAACTTGTTCCCATTTGCCCTCATCTTTCCATTTTCCCTGCTCATAATAGAATGAATTAAATAGGGTTGATTGTGCTACAAAAATTCTACGAGGGTCTTTCCGAGAAACTTCTAAACGGATAACTTGTTCCCCTTTTTGAACTAAGGTAGCTTGTGTTTTTTTAATTTCATATACCCCATCTAGTACACTCACAAGGAGAATTTTAGTATTTTCGGGGGTTGTATATTCCAATAAATCCCAACAAATGCCAACGGGAATGCCTTTCACTTCTTGAACTTTCTTATTTTCTATGCAATATACTGCCATAGTTGTTGTAATGTACAGTTTGCCATCAAATCGTAGCACATCTGTTACTTCGCCTTTTACGCCTGATGCTGCACTCCAATAACTCCATGCTGTAACGCCTTCGCTGCGACTAATCCCATTTCCTAATCCTAGCCATAAACTATTGGTAGGCGTTTTGTGTACATGATAAATCGTATTACTTGATAATAAGGTTGTTTCATCTACATATTGTAAGGGTTTTCCTTCTTTTGATACAACAAGCAACCCTTTGCCCATACTGCCCAACGCAAGAGTTTGACGAGGCAAGATAGCCCCTGAATAGAGGTTATTTTCTTCAAAAAAAGGTACAGGGGAAAGTGTAAAATTTGTTGTTGCAGTCGTTATAGGGTTGTATTTATACAATCCTTGTGTTCTGCTGACAAATAAAAGGGTATCTTTTGTAAATGGTAAAATGGTTTTAAAACCTTTATCTTTATAAAAATCCGTAACAAGATGCAAACTATCTTTTTCCAGTTTTAACAAACCAACATTTGCCTCACGTACATATACGTTTTTTTGATGTGCAAATAATCCTGTAAACCGATTTCCTTCATGAGCTATATAGGTTTTAAGGGTAGGTGTTGGCAAGTCGGAATATTCAAAAAAAGCGGTGGAACTTACAAAATATACCTTGTCTTCGAATGCTTCTACTTGCCAAATTGGACTTAGTTTTAAGGTTGTATCTTGCATCAAAGGTTTTACACTTACAAACTCTTTTTTGCCTAGGGGTGTAGTTTTGAGATACCCAAAATTATTCGCAGCTCCTACATAAAGCACCCCCTTTTTATCAATAGCCAATCCATAAATCGTTGATTTATTGGGAATATCTATGCGTGTCCATTTTTTTCCATCATATTCTATGACATCACCATCAGCTGTACCAAAATACAGCAAGCCTTGTGCATCTTGTGTAATGGCAAAAATTTGTGGGGTGTTATCATACTCTTTGGGTGAATAATTGCGAATGAATGGAAAACCTACTTCTTGGGCAAGGAGTTGGCAATTTATGCAAAGAAAAAAACAAGTGAGGACAAGAAATTTGCTCATAAAACCATTTTTAGCATAGATAGTGAAAAAAATGGAAAAAACAAGGGATTAAGGGGTAAAATATAGATAAATTTAAGTAATTGATTTTTCTAAATAATATTATGCAAGCATAATATTATTTAGTACATTTGTATTGTGTTACTTTGATACCAACATTTCTACGTTGTCATTGTAGGCTTGTGAAGTAGCGACAATATGGTGTCAAAATCAATCATTTAGCTGTTTTACAACTTCAAAATGGCAAAAAGATATACCCAAAAAGTACATGATGTCATTAGCTCTAACTATATATTCATTTATCTCTAATTCTTTTTAGTAATGCCTGAAAAAAACTATATCAATCGTAAATCATTAGACCTTAATATTAAAGCAGCTTGGTTATCTATCACAAAAATGTATAACACATTAGGAATAGAATATGGAATTACACATTCAAATGGCTTTGTCTTGCTAAATATTGACCCTGAAAAAGGCACTCCTGCCACCAAAATAGCCCCTTTGATGGGTATGGAAGCTGGTAGCATTACAAGACTTATCAAAACCTTAGAAGATGATGGTTGGATTTATCGAAAAACAGACACAGAAGACAAGCGAAAAGTTATTGTCTATTTAACAGATGAAGGTAAAAATAAACGAGAATTGGCACGGTTAGCTGTGCGTGAATATAATAGAAGACTTCGTGAAACCATAGCCCCTGAAAAGCTTGAGATATTTTTTGAAGTTATAGAAACAGCTTTTAGTATTGCTGAAACTATGAAAGAACATGCAGCCGAAGAAATTGCAGAAAAAGTAAAACGTGAACTTATTGGATTGAGCACTTAACAAATTTAAAGTATGTCCTACTTTGTAAGATTTTTTTTACAAAGTAGGACATCATTAGCCGACAACAACTTCTACAAAATCACTATGTAAATGTTTAATAGCCATTTCTTGTACTTGTGTGGCTGTAACACCATCAATAGCTGTTAAATATTTTTGATAGTAATCCATTGGTAAGTCAAATAAAAAGATGTTTCTGTATTTTTCAGCAATAGAAAACGGAGTACCCAAAGAATTAACAAAAATTCCTTTCATATAATTTTTAACCATTAAAAGTTCTTCTTCCGAAACTTTTTCAGTTTTAAGCAGGTCTATTTCTTTAAAAATTTCTAGTTGTGCTTCGTCTTTACTATCTTTTTTTACATCTGTACCAATAACTAAATAACCTGCATTCCGATAAAATTGCATAGATGAACTTATGCCATACGTATACCCCTTATCTTCTCTCAAATTACTCATTAAACGAGAGCCAAAATACCCTCCAAGTATTTCATTAAGTACACGCATAGGAATATAATCGTCATCAGTACGCAAAAATAACGGCTTTCCAATGCGAATAGAAGCTTGTTGTGCACCTTCTTTTGCCAAATATAAATGACCACGTTTCCCATGAGGTGTAATAACCATGTGTGGTTTTTTAAGTGTAATCGTTGACGGAGAAATCGTCATTGAACTCAAAAATTCTTTAATTTTTTCTTTTTCATGAACCGCTAAATTGCCAGAAGTAAGTAACTCAAAAGGCTGTTGAAAAAAAGCTGTTTTGTAATACTCTACAAGTTGTTTTTGTTGCAATCTTTCTATTTCTTCTACGGTCATTTCTACGCCATACGGCGTTGCATCTCCAAACAATAATGTTCTAAATTTAGCTGATGCAACGACAGCTGTTTTTTCATTATTAACTTTTAGATGTTGAATATTACTATCTTTTACTTTCCGTAATTCATGGTCAGGAAAGGTAGCTGTTGTTAAAATTTCTTTTAGCAACAACAACATAGGTTGCAAATATTTTGTTAAAGCATACAATTCAATCGTAGTATAGTCATTACCAGATGATATTTCTAAAAAAGAACCGTATTTGTCTATTTCTTCGGCTAGTTGTGAAGATGTTTTAGTGTCTGTGCCTTCATTAAGCATACGTGCTGTAAAAGCCGCAATCTCTCTTGAAGGGGCAAACCAAGTCCCAGCCTTAAAAATCAACTGTAGAGAAACAGCTGCTTGCTTGCCAGCCTGTATGTGATTCCACTTCAACCCATTTGGCAAGGTTTCCGTTTGTGGTTTAACTAATTCAAATTCTTTTATAGTATGCACCATTGGAGGCACAGTTCTATTAAGTGTGGAGGTTGACATGCTTTATTTGATTAGGACTCTTGCAAACATGCAAAAAAACTTTGAATAACCAATAGAAAAATGTATTTTAGCACTATTATTTATTCACAGAATGTTTTATGCAATTCACAGAGATTTATTTATGAGAAAGAAAAAATTAGTGATTTTAAGTGGTGCAGGTGTGAGTGCTGAAAGTGGCATTGCAACTTTTAGAGATTCTAATGGCTTGTGGGAAGGGCATGATGTCATGTCAGTGGCTTCTCCAGAAGGTTGGGCTAAAAACAAGGAGCTTGTGCTTGATTTTTATAATCAACGCAGAAAACAAGCCGCAAGTGTTTTACCAAATGCAGCTCATGTATGTATTGCAGAATTAGAACAGTATTTTGATGTTACAGTAATCACACAAAATGTAGATAATTTACATGAAAAAGCAGGTTCTACCACGATTATACACCTACATGGCGAACTTTTTAAATCGCAAAGTACTGTGGATAAAAAGCTAGTTTATGAAATGAAAAAATTAGAAATTGTTATTGGAGATACATGTGAAAAGGGTTCACAACTACGCCCTTATATTGTTTGGTTTGGTGAATCAGTGCCATTAATCAAGGATGCGGCTGCTATTTGTGAGAAAGCTGACTATTTAATTGTTGTTGGTACATCGCTGGTTGTCTATCCTGCGGCAGGTTTATTGGATTATGTACCACTAACAATACCTAAATTTGTTATTGACCCGAAAAAGCCTGATGTAACCTTTTATAAAAATATGACATTTATTGAAGAAAAAGCCACAACAGGCATGGTAAAAGTGAAGGAATTATTGCTAAAAGAAATAGGTCAATCTCTATAACCAACCTATCAATTATTAGGTTTTTCGCATCAAAATTTTAATGTAATAAAATCCATTTTATTACATTAATAGAGAACACAAATGACAGTGAAGACACGGAATTACACAGATTTTGCTTGACTTTTTAGCTTTATCTACTCCATAAAGCTCTATTTTTCTATGTGTCTATGTGGTTTAACTAATTTTGATGCGGAAAACCTATAAAGAAATAGGGAAAGTATGCTATTGGCTCTAAATACATGTAGCTGGTTATTTACCAGCCACATGTCAAATACTCCTTATTCCGTTTTCAAAACTTGTATCCACCCTTTGCACAACTTGCCACTAGGTGATGTGAGTGCATAATAATAAGTTTGAGCTTCTGTATCACCACCCCAATCGTTTTGATAATTGTCTGTTTTAAATTTTAAATTGCCATAACGGTCATAAATTTCAACTTTCCAGCCTGATGCCCCAATAACAAACCTTTCATTTTTGCCATCTCCGTTTGGCGTTAGTACGTTTGGTGGCATGATTGTTTCTACCAACACTTTTTGGCTTTTCGTTTTGCGACATACCCCATTAAATACTTCCAAAATTACCTCGTATTCGCCTGATTGTTCAAAACCCATTTCTTTTGGTGTTTTTTCACGAACCTCTGTACCATTGCTAATTGTCCACTTGTATTCATTTGCTCCAACCGTTTTATTTACAAAGGTAATTGTTCCATTTTTGCCACATTCAGAAGTTACTTGCAATTCAAAATTGGGCTGTAAATCTTCTACCACTGTAATAAGAACCGCAGTGTCTATTGCACAACCTCTGCTATTAAAAATCCGAACTTTGTATAAAGTTGTTGTTTTAGGGGTAGCAATCGGGTTTGCACTCGTTGTGCTACTTAACCCAATGCTTGGACTCCATTCGTATCGAACTCCGCCTGTTACTTTTAAAGGCACACTGTTCCCTAAACAAATGGTTGATTTTTCAGGAGAAACACTAATTGCATTAACCAATCCAAAACTACTACGTTCTACAGTTATCTTTTTGCTGATAACTTTGCTACAAACTCCATTTGTAGCTTTTAGTGTAATCGTATAAATGCCTTCTTTATTGTAGTAAAAAGCTGGTGGATTTTCGCCTACAAAGGTTGCACCATTGCCAAATTCCCACTGATAATTTTCACCTGCTTGGATAAAATTTGGTGTAATTTTTACGATTGGATACGGTTGATTACACATTTCATCGAGTAAAACATCAAAATCTACTGCTATTTTTGGCAGCACAGTTACAACAAGACTTGTATCTACATAACAACTAAGTCCATTATAGACACGAACTTTATATCGAGTTGTTACGCTAGGAAATGCAAGTGGTGTGCTACTTGTTGTGCTGCTTAACCCTGTTATTGGACTCCAACTATACGAAGTTCCACCTGTAACTTTAAGTTGTGTAGTATCTCCTACACAAAGTTTAGGAGTTGGTGATAGTGTTATGTTTTTCCAAAAATTATAACCTTTATTTTCTCTGTAACGCAAGGTATCTGTT
>Ga0247722_10001993_pt1 | contig 10883 bp, 11 predicted proteins | sample MSEWelMarce3H_FC_FD_189094 | JGI IMG/M metagenome (GOLD analysis project Ga0247722, IMG submission 189094) | Subsurface sediment microbial communities from gas well in West Virginia, United States - MSEEL Well Study Marcellus 3H_FC | ecosystem: Environmental > Terrestrial > Deep subsurface >...
TTCATCTTTTGTTTATTTCATCTTTTGTTTATTTCATCTTTTGTTTATTTCATCTTTTGTTTATTTCATCTTTTGTTTATTTCATCTTTTGTTTATTTCATCTTTTGTTTATTTCATCTTTTGTTTACTCCCATTCATCATCAATGGCCTGTCGTCTCTTCTCTTTTATTCTATCCGAAAACGTGAATATTTTTTCCGCCATCTCTTCTGGCCGGTCAATGTTGCCAGCGAAGACATCTAGAACGAACCGGTCCGACAATTCATTCTCTATATGCATAACATTTTTTTTGTGCCAAATACCGTGTTCCAATTCCTCAAACATCTCTTGATAGTTGGTGCGAACTATACCAGGTTGGTATGAATGGGCGGGGAGGCACTTCCAGCATATTTCATTTTTGCCCCTTTTTTTTAAATATTGGTCATTCACACAACTTTGTTTGCAATAATGGCATGTGGTTATATTGATATCCTGGTAGCACATCGTGTATCTCTCTCTCTTTCTTTTTCTTTTTTCAGATTCTCTTTCCATTTCTTCCTCTCTTTCATGTCTCTCTATCTCTCTCTCCTCTTCCTCTCTTTCATGTCTCTCTATCTCTCTCTCCTCTTCCTCTCTCTCTGCTTCATCAGCCTCTCTTTGCATCTGCTCTGCCATCTCCGCTTCCTCCTCTCTCTCTCTTTCCTCAGCTTCAATTACGTTTTGCATTTCTTTATAGAATTACAGTTTTAATTCGGGGTTTATGTGTAGTTTAAATTAGGGGTGGGTTATTGTATTTATGCTTCTCTTCATAAATACAAAAAAAGATTTCAATTTTATAAAGGACTTTACAAAGGTATTCAAAAAAGAAAACATTAACCTTTTTTAAAGGAGGGTTCATAAGGGAACGTAGTTCCCTTATGGCATATCCCCGCAAAAAAAGTAGGGCGTATCCATCGTGGTCATATGCCAAACTTTCTCTGATTCCACAATCACTTGCAATGGATTCGGCCATTCATTGTAGGGAACCGCTTTTGTCGTGGATTTTTCCAAAGAAATCAACTTTTTAAGTGCCATCATGCGTCGTTCCAAAGGATCCATCCGAGCGGGTAATTGTCGCGTCAATTGCTTGAATCGCCACTCAAACTGCAATGCGGCTTGCCATGTTGGAAATCCTTCTACATGGCATACACGCTCCCACGACTCGCCTCTCTCTACTTGAATGCTCGTTGCTTTGGCCCCGCCTTTGATTTCCTTGTTATGCTGGCGTAACCGGTGATCCAAATCCACAGTTGCGCCTACATAAGTCTGTTGACCGGATGTTGCAGAGGCATATAGCAAATACACGTAAAAACTCATGATATGTATTATATAATATATATCGGTGAAGATTTAAAACCGCACCCCGTAGGGGGTGCTTTGTACAGCGAAGCGGCAAATCGTTACCGATATAAGCCGTCGGCTTCGCCTTACCGCTCATTTAAAGATTTAAAACGTGCAGTTTTAAATTAAGTAAGGCCAACGCCTTACTTAATCAATAAATGTCAGGGCCCTATCGGCCCTGACATTTTAAATATTCAATTGTGTAAATGAAAACGATAAAAAATACAGAGAAAACACGCTGCTTTTATTTCTAATTGTAAAGTTATAATTTGTTTTATTAAATTATAATAAACAATGACAAGTACAAGACCGTATTGTCTATTTTTAAATGGGTTAACAGACGATTTACAAAAAAGTGTTAAAAATATATGCGAAAATGCACCGGATAAATCAAAGATTTACAGCGATATTGAGAAGGAATTTAATATTTTAATATCCGATGGCGATTTACTGCGTTCTGCACGAATATCAACAACATTCAAAACAGAAATTACAACTAGATTAAATAATCTTAAAACCCAAAAAGACATTTTAGATCAAGTGTTGAATTTATACAAACAACAATCAAAAATAAATGTAGATGTAGATAAAAATTATTTCTTTTTAAGACATTTACAACAATGTATTAGAGAGGATAAGCAGATTACACAGGATAAGAAGATTACACAGGATAAGAAGATTACACAGGATAAGAAGATTACACAGGATAAGAAGATTACACAGGATGATTCAGATTCAGACATAGAACAATATTTAGGAGGAGGAAAACGTAAAACAAAAAGATGCAAAACAAAAAGCAACGAAAAAAGATGCAAAACAAAAAGCAACGAAAAAAGATGCAAAACAAAAAGAAAACCAACAAAAAAACTTTTATTGTAAGGAGGGATAATCAAAGCAAAAAATGCATATTAAAGGAGGGATAAGCGAAGCAAAAAAAGGGAACCTTGGTTCCCTTTACAGGTCGTAAGCAGGGCTGTCCCGAATGGTCATGCCACAGTATTTCTGCGGTTCTTTCTTGTAATCTTTTGGCGTATGGATTCCAGAGGCTTTCGCCTGCTCCAGCAAGAATTTGAAATTCTCCCAGAATTCGGTCTTGTGTCCAATGGATTTGGTTGCAATGTGGCTGAGCTCATGTATCGCGACAAACATCAATGTGTGCTCATCAATCATGGTTGACCCACCCTTCTCCGTATTCAGACAAAAAGCCAATTTCTCGCCCTTGTTCTCGCTATATGCAGTGTACTCGCTTGTTGGCAAAGTCTCCATCACCTTTTTGGGATTGAACCCTTCCACAATTCGCTTGACATTGTCTTGGTCGGGAAATTTCTCGCCCACGTAGACAACCAGTTTCTTGCATTTTTGGGTGACTTTCGCCAACATGTCCGCGGAGTCTTTTACTTTGCCGTTTTCTCTCACACAATATTTATTTCCATCCACTGTAGAGACAACGCATTTTAATTGAAAATCACTCTTTTCAAAATAAACGTATCCACATAGTGCAATAATTACGAGAACTACAACGTAAACAAATATTTCCTGGTTCATTCTAAAGTATATATAATAATAATATAACATTTGATTACAAAAAAATACTTTATACAGGTGAAGATTTAAAATGGTTAAGCCGTTAGGCTTCGCCTTTAAGCGAAGCGGAACCCCGTAGGGGTGTTATTTCAAATCATTACCGATACCGCGCCATCGGAGAATTCGTAAACTTGTTGAATGTCCCATTTTAAATTAAGTAAGGCCAAAGCCTTACTTAATCAATAAATGTCAGGGCCCTATCTGCCCTGACATTTTAATTCTTCAATGGTGTAATATGAGGCGTCCCTCGCATTAATATTTATACTTGGCGGCAATTTGTTTGACTGGCCTTGGTCAAACAAATTTTACATGCTCTTCTATTACATATTTATGTATTTACCGCGGTAAAGGTTTTGAACCCAAGTTCAACCACCATAGCGGAGGTGATTACACGAATATTTTATTTGCATAACCCACTGAGCTGAAAGAGTTGCTCAGAACCATCCACAATAACTTGGAAAATTCAAACATATATAATCAAAATCAAAAAATCTTATCAACAAACATGGATAACTTGGATTTATCCATTGATTGTGCAGAGACGATGGACACGACCATTCCTTCTCTGCAGAAATACTTGCGGATACATTGATGAATTTGGTTCAAAGTAATCGGCGCAATCAACTTTTTGTATTTGTCTGTGTATCTGGGCGCCGACAAATTATTGAACAATTGATTTTTCCCGTTGTACTTCGCAATGACCGACGAATCTTCCGCGTTCATTTTTTGTGTCCCTTGAGAAAACCCTTTGGCTGTCTCCAATTCCTCCTCGGTCACCCCATGTTCCAACAAATCGTGAATCATCTGGCATAACAGGGGGAAAACACCGGGTCTAGAACCATTCTTGAAAACTTTTGCCGGATCACACTCGGCGTACATCTTGAAATCGCCCATATGTTCAAAAAAATCCGAGTATGCATACGAAGTGTAAGTCAGTCCGTTCTCTTCTCTCAACAACATAAACATCCGACTGTTTATTTTCCCGCTCAACACAGTTTTCAACAACTTCAAACAATATTTATCTGGATTTGTTAGAGAACACGTGCGGAACCCGATGCATATATGCACTGGATTGGTTACCCGTTTTTCCAAGCAGTAGACAACATCGTTTTGGGGTTTTATACACAGGTTTATAGATGGTCTGGGTTCTCTATTAACCACTTTTATAAAATCGGATTGTTCCACGTATTTGCAAATGGTTTCAAAAGGAATGCTAGTGCAAACACTCAATATAAAATTAGAGGGAACATAAAACTTTTTGTAAATCTCCAGAATATTTTCATATTTCAGGGCGTGTTTTCCCTCGTGGTATTTTAGGTCATCTACGGGGTTTTCATAAGGCGACCCGGCATATATTTGTTTGTCTGCATTCATGAGTGAGAGAAGTTCATAGTCGTCCTCATCTTTCACCATCTCTTCTCTCACAACGTCGCGTTCTTTCATGTACTCAGTTTTATCAAAGACGGAATTCAACAACATATCGGCTAACGTAGAGATGCAAACACGTACATTCTCTTTGTCTGTATCCGCATAATAACAGGTATATCGGCGATCCGTATACGCATTTGATTCGGACCCCGTTTTGTCAAAGATGAGATTCACCTCTTTAGATGTTTTCAACCGTTTGGTTCCCTTGAAACACATGTGTTCAATGAAATGCGCGGAACCGCGGGATTCCTCGGGTTCGTGAATGCTTCCGATGTCGCAGAACACTTGGATTGACGCAATGTTGGATGATGGAACCACCGGTTTTTCGTGGACAAGCCTAAATCCGTTTTCATAAGTTTTGCTGTTCATTTGGGTAATTATTGTTTTATATATGAGGATACATAAAATAATACAAATATTTTTGCATCTGAAAGTAGAGAAAAAAAGGAGGGGGTATGGGGGGAACCTTTGGTTCTCCCACTTATATTAAGACGTAAATATTCTGGAACTCATCATCATTGATCGGCTCCATGTTTATTTTTCCGTGTTGAGAGAAACCACATTGTTGAGCAACCTTTAGAACAGCTTCTTCAGAATCCATAAACAAAGTGCGTTCATTTTGTCTTACATTCTTGGTAACAGCATCGGTAAAAGTCTCCGTAAATGTAGATGCACCTTTTTGTTTGATATCGTATTTTGCAAAATAGGTGAAATCACCGAAATCCGTCTCCGACTTTGTAATTCTCTCTTTCACATATTTTTGCGGATTGTCAATTAAGAAAGGTTTGCCGACTACTGCATTGAACCGGTTTTTGTCCACTAAATGTAGGATAAGTACACCCCCATTCCTTAACCAATATCGGCAATTGGTGAAAAATGCGTGCTTGTCCTCAATATCATAAATGGTGTGGTTCAAACACAAGATGTGTGTGAATTGGTTTCTTGTAAAATGGATGGGTTCTGTCACGTCACCTTTTATTACTGCGGATCCGCATTTCTCTTTTGCTGCAGTAACCATCGCCTCCGATTTGTCAATGCCGATGCATTTGGCACCTGAGTTGGCCAAAGCCTCCAATGTGCAACCGGTCCCGGAACCGACGTCCAAAAATGCACTGTTATCGTCGGCGCCGGTAATTTTCAAAATCTCTTCCAGTTCTTTTTTCGGATTGGGAGAATGGATTTTGTCGTAAATCTGGGCGTAAAAATCGTCGTAAGATTGGCCGTCTTTTTTCAAAACGAATTTCTCCCGTTGGACAAAACCTTCTTTCATAATCACGTTATCCGAAAAATACTTGAATGCCAATACACAAACTGCTAAAATAAATAAATTGACTAGTATTCTTAGCAATCCTTTGTTCTTGAATTCGGGAATAATCATTGTTATATAAATAAGGGAACAAAGTTCCTTAACCCTTATTTCGCTTCGCTTATCCCTCCGTTTACCTCACTTCGTTCGGAGGCGACATAAAATACAAAAAATCAATATTTTTATGTACGTTAGGCTTAGTCTTTAAATGAAGCGGGTGTAGTTCCCCTTAACTGGGTTCGCGTACTGTTGAAAAAACGGTCTTTTCCAATATTTGACCCAGCATTCATCAAGTTCGGATGCACACTTTGGACAAAGGACGGTTTGTCAAATAAATGACTATAGGGTTGGTCAACCGGTTTGGAAACCACACTGACTTTGTACAAATCACTGTCACTGCTTGGAACATAGACACTTTGCGAAGAATGTTGTGCGGCCATTGTCTGGTTTCTTAATACGGTCTCTGTGTCCACATTGCGCGCATATCCTTTGAACGGCGCATTGCGGGTCGCCGGATTAAAATTCATCTCTACAATATGTTCAAATTGCGGTAAAATCGGGACTTTGGGTAAAGGATTGGAGTTTTTCGCCATAATAGGCATCAAACTGTACTTGGTGGAAACGGGTCTTGGAGAAAAATTAGGTTCCAACGGGTAGTCGGAAAATTGCCGACTTTTGATTCGGTCATTAATTTCATCCAATCGTTCGTGTTGTCCTACAATTAATTCTCTATGAACACCATCAATTAATCCTGATTTTGAAAACATTATATATATATTTGCTAAACTTATTTCTCTGCAATAAATATACCAAGCAATGTTCTCTCTCTCAACTGCGTTTTTCTCAACTGCGTTTTTAAAAAGCTTTCTAACAATCCTGGTGATAATGCTTTTACTGGATTCTGTCTATTTGTATTTCACCAAATCCATTTTCGGCGAATTGGTTGCAAAAATTCAAAGAACGGCAATGCAATTCCGCATTGAAGGTGCAATTATCGTTTACATCCTCTTGGCACTCGGTCTCTACTATTTCATTGTGAAACCCGGATTAAGTGCTTGGGAAGCGGGACTTTTAGGCCTGGTCATTTACGGGACGTTTGATTTCACCAATTATGCAATGTTAAAAAATTATGATTTGAAAATAGCCATTATGGACACGGTATGGGGTTCTCTCTTGTTTGCACTGACAACACTGATTCTAGGCAAAATATATTCGTAAACCCTACATTTCGCCGGTGTTTTTATACTTCAACCAAGACGTCGGCTTTAGTTTTGTTCCACCGCCATATTTTACGGCATATCTTTCTTTAATCAGCAATTCGTTCAAGTGCACATCGCCAATATAAACATCCGCCAAAATACGACCATACTTCTCACTCTCCACATTTTCTAAACGAACGTATTTATTCAAAATCAAATTGCTAACAAAATCGCGAGCCTGTTTTGCAAGTTCTTTCTCCTCTTCACTTTTGCCCTTGATTTCAGGCGCATCAATGCCAGTCAATCGGACCGACAAACGGTACAATGGCGATTCTTTGTATGGTAATTTGGATGCAATTGTGATTGTATCCGCATCATAACATTTGATAACCCTGCCGCCTTTTATCGGAAATGTGAATTCCACGGTGTCTTCAACTTTGATATCGGTTCCGTCTTCCATATATACTATACTATGTACTTTTGTGGTTCTGTAAAAAACGGAAACATTTTATTGATTTATTTATACAGGTGAAGATTTAAAAGGGTACTTTGTACAGCGAAGCGGCAAATCGTTACCGATTCATTGAAAAATAATACAATGAGTAAAAAATAGTGTTTTTTCTTTTCGTAAGCATTGATAAACAATTTAGGGTATGCATTAAATCACCTTGTAAAACTCCGTGACGGTTGGGTTTGTTTTGATTTTCTGCGGATTGAATCCGCTCAAATAAAGCCCTTCCAAACTACGAACGCGACTTAGACCCACGTATGATTGGCCGTATTCAAACACATTGGACCCCAAATCCATCTCTGCAATGTCCAGTGTGATTCCTTGCGACTTATGAATGGTAAACGCCCATGCTAGACGTAAAGGCAACTGTTCAATACCGATTCGGGGGTAATCTCCGTGCTGATATATTTTGGGCGAAATTTGCATTGTGATTCCATTCAAGAACCGGACAATCGGATACATTGCACAAGTTGTGTTTTGAACAAAATCCACAATCACACCCTGCGACCCATTGCATATACCTGCGTCAATATCCAGGTTCGCCAAACACATGACGAGCGCCCCCTTCTTCAACTTAAGCTCCTTATTCACCTTGCAATTCTCCATCAAAAGCTCAAGTTGTTGGTCCACATCTTCGCGCGACAAATCCGCACACCGAATCAGGATTTCTGGTTGAATGGGTTTGCCTGATTCCGCATACGTCTGCATATTCACGTGTTTGGCAAAATTGTATGTCTGCTCGTCGTCTTTGAGTCGCATATACATAAGCTGGTTCACTCGGTCTGCATCTGCATTTCGTGGGAAAAGTTTGGTGGGAATAATACCGGTCCCGTTGTCCTCGTATTTGGCTACAGTGCGTTGTTTTAACAATTCAACAGACTCTTCCGAAATGACGCCCTGTCTCACTTCATCCAGGACTTTGATGTAAGTCGGATCCTTTTGTCGGAAAAGCGTTTTCAAAACAATGTGATTTTCTTTGGAAAATGTGGAAAACCAATTTGCAGATTGGAAACAAAACATCGTGGTTTCGGGTTCGGTATAGCGACCTACCGGCGGCAACTGATAGAAATCGCCGATGAAAATCACCTGCATATTACCAAACGGTTTTGTATGGTTTCGGCGGATGGTTTGACCAATTTTATTGAGGGCGTCAAATATCTTCACAGACATCATGGATACCTCATCCACGATTAAAACACGCGTTGTTTTCCAGTTTGCATTGGCTTTGCGGTTCTTCACTGCCTTGTCCACAATGTCGTGAATTTCGCCGGCGCCGAGCCCGACCCCACTCCATGAATGAATTGTTTTTGCACAACAGTTTAATAGGACGGAGGCGCAACCGGTGAGACCGCAGACTGCGTGCTTGATTTCGCGTTGTTCCAAATCCGCTTTGATGGTTTTGATTAAATAGGATTTCCCAGTTCCGCCGGGACCAGTGATGAAGACATTGTGACCGAGACGGTATTGTTCAAATGCATGAATTTGTTCCGGAGACAAGGCATTGTCCATCGGAGACAAGGCATTGTCCATCGGAGACAAGGCATTGTCCATCGGAGACAAGGCATTGTCCATCGGAGACAAGGCATTGTCCATCGGAGACAAGGCATTGTCTGACAAAGAATTCGCTACAGGAATCAATGGATTAACCACAGGATCTTTGTTATTCGCTACATGATCTTTGTAAGCAAAGACAGATAAATTTAAACCGGTGCTAACCGTCTTTGTATTCATATAATCGGTGGCTTCTGCCTCAGTTTTAAATTTTTTGTATTCTGCTCCACTAAATCCATCAATTTGCTTGGCACATTCTTCCCACGAAGGGTAAATTCCGGGTTCAATTCCTTTTTTAACTGCATAAAATGACATGGTTTATTTATTTATTAATATATATTAATAAATAATTTTTAATTCAATTTTAAGGGAAACCTACGGTTTCCTTTTTTGCTTCGCTTATACCTTCCCTTAGTATGGGATTATATAGCTGTCAGGCTACGCCTTAAGGGAACGACGAGTTCCCTTACGCACCTCCCCTTATTATTGCGTATAGTTCCAGGTTTGCACTGATTTCGGCACCTACGCGTTGCATAATTCATTTCTTTCCCTGGCGGGCACGCTTTTTGCGTGTTTTTTGAAGATGAATTTTCAAAAACATCATAGTCAAAAAACGGATTTCGCTCTTTGGCCTTTTTGCATTTTCCATTTGTATCGCGATAATGATTTGGCGGACACACTTTTCGGCACCGCTTCGTTGCTGGGTTTAATTCCTGACCCGGAGGGCACCTCTTCAATATGTCGCGTATTCTAGTCAACGTAGTATTCATTAATTCAGATTCAAAAGATTCATTCGCGTCTTTGATTTCACCTTTTGAAATCGTTTTATCAAGACGGGATAAAACACCGGTTTCCGTCAAGACTCTCTCGTACCAGTCAGCATAGTCATCAATTGAATATTGGGTTCGGTCATTCATATTGGGACTGCACATTTTTTGAAACAATTTGCTGTACTTTATGTAATCAGCTTGGGTTATTGCCCCTTTATCAAAAAATGCATTCAATACATGGTTCAAAGTGAATCCAAGCGAATAAATGTCGGTGTTTGTCAACAATTTTTCAACAAATTCAGGATATGTGTCATGAGCTTTGCAAAAAACCAACCCGGCAAATACCTGTTTTATATAATCCTTTTTTGAAAATGGATGAATCCTGTCCTCCATATATGTAAATACAAATTCAAATGATTTAAGTTTAATCCCATATTTGTTTGGTTGGTTTTTGTAAGCGGGGTCGGTGAGTATTTTTATAAAATCTTTTTGCAATGGAGAAAAATTGGTAATTTTGTTGAAATCATAGTCTTTTACCGAATTTAAGAATCCAAACTCCAAAGGATACGACCAATGAAAACTCTCGTGATTGTTTCCAGCAATAATACCATTCACCATTTTGTTTTTTTGTTCAATTAGGCCAAAATCAATGTAATTGAACCGGTGATTCGCTGAGTCAAACACAATGTTTTGCGGTTTAATATCGTGATGCAAAATATCGTTTGCTAAAAACAGTTTAATTCCTTGGAACAAGTTGTATGCATTCATGAAAAACATGTCCGTCTGTTCCTGAGAACCTGCTGCTAAATAATTATCAAGTTCATGTTCAATAAACTGTTTTAAATCGTGCCCACCGTCATTGTAAATCAGTAAATTGTATTTATTAATTTGGGGGTCATTTTCAAACAATTTGCATTCGCCGGGGGTCATTTCACTTACCGCATCCGCTGGGTCAGGGTCGCACCTTATCGGGGGACCCGGATAGTATTTTTGGGTTTTGTCCGCTTTCTTAATTAATTTGTATTCTTTTTCTTCTTTTATTGCGGCGCGACGTGTCATCAACTTGGATATTTTCCCGGCTGGATATTTTATGCCGTTTTTGCATTTTATGGGAGGGCGATAAACGCACCCATACGTTCCTTCTGCAACATATACCATTATATATAATGGTATACAT
>Ga0247722_10001994_pt1 | contig 10864 bp, 6 predicted proteins | sample MSEWelMarce3H_FC_FD_189094 | JGI IMG/M metagenome (GOLD analysis project Ga0247722, IMG submission 189094) | Subsurface sediment microbial communities from gas well in West Virginia, United States - MSEEL Well Study Marcellus 3H_FC | ecosystem: Environmental > Terrestrial > Deep subsurface >...
GTAACAGCTTCTGAAGTCGTTATTGACGTACAATAAGGCGTATTAGCATAACTAATTGTTGCTGTTGGTGCTGCTGTTATGGTAACTTGTGTAGTTGCCGAACCTGCCGCACAACCCGCACTTGCTGGAATCGAATACGTTACCGTATAAATTCCTGCTGAACTAGTACTTGGCGTGATGGCTCCTGTTGTAGGATTTATATCTAATCCTACTGGAAGTACTGAAAAAGTTCCATTTTGGTACGCATTTGTTCCGTTTAAAGTAACAGCTTCCGTAGTCGTTATTGACGTACAATAAGGCGTATTGGCATAACTAATTGTTGCCGTTGGTGCTGCTGTTATCGTTACAGATGTTGTAACTGGAATAGCTGCACAACCCGCACTTGCTGGAATCGTATAGGTTACTGTATAAATTCCTGCTGAACTACCAGCTGGCGTGATGGCTCCCGTTGTAGGGTTTATACTTAATCCTACTGGAGCTGCGGAATAAGTTCCATTTTGATACGCATTTGTTCCATTTAAAGTAACGGCTTCTGAAGTCGTTATTGACGTACAATAAGTTGTATTAGCATAACTAATTGTTGCTGTTGGTGCTGCTGTTATAGTAACTTGTGTAGTGGTACTAGTAATAGCACAAGCGCCGACAGAACCCGCATTAAATGAAACAGTATAAACACCAGCTGAACTGCCAATTGGAGTGATAGCACCTGTTGCAGCATCTATCAACAAGCCTAATGGTGCAGCAGAAAAATTTGAAGCAGTAGTTGTTCCTACAATGGTAGGCATAACTGCCGCTGTTCCATTATTACAAATAGGGGAAGTATAACTTATTGTTGCAGAACCAGGTGCTGCAATTGAAATAGTTGTAGAAAACCCAACAGCTGGACAACCACCACATGCCGGATAAGTTATTGTAACGGTATAATTTCCAACGGCACTTGTGCTTGGCGTAATTACTCCGGTTGTTGGATTAATTGATAAGCCCGCTGGAATTGCTGAATAACTTGGTGTTGTTGAAGCACACGCCGCTGAAGCTGAACTTGTTATAGAAATCGCTGGAGAATAAGTACCCATATCTAAAGTACATAAAGCAGATTGTGCATAACTTAGGGTAGCCACCGCTTGTTTTGAAACCGTAATTTCAACAGTACTTGGAGGTGTTGCCGCACAAGCAGGAGTTGTGCTTGATGTAACCGAAACAACACTATATGTAGTTGTAACAGTTGGCGAAACACTCACTGTTGAAGTTCCTGATGCGTTTAAAGTGGTTGTGGATTGAGTGGTTCCATTTGAGTAAATTACGGTACTATTTGCAGTACCCGTGAAAGTCAAACTTGTGGAAGCACCTTCACAAATTGAGGCAGCTCCAGTGAGCGCAACTGTAGGTAAAGGCAAAATGGTAACCGTTGCAGTACCATCTATATCAGTGGTGACGCCGCCTGAAACAATACTAATTAATTCATAAACTGAATTTACGGTTAGAATAGGTGTTGTTAAAATATATTCACCCGAAGCATTAAGTGTAATTGGTGCCGCTGCTACACCATCAACGGTGTAGTTAATAACGATATTTGGGGTGCCAGAAAACCTAACCGTACCCGTAGTTCCGGAACAAATGGTGTTTGCCGTTACATTCGCACCCGAACAATTATAATCAAGAAAAACCGAATCATCCGAATCACTACAGGTTGGATTTGTGCTATTTTCTACACGAATAAAAATTTCAATATCTTGTCCTGGATTATAGGTTGTTGGATTTTGAATAAAATTAGCATTTCCATCCCAACAATCCACTTGATCTACGTAATATTTAAAAATAAAATTGGAAGCTGCAACAGGTGCCACTAAAGAGGCGTTTAAAGACGTTAAATCGAAAGGACCACAACCAATATATATAGGAGCGGTAGGTGCGGTTACAACAGGAGGAACATCAAATTTAATATAACATTCATCAGAAGTACAATACCCTACAACCTCCACTTTCCAAGTACCTGTTTGACCAGGTAAAATTTGATAAAATGGAACATTTGTAGTCCCCATTAAAACACCATTAAGGTACCAATTATAAGTTAAAGGACCTAACCCTGCCAAATCGACATTGAAAGAAGCATTAAGTGTATAAGAAGTTATTAATGGATCACATATAAATTTATCTGGGCCTAAATCTACCAACAAACTACTTAAACTATTGGATTTTAAAAAAACCCCAGAATCATATGCATTATCGGAAACATTTGCAATTGCTAATTTCAAGTGATACGTTGCTCCACATTGAAGGTTTGTTGCTAATGCTGTTAAAGCCGTGGTCATCCCATCATATTGAATAGCAGCTGATCCTGCATTATTTACATAATAGGCAGTATTTGTACCGGTACAAGATCCTATTCCTGTTCCAGGATTTATATTGCCGATAGAAACAGGCAAAGTAGTATTAGGAACTACAGCTATATTTTTTGCATTACCAGAAAAAGGCCCCGTTATCCCTGGTCCTGAAATGAAAAACCCGAAAACATCATTAAATGGAGAACAACTAAATTCTGGATACTCTTCTGACGCAAAAACATATTTGAATTGAATATTGGTACTTGTTGGAACAAAATCAAATTCCAAAACGGCTGTGTTTCTAACTTGAGCCGTCACTAAAGCTTGCAAATCGATTTCACCAACTTGAGGAGATGAAGAAGGAGAGGAAAGACCTGTTGGACCATTAGGTCCAACAGCCACATTTGCTTTCCCTGTTGTCAATAAAATACCATTATTGAAACCAAGACTAGCGGCATTCCCATTTTGGAAAAAGGCTGCTTGATCTTTTAATGGGTTAACTGCCTGATTAGGACTTGTTTGTAGTGCTCCATTAAATTTCACATTTGAAATGGAAACTCCTGTCCCAATAAACCTTTGTGCTGCTAAAGAATAAGGGTTATAGGTAAGCATGTCCACCGCAATTTGAGCATTTCCTACTGAAGTAATAAACAACAATAAAAGAATAATTTTTTTCATGTTTTTTTAATATTAACTGTTTTTTTATACTGCGTAAATTTTTAAATATTTCCTATTACAAACTTTATTTTAAACAAACTTTCAAATAAAATTCATGTAAAAAAAGTGCAATTAAAGCCTTCCTTTTTAGTTTAAACTAAAGTTAAATTAAGTTTAAAAAAACAAATATATACATTTCAAATTAAATTGTGTTTATATTTGCAAAAAAAATTGACAAAATGCAAATAATTTCGATAAAATCCACAAATAATCCTTCAATTCAAAAATTTGAGTTTGATGAAGTAGTCGTAAAGACCAAAAACTATGAGTTTAAAAACATAGATGAAACAAAAGCATCTCCTTTAGCAAAACAATTATTTTTCTTACCATTTGTTAAAACGATTTACATTTCGGGGAATTTTATTGCCATAGAAAAATTTTCAATTGTAGAATGGGAAGATGTACAAGATGCTGTAGCTACTCAAATTAATGAATTTATTGCCAATGATGGTGTTGTTCTGCTACCTGAAGAATCGTCTACAACTAAAAAAATACCGACAAGTATATATGCTGAAAACACTCCGAATCCATCTGTATTGAAATTTGTATCCAATAAATTACTCACTAAAAGAGCATTTGAGTGTAAAAATATTGATGAAACAGCAGCGTATCCCATTGCAAAAGCATTATTTCAATTTCCATACGTTAAAGAAGTATTTGTTGATGAAAATTATATTTCCATAACGAAATATGCGATTTCAGAATGGGAAGAAATTACATTAGAATTAAGAACATTTATAAAGGAATACCTTGAAAACGGAGGAATTGTTATTGACGAAACCGTTGCCACAACAGTAACTGCTATTGAAAACGAAGAAGAGACTTATTTTAATAGTTTAGATGAAACGTCACAGCGAATCATCAACATAATTGAAGAATATATAAAACCGGCGGTTCAAAGTGATGGTGGAAATATCAAATTTGAATCTTTTGATGCTACTGAAAAAAGGGTAAAAGTGATCCTTCAAGGGGCTTGTAGTGGCTGTCCTTCTTCGACGTTTACACTAAAAAACGGAATTGAAAATATGTTAAAAGACATGCTAAATGATGCTGACCTAAAAGTAGAAGCCATAAATGGATAATTAGGTTTTGCTGAAAAACCAATAAATCATTGAATTTTAAGAGTTTAAAATAGAATTTTTACTTTTTGTTGCCCGTTAAAATCTGTATCACTTAAAAAACATGCCTCATTATTTTGAAGACAAGGATCGATTGATTTTCAGCAGACTTTAACTAATTGTAAACAACTATTATTAGCCTGAATTTTATACGGTTTTTAGGCATTAGCAACGCTATTTCAAAATTGATGAACTGAAACGCGGTTCCAAAAAGGCTTAAACATCACTTCCTACCCCCGACAGGAACGGTATCCTTTTTGGTTATTCGTTAATGATTTCTATAGGTTTATGTTTAACAAAAAATTTCAACTGAAAATCGTAACCAAAAAGATATAGTGGATGGCGGGAATATGGTTTCCAAAAAAGCCAAAGCCATTCGGTTCAAAAAATAATAGCTACACAACTAGTTCTATTTGGGCTAAAAGGAATTAAATACTTTTTTAACAAGGTGAAAATTGACTCCGGAAGTTGAAAATAGGATTCAAAAAAAAAATCATTTCAACTGGAAGAAATGAATTTTTAAAGTATAATTTGGGCATAAAAAAACTGTCTAAGAAAATGGGTTCCTCAAATAAAAAATTATTTTGAAGCAACCATTTTTTTAGACAGTCAATTATTGAAGGAATTTAATTTTTATTGTGTTTGTTAAATTCTTTAAACAATTCTAAAAGATGTACAATTGATTTGATTAAATCATTCGTTTCCAACAATAAAGCAAAGTATAATTTACTATTTTTAGGACTTGTTTCAGTAGTTCTAATTCGGATGATTTGTTTTTGAATTAGATCTTCAATTGCTTCTAAAAGTGTGCTTTTCTCTTTAAGAATGACATCTAATTTAGTAAAATCTTCAGTTTTGAAACTTTCTTCAAGCGTTGATAAGAATGCATTAAGTTGAACATCAATCGTTTTAAGATCACGTATTTGATTGAATTTCAGTTTTTTATGATTATTATTGACATGTGCAAAGCTGCTATTAGAAATATAATCGATTGACTGAACCATATCTTGCAAATAACCAAGAATTAAGATATAAAATTTACTCGCTTCAACAGATGTTTCATCTAAATTTTTAATAAAATAGAAGACATTGCTTTTCAATTCATCGATTTCTTCTTCTAATTTTTTATGTGCTTTTTTGTTTTCCTTTAATTTTGACAAATCTTGAATGCCTAAATTTTCGATAACTTCGGAATATAACATTTTAGTTTTTCGAAGCACTTTAGCGATTTGAGAAGAGCTTTCCGAAATCATATCTTTAACAGTGCCCACATCTTCTTTTCTTAAATTTTTTATTTCAGCTTCTTTTTTAAGTTTCTTTTTATGAATTTGATTACTTCTGTAGAAAAACAAAGCTACGATAATCATAAAGGCAAAAAACGCAAACACTTCACCGATAAATAAAACATAAGCAATTAAAGCAGAAGATAAAAAGGCTGCGAAAGCCGTTACAAACCAGCCACCAATTACGTTAAACACACCAGCAACTCTGTAAACAGCACTTTCGCGATCCCAAGCTCTATCCGCGAAAGACGAACCCATTGCAACCATAAAAGTTACATAAGTTGTTGATAATGGTAATTTTAAAGAAGTTCCGATTGAAATTAAAATAGAAGCTACAATTAAATTTACAGAAGCACGAACCATGTCAAACATAGGTTGCTCGTCTCTTTTTCCGGTGTATTCCGGTTGTACAAATTGAGCATCTAATTTAGTTTGTAGCGCTTTTGGCAAAATAAAACTAATGATATTACCTAGATACATCATGCCGCGTACAATATTTCTTGAAAGAGAATTGGCATTATATTTTTCATTTCCTTCCCCTTGACGTGATAAATTTTGTTCCGTTTCAATAACCGTTCTTGCTTTTTTTGATGTCCATAACGTATAAACCATAACTAAACCAGCCAAAACAAGAAAAATAAAAGGTGCAGGTAAATTTTCAGCTTCCAATCCACTCATCATGAATTCCGTAGCAGCAAGTGTTTGACCAGGAGCAACATACATTTCATAGGCTTGATAAGCAGCGATTGGCACCCCAATAAAATTTACTAAGTCATTACCAGCGAAGGCTAAAGCTAAACCAAAAGTTCCAATAATAATGATAAATTTAAAAATATTATATTTCAAAACACTCATTAAAAACTGTGAAATTAAAGTCCAAATAATTAAAGAATAACCAATAATTGTAAAAGGATTTTCTTTAATAAAAGACTTCACTTCTGAAGGCACAAAAGTAACTGATTTTAGGCCTTTTACTAAAATAAAAAAGGTGATTGCAGTTAGTGCGATTCCTCCAAAAATAGCACCAAAATAACGATATCTTCGATCAATATGAAACGTGAATAATAAACGAGAAAGATATTGCACTAATGTTCCTAAACCAAAAGAAAGAGCAACAGAAAGCAAAATACTATAAACAATTTCTGATGCTTTTTCTGTATTTATATAACTCCCTAAAGTATCAAAACCCGCATCAGAAGCATAAACTTTATAAATTGCTAAAGCAACAGAAGCCCCTAACAAAGAAAAAATCACAGAAACCGTTGTGGAGGTAGGTAATCCTAAAGAATTAAAAACATCTAATAGCAATACATCTGTAATCATTACGGCTAAAAAGATGATAATCACATCGTTGAAGCTGAACATACTGGGTGTGAAAATTCCATTTCTAGCAATTTCCATCATTCCATTTGAATATAAAGCACCGACAGCCACACCCAAACTCGCAACAATCATAATTGTTTTGAAAGAAACTGCTTTCGAACCGATTGCTGAATTTAAAAAATTTACGGCATCATTACTTACCCCAACCATTAAATCTGTAACGGCTAGAATAGCTAATGCCAACAACATAATAATATAAATTTGTTCCATTTTATTTATGCATTTATAATGGTGCAAAAGTCTTGCAAGATTTTTGTATTGAAGTTAATTTAATGTTACTAATTTTAAATAAATGTTTATTTAAAGCTTCATTCTTAACTTTAATTTAAAATAAAGCGGTTAGGACTTTATAAAAAAACGGTTACTAAAATGGAATTTAATTTAAAATTAGACAAAATTGTATTTTGTTTTAAAATAAGTATCTTTGCAAAAAATAAAAGAATAGAAATGAACCAAATAGAAATAGAAGGCTATTTTCAGAAAATAAGCAATTTAATAGTAGATTTTTCTCCAAAATTTTTCGTAGCAATTGTTTTACTTGTACTTGGGCTTTGGGGTTCCAGTTTTATCACGAAAACCATCAAAAAAGTTATGCTTCAGCGGCTTGTGGAACCTACTTTATCTAATTTTATTGGAAATTTAGTCTTTTGGACACTTCGTGTTTTGTTGTTTGTTACGGTTGTATCGAAATTAGGAATCGAAACCTCATCGTTTGTGGCAGTTTTGGGAGCGGCAGGATTAGCGATTGGTCTTTCGCTACAAGGATCTTTATCTAATTTTGCGGGTGGCATTTTAATTATTCTTTTTAAACCCTTTCGTTTAGGCGATTTTATTGAAGCACAAAGTGTTCAAGGAACCGTTTCCGATATTAAAATATTTTCAACTGTGATTATTTCGCCAGATAATAAACAAATTATCATTCCGAATGCGTCTTTATCAAATGGTGTGATTACCAATTATTCTGCAAATGGAATTAGACGCGTAGATATTTTGATTTCAGTAGATTATAAATCTGATTTACAATTAGTTAAAAACACAATACAAGCCGTTTTAGATACAATTGAAGAAGTTGAAGCCACACCAAAATCTAAAATTTTTGTTCATAATTTAGCCACAAGTTCCATTGATTTTGCGGTTCAACCCTTTACAAAGCACGAACATTATATTTACGTAAAAGCGACTGTTTTAGAAAAAACTAAAATTGCATTTGATCAAGCGGGAATTGAAATACCTTATCCACATCAAGTTGGAATTCATAAAGAATAAAAACATCTTATTTAATCAATAGAAAATCTTTCAGGTAAAAAGGTTCAAAATAAGCGACATCAACAAAAAGGTTTTGTTTAAATTTCTCGAAAGAAATGACACCCATTTCGATGGCAGAAGGAAAAACAAGTTCAGGATGATAGACAAATTTGGGATCCGTTAGTATGGTTTTAAATTTTGAAGCACCATCACCAATTAAATGCATGGTTTCATGAAAATCAGCATAGGAATTTTCATCAATAATTTCAGCTTTCGTTGGAACAATTTGGTTATAATTTTTATCATAAAATGCTACAAAAACCTCTAATCTTCGGGCATCAATCATGGGAAGAATATAGCCGTTTTTGATGGTTAGTTTTTTGGCTAAAATTTCTAGAGTGGGAACCGAAATTAGCGGAATATCAAGAGAATACGCCAACCCTTTAGCTGTTGAAACACCAATTCGTAAACCTGTATAAGAACCTGGACCTTCGCTAACGGCAATTGCATTTAGAGCGGACAAACTAACATTCGTTTCCGAGAGCAGATCTTCGATAAAAGTATGTAATTTTTCGGCATGAGAAAAATTTTCGGTTGCCATTTCTTTACATTTCAGAAGTACTCCATTTTGATGTAAAGCAACAGAACAGTTTTTTGTGGCTGTTTCAATATTTAGGATAAAAACCATTTTTTAGTATTTTGCTACAAAGATAGTAGAAGAAAAGAGAAATTAAAAACGGAAAAATTAAAAAAAACAAAAAGGCATAGAAAACAAAAAACCTTCACAAAAATGCGAAGGTTTTATTCGTTTTATATTTAAAAAAAATATTAGTAACGACCTCTTGAGTTGTTATCTCTATTGTTAGAGTAACCGCCTCTACTTCCACCAGCATTACGATCGAAGCTTCTTCTTTCGCCTTCTGGTTTTGGTTCTGATTTGTTTACAACGATTTTTCTACCTTCGATAGTTCCACCGTTTAATTCGTCGATTGCTTTTTGAGCTTCCGCATCATTAGCCATTTCAACAAATCCAAATCCTTTGCTTCTTCCGGTGAATTTATCCGAGATAATTTTAACTGATTCTACAGCTCCATACTCTTCAAAATACCCTCTTAAATCTGCTTCCTCTACACTGAATGGAAGACTTCCTACAAAAATGTTCATCTATGAAAAATTTAATTCGATGTAAAGGTAAACATATTTTTCAATAAAAAGCAATAAAAGTGATTTATTTTTGAAATATTTTTAAATTAGAGGATTATTATTAAAATTTCTTTCAAAATTATAATTTCATGTTTAAGAAAAAACGTCTTAAAAACCTTGATGCCCTAGCCCAGATCGTAGCGGCATCCTTTTTTTTAATTGTTTATACCTCATATATAAAAGAGAAGTGAATTGAAAGGTGAAAATGAACTGAAAAACGGACAATTAAAAAAAAGATATAGCGAAGAGCTGGAAATAGCTTCAAAAAAGAAATAAAATATGTATTTTTGTGCCGAAAATTTTTTTTTATGATTGTACTTAAGACACTTGAGGAAATTGAATTGATGCGTGAGAGTGCGTTAATTGTTTCAAAAACGTTAGGCATGTTGGCAAAAGAAATTAAGCCTGGTGTAACTACTTTATATTTAGATAAATTAGCGGAAGATTATATTCGGTCGCAAGGTGCGGAGCCAGGATTTTTGGGAATGTACGGCTTTCCGAATACGCTTTGTGTGAGTCCAAATACACAAGTGGTTCATGGAATTCCGAATGCAGTAGCGTTGCAAGAAGGCGATATTATTTCGGTAGATTGTGGTGCCTTGAAGAACGGCTTTTATGGCGATCACGCTTATACCTTTGAGGTAGGAGAAGTTGCTGAAGCCACCAAAAAATTATTGAAAGTAACGAAAGAGTCCTTATATATAGGAATACAAGCCACAAAAGTTGGAAATCGAGTAGAAGACATTGGTCATGCCATTCAAAGTTATTGTGAATCAAACGGTTACGGAGTAGTTCGGGAGCTTTGCGGACATGGATTAGGGCGAAAAATGCATGAAGACCCCGAAGTTCCGAATTATGGGAAACGTGGACGCGGCAAGAAATTGGTAAACGGAATGGTTATTGCGATTGAGCCAATGATAAATATGGGTACAAAAAACATCAAACAACACAAAGACGGGTGGACAATTACCACTGCCGATGGAAAACCAAGTGCTCATTTTGAACACGATGTGGCGATTGTTGATGGAAAACCAGAATTACTTTCCACATTTGCGTATATTTATGAGGCCTTAGGAATTAAGAGTAATGAAGAAGAAGGGTTGCGAAAACAGGGGTTTGTTTTGTAATATTAAAAAAAATAGTATCTTTACAAAAAAATAGGAAATGAAACTAAAACTTCAAAATATTGGAATTATTGAAGAAGCCGATGTGATTATTGACGGAATTACTTTGATTGCAGGTCAAAATGATTCAGGTAAAAGTACGGTTGGGAAGGTTTTATATGCGTTGATTAGAGGGGTGAATATTGATGAGGAGCGATTTTATTCGTCTAAAAATGAATTTATTAGAAATAAAATAAGAGATGTTAGAAATTTACTTTTAAGAACCAAATCATCTAACGAAAACGACGATAATATTAAAGAAAAATTTGTAACATTTTTTTTAGACAGTGATAAATCAGTTTTTACAAATCGTAATTTGAGGCTTAGTTCAGATGAAATTGAATATTCGAAAATTATTATAAAAGAATTAGATAAAATAAAAGAATTATTTCTTGATTTTTCGAATGAATCAATTCAAAATCAACTCGAAA
>Ga0247722_10001995_pt1 | contig 10864 bp, 4 predicted proteins | sample MSEWelMarce3H_FC_FD_189094 | JGI IMG/M metagenome (GOLD analysis project Ga0247722, IMG submission 189094) | Subsurface sediment microbial communities from gas well in West Virginia, United States - MSEEL Well Study Marcellus 3H_FC | ecosystem: Environmental > Terrestrial > Deep subsurface >...
CTACTTGCAGGCGTTCCTATCCGAATGCATACTGTTGCAGGCTTGCCATTACTAGAAGCAAAGGGGATTAAACGAAAAATATTAAATATTGTAGAAAAGATAACCTACTCTTGTGCTACAAAAGTTTATCCAAATTCTTTAGCTTTAAAAAAAATTATCCTAAAAGAAAAATTTTGTAAACCTCAAAAATTAAAAATAATTTCAAAGGGTAGCTCAAACGGAATAGACATTACTTTTTTTAACAAAAATCAAATTGCAAATGCAACAATTGAATCCTTAAAAAAACAATTAAACATAAATGCAAACGATTTTGTTTTTATTTTTGTAGGAAGATTAGTTTCAGACAAAGGCATAAACGAGCTAATAGAGGCTTTTTCAAAATTGAATAACCAAAATGTTAAATTGCTTTTAGTTGGGCATAAAGAAACTAAATTAGACCCATTGCAAACTAAAACACTAAATGAAATTAAGCAAAATACATCTATTATTAGTGTGGGTTTTCAAGCAGATGTTCGTCCTTATTTTGCCATTTCAAACGTATTAGTATTTCCAAGTTTTAGAGAAGGGTTTCCAAATGTAGTTATGCAAGCCGGCGCCATGGGATTGCCAAGTATAGTTTCTGATATTAATGGGTGTAATGAAATAATTATCGATAACCATAACGGAATGATAATTCAAGTTAAAAACACAGTAGCTATATACATGGCAATGAAGAAAATGATAGAAAACCCTGTTCTTTATGAACAACTGAAACAAAATTCCAGAAAGCGGATTATTGAAAATTATGAACAAGAAGTAGTTTGGAAAGCTATATTAAAAGAATACAAAAGTTTAGAAAAAAAGTATGTTAAACCTTTTTAAAAGTTTAGCTAATTAATACTTATTTATTTATCAATTGAACTTATATTTGCAAAAATCAGTCTGTATGTTTATCAAAAAACCTATTAATTTTTTTTTAGTTTCCTTTTTAGTACTTTCTTTAGCCTCTTGTGTCTCAAAAAGTAAAATGCTTTATGTGCAACAAAATTTAGCTAGCAACAAGACAAATTCCTTTGAAATAGCAATTCAACCCGATGATGTTTTGCAAATAAGCATTTCATCTGAAAATCCAGAAGTAACCATTCCGTATAATTTGCAAATGTCTTCAAGTGAGGGCGGTTCAGAGCAAGGCAGACAAATTTCCTATTTAGTAGATTCAAACGGAATGATTGATTATCCCGTATTAGGAAAAATTAAAATTGCAGGATTGTCCAAAAATCATGCTGTACTTCACCTACAAGATTTGTTAAAAGAACACATCAAAGACGCTATTGTAAACATTAGAATTTTGAATTTTAAGCTCACCGTTTTGGGCGAAGTCAATAAACCAGGCTCTTTTACTATTCCAAGCGAGCGCATCACCTTATTAGAAGCACTGGGTCAAGCAGGAGATTTGTCTATTTATGGATCAAGAAAAAACATTTTAATCCTACGAGAAAATAACGGTACAACAACAACCCAGCGCATTGATATCACAAAATCAGATTTTATCAATTCAGAATGGTACTATTTGAAACAAAATGATGTGGTGTATGTAGAGCCAAATAAAACTAGAATTAACTCATCAGCCGCGGGGCCTAACATAACCATAGGCATATCTGTGATATCACTTTTGATAACAATAATTACATTAAGTATAAGATAACATGGAAGAATTAGAAGATATTCAAAATTCAGATTTCAATATAAAAGAAGAAGTAGAGAAGTATTTAAATCATTGGATTTGGTTTGTAGTTGGTGTGCTTATTTTTGTTATAAGTGCTCATTTGTATATTCGTTATACTGTACCCATGTATAATGCGAATGCTTCACTTCTGGTAAAAGATGATAAAAAAGGAGGTATTGCTAGTGAACTGGGTGCGTTTTCAGATATAGGAATGCTTAGTGCCATGAAAAGCAATGTAGATAATGAAATTGAAATATTAAAATCGCGCACTTTAGCTAAATCTACTGTTGAAGACCTACAACTTTCGATTTCTTATACTACTATTGGAAGAATTAAATCAGAAGAATTATATAAAACCAGTCCAATTACTTTTGTATTATTGAATGTTACCGATGATTTTAAGAATGCAACCAATCAATTTACAGTTGAAATTATTGATTCTAATTCCTTTTCTTTTTTTGATAAAAATGAATCAAAAGTAGGTGATTTTAAATTTGGCGAACCCTTCACAATAAATGCAAACAAGTTCGCAATTTTAAAAAATGAAAAACATTTTAAAAACAGTAAGAGAGTTGGAATCAACTATGTCCCAGTAGCTTATTTGGCAGCATCGTTTAGGTCTAGACTTACTGTAAATTCATTAAGTAAAAATACTAGCGTTATAGAACTGTCTTTGAACGATGAGGTAAAGGAAAAAGCCGAGGATTTCCTAAACAAATTAGTTCAAAATTATAATGATGACGCCATTACTGATAAGCAATTCATCGCTGAAAACACCTCAAAGTTTATCAAACAACGTTTAAATTTGATTTCGGAGGAATTAAAAGACGTGGAAACCGATGTGGAGCAATTTAAACGTAATAATCAAGTAACCGATATTGCTTCTGAAACTGGAATATTCCTCGAAAATGCAAGTGATTTTGAAAAAAAATACCTTGAAAATGCAACCAAAACACAAATTGTAAAAACCATTCTGGAGTATGTTCGTTCCAATGAAAATGATCTTATTCCAGCCAATATTCTTCCATCCGAAGAAGGCGCCTCTTCTTTAATTGTAGAGTACAATCAGTTAGTGTTAAAAAGAAATAAAGATTTAAAATCTGCGGGAGTCAAAAACGCACTAGTAATCCAACTTGAAGAGCGAATTAGTGCAGTAAAAAGCAATATTGAAGCCAGTTTAGTGCAGCAACAAAACGCACTTAAAATTAGTGGAAACGATTTGATGAAACAACGTTCTCTAATTAGTGGAAAAATAGCGCAAGTTCCTACCAAAGAAAAAGTGTTTAGAGACATCAATCGCAAGCAAAATGTAAAAGAAGCACTCTATCTATACTTGTTGCAAAAAAGAGAAGAAACGCAAATTTCTTTAGCAGTTACTGCGCCTAATGCTAAAGTTATTGATGCGGCATTAGCAAGTTCTAGTCCTGTTTCTCCAAACACAAGAATAATTTATTTAGGTGCCTTCCTCGCTGGTATTCTGGTGCCTTTTGCTATTTTATATGTGCGCTATTTGCTGGATACCAAAATTAAATCAAGAATAGATGTAGAAAAAAATACAACTATTCCTTTTATTGGCGATGTTCCAAGAGCCGAAAATGGTGAAAACCTAATCGAAATGAACAGTAGATCTAGTATTGCCGAAGCCTTACGGATTGTGCGTACTAATTTAGACTTTTTACTTTCTCAAACGCCATCAAATGGAGCAAAAACAGTTTTTTTAACCTCTACATTTCCTAAAGAAGGGAAAACGTTTATTTCTGTAAATTTGGCTACAACCATAGCAATGTCCGATAAAAAAACACTACTTTTAGGAATGGATATTAGAAATCCTAAAATAGATGATTATCTAAATGTTCCAAAAAAAGGTGTAACCAATTTCTTGTCAAACAAACAAGAAACAACCATTTTAGATTATGTTGTAAAACTAGAAGGTTTTGACAATTTCTATGTGTTGCCTGCAGGGATAATTCCTCCCAATCCAGCAGAATTATTAATGGGAAAAAAAGTAGATGAATTATTTGCAGTTCTAAAACAAAATTTTGATTTTATAATTGTGGATACCGCCCCCGTTAGCATTGTTACAGATACGATGTTAATTGCAAAACATGCAGATGCATTTATTTATGTAACAAGAGCAAATTTCTTAGACAAACGCATGCTAGCTTTGCCTCAAAAACTGTATAACGAAAAACGCTTGCCAAACTTGTCAATTCTACTTAACGACACCCAAGTTGATAAAGGCTATGGCTATGGTTATGGCTATGGCTATGGCTACGGCTATGGACAAGAAGTAGTAAGAAAGTCACTTTTTAATAGGATTTATAAACGATTAAAAAATGCAAAATAATACCAATTATACTTCAATGTCGTTGAGTTAAGAAAAAAGTTGTTTTTTTGTCATTCCGACCTAATGAGGAATCTCATTAGTTGCTCATTTTATGCAATTTTTCCCTAGGTCGGAATGACAAAATAATCCTTAGCTAAACCAAATTGAATTATACGTATAAAATAAACCAATCTACTTGTTCTTTTTCTCCAATATTTCACAAAAAAATCATTAAGTAGCCCAGCTATGCAAAGATTTTTTCTAAAATTTTTTTCTAAAAAATAACTTCGCATCTTTAGACTATTTATATAAGTGTTTGGTATTATTTTTTTAATACACCACCAATCTTTTTCAATGGGACATGACCCATTGGAATTTGTAATTTCTTGTTTCTTTTTTTTGTAAAGTCGAGCGAAGGATGTCTAAAAATTCGTGGAGGGTGTACTAAAAGTCCTAATCCTGTCAAGCTGAACTCGTTTCAGCTTCTATAAACTACGGATTTTCAGTAATTTTTAGATTCCGATTCGCCTATGTGAACGGAATGACAAATTCTTACTTTTTAGACAGCCTCTTGTATTTTCTTGTTTCTTTGTTTTTTGTAAAGACGATCGAACTAGAAACTTTTTTTTGTTTGAAATACACTAAAAAAAAGCTTTCACCTTTACCCAAATGGGTAAATCACATCATTTTTTCAAGGTTTCATATTTTATTTTAGTAGTATTCTAACTCTGGTTAATAATGCTATTGACAGGCTCTACTAGCGTTTGCTTATAAGGTTAAATTCATACTGTTTTATCAGAATATTATAGCTATTATTTCATATAATTATTATTTTTTAACAAAATATTTTTACATTGTTAAATAATTATTATATTGCACCACTCAAAAAATAAAACTTATGAATAAAAATTTTACACAAAAAGGCCTTCAAACACGGCACCTTAGTAGAAACTGCTTCTCTTGGAGCTGGTGTTTCGGATTGATTTTCCTGCTCTTTAGTGCGGGTAGTTATGGGCAGGTTATGAAATATACCTTTTCACAAGCGGCCGGAACATATTCTGCTATAACAGGCGGAATAAGTCCAGGTGCGAATTTTACAGGAACAGGGATAGGAACAAATGCGGTATCATCAGCGATAACATTACCATTTTCGTTCATGTTTGACGGAGTAGAACAAACCCAAATAATTATTTCAAATAATGGATTTGTAACATTTGGAGCTACTGCACCAACAACAATAACATATAATCCGATTGCCGCTACAACGGCTTATAATGGTGCAATTACAGCTTATGGAATAAATTTAATTAATTCAGCAGTTTCTGGTGCAACACCAGACATTACATATACAACTACTGGCACTTCTCCTAATAGAGAGTTTGTAATAGAATTTAAAGACGTTGCAAGAACTGGAATTACAGGTGATCGATTAAATTTTCAAATTAGACTTTCAGAAACTACAAATAACATTAGAATTATCTACGGAACACAAGCAGTTACAACAACAACAACAACAGCTACAAATTCTGGTGTTGTTGGATTAAGGGGCTCTAATAATAGTATATTTTCTGCAAGACAAGTAACAGGTACAGCTCCGTATAACACATGGTTAACATCAGGTTCCTCAGCTGATAATGGGAGTACTCCTACACAAACTGCTTTGGGAGTATCAAATGGTGCAAATGGTGCAAACTCAATGCGTTTGAATAGTTCTATATCGCCATCAAGTGGTTTAACCTATACTTGGCAACCTGTAACTACAAGTTTTTACCAAACACTGCCTTATTCTCAAAATTTCAACACCTGGTCGAATCTATTTGCAGTAAGAGATAATCCTGGGAATGGAATTATAATTAACCCAGCATGTGGAAACGTAAGTTGGAGAAATGTAGGTGAAACTACCGCTAATTCTCTTTGGAGTTCAGCAACAAATGGAACACCAACATTAACTACTAATCAAGGTACTGGAGCAGCATCGTTTTTTAATTACGGAGCTGTATCTGGTAGAATGGGTTATATGGATATATATTTAGATTTATCACCCTCAGGTAATAAAACAATGACCTTTGACATGATAAATGGTGATAGTGGTACCTCAGTTACTGGTTTAAATATTTTACTTTCAACAGATGGAGGTGCTACATTTACTGCAGTTACAGGACATACTACAACTACAATATCATCATGGACAAATCAAACAGTAAATTTAGGAAGTGCAACATCATCAACGTGTGTTTTAAGATTCCAAGCAACATCAAAATACGGTTCTTATAATTTAGGAATTGACAATATTTCGGTAACCGCTTCTAGTTGTGGTATGCCAACAGCAACAAATATAAGTAGTATAACTACAACGGGGGCTAAATTAGGTTGGACTGCACCAACAAGTGTTCCAATAAATGGATATGATATCTTTTACAGTACAACAAACACTGCACCAATAGCATCAACAAATCCAACAATTAACAATAACTCAACTACAACAAATACTATATCTGGACTTACAACTGCAACACTTTATTATTGGTGGGTTCGTTCAGATTGTAATTCAGAAACTAGCAATTGGGTAAGTGGTGGTTCGTTCACAACCGCTTGTGATGTTCCAAATCCTCCAGCATCAATTTCTACATCTGCAGTTTCAAGCACGGGATTAACCGTTAATTTTACAGCTGCAAGTCCAGCACCAACAGGTTATACCTTATTTGTTTCGACAGGTAATACCATTACCACACCACCAACACCCGTAAATGGTACTACTTATGTTAATGGTACTTCTTATACATTTGGTGGTCAAAGTTATACTTGTGTTTCTAATCCTACAACTACGGCTGCACTAGTTTTAACGGGTGCTAGCAATACACAATTCAATTACTTTTTATTTTCACAGAACACCACAAACAGTTGTTCAGGAGCACCCTATTATTCAACAGGAGTAACTACAACGGCAACTACTTGTGCAGCAACACCAACAAGTGCTAATAATACTAGCATTACTTCATCGGGAGCAACCCTAGGCTGGACAGCATCAGTAGCAGGCGGTGGAGCGGGCACAATTAATTACACAGTAAATATCTTTTCTGACTCTGGTAGAACTACTCACATTGCTGGTTCGCCTTTTGCATCTACTACTTCGGTTTCTCAAGTAGTAACAGGTTTAAATTCAAACACCACTTATTGGACAAGAATTGTAGCCAATAATGGTAGTTGTGCTAGTGGTAATTTGCAAAGTTCATTTACAACTTTGTGTTTGCCAGCAACTGTAGAAAGCACAACACCCGCATCTCGTTGTGGTAGTGGTACCGTGACTCTATCGGCAACCCCCTCAAGTGGGTCTGCTATAAGATGGTTTAGTGTTGCAACTGGTGGAACTTCACTTGGTACCAGTTTAAGTTTTACTACACCTTCAATTTCAGCAACAACAATTTATTATGCAGAAGCATTTAATGGAAGTTGTATCTCAACTAGAGTGGCTGTAACTGCTACCGTAACTACTCCACCTGCATTAACTTTGTCTTCAAGCAGTGCCTCGATTTGCAGTGGTAGCTCATCGAGTGTGGTTTCTTTAACAGCAGGAGCATCAGATTATGATATCTTTAACTGGGTGCCAAGTACAAACGTTTCGGGTAACAGTACAACTGGATGGACTTTCAACCCAACAGCAGGTGAATATTATGTCTTAGAAGCTATCAATTCAATAACAGGTTGTAATGAAATTGCTGGTTTTGAAGTAACGATTAACCCAGCTCCAAATGCAGTAACTGTTTCTAATCTCGATGCAACAATTTGTGCGGGTAGTAAACAAACATTAACCGCAAGTGGTGGTTCTTATACAAACATAACCGTTTTTTCTGAAGATTTTGAAGCTGACCCTACTGGATGGACAACTACCAATACCTCTACCGGAGGAACGCCTGCAAACGCCGCATGGACGCGGTATTTATCAGATCCTGGTGTCTTTGGTAGTAATGATGATAGTGTTTTTATTATAACTGATAGTGATGCTCAAGGGAGTGGAGGCACAACAAATACCACGTTGGTATCGCCTGCATTTAGTTTGATGGGGCATACTTCTGCGTCACTATCTTTTTTTCATAATTATCAAGATTGGGATACAGATGATGTAGCAAAAGTACAAGTTAGCACTAATGGCACAACTTGGACAGATATACAAACCTACGCAACGGATACTGGTAGCGATGCGGTTTTTTCACAAGCTACAATTAACTTAAATTCTTATGTTGGCAATGTTTCTGTTAGACTTCGGTTTATATATACGGGTACTAATAGTTTGTATTGGGCAATTGATAATGTTGTAGTTAGCGCCTCGGGTACTGCTCCTATCACTTGGTCTCCAACTACCAATTTGTTTACAGATGCAGCTTGCACGACCGCCTATACGGGCACTGCTGCAACAACCGTGTTTGCTAAACCATCGGAAACCATTACCTACACAGCTACGGGTACACTTGGTTCTTGTTCAAAAACGGATACCGTTACTTATACTGTAACATCAGCAACCTACGACCCTGCTTTATACAGTGCCAACACTCCTGCCAATTGGTCGGAAGCACCTGCTGCAAACAAAGACATTGTTATCAACGGCAATCTAGCTACTTCAGGGAATTTGTCGGGCTGTAGTTGTATGGTACAATCGGGCAATGTGGTAGTAAATTCTGGGCACTCTTTAGTTTTAACCAATGAGTTAAACGTGGCAGGAGGTAGCGTAACCTTTGAAAACAACTCCAACTTGGTGCAAACCAATCCAGTAGCAAACACAGGAAACATTACCTACAAACGCAACAGCTCGGCGTTAATGCGTTTAGATTACACACTTTGGTCTTCGCCAGTGGCAGGTCAAAATTTAAAAGCGTTTTCTCCTAATACGTTGTCGCCTCGTTTTTATGTTTATGACGAAACGTCAACAACTGGAAATACAACTACTAATAATGGAACTTATGTAACCGTTCTTAATGCTAGTAACGAATCAACCTATAATTTTATTAGTGGTAAAGGCTACTTAATTCGTACACCAAATAATCATCCAACTACGCCAACGGTTTATAATGGTGTGTTTTCAGGGGTGCCAAACAATGGTAACTACAGCTTTACTTTAAGCAATGCCTTAAATGGGTATAACTTAGTGGGTAATCCTTATCCATCATCAATAGATTTGAATGCGTTTTTTACAGCTAATACAGCAGTTCAAAGTACGGTTTGGTTCTGGAGAAAATCCAATGGAGCGGTAGGTGATGGTTATGTTACTGCCAATAATCTAGGCTACACGTTCCCTGGTCAAAGTGCCGATGGTGCTACCAATATTGCCATTCGTCCTGGACAAGGTTTCTTCGTGAAAGCTACAGGAGCAGGAAGTGTTTCATTCAATAATGGCATGCGTTCTACAAATACTACGAGTACATTCTTTAGAAATTCTGTTAGCGAAATGCCAAGTCGTATCTGGTTACAAGTAGCTAATTCAGAAGAAGTTTTAGCAAGTGCTTTGGTAGGTTATACAAGCCTAGCTACTTTAGGAGTTGACGCAGGTTTTGATAGTAAGCCATTTGGTGGAAACGCCTCTTTAGTATCATTAATTGAAACAGAAGGTTATGCGATTCAAGGCCGTTCATCGTTTGAAGTATCAGACCAAGTGGCTTTAGGATTTAAAGCGGAAACTGCAGGAAATTATAGCATTGCAATAGCAAACAAAGACGGAGTATTTGCTTCAGGACAAGCGATTTACTTACAAGATTTAGCACAAAATAGCACGCATGATTTTGCAACAGGAGCCTACAATTTTGTTTCAGGAGTAGGAACGTTCAACAACCGTTTCAGAATAGTGTACGAAACCCAAACGTTAGGAATTGATGATGTAACAGCAAATAATGCCTATGTTTTCGATAATAACGGAGTGTTAACCGTTGCTAGTAGTAAAGAGGAAATCAAATCTGTAGTAATTTATGATATTCAAGGAAGAATGTTACTAAAGGCTTCCGACATAAATGCCAACCAATGGAAAGCAACAGCAATGACAAAGAACAACCAAGTATTGTTAGTAAAAGTTACAACAGCAACAGGAATTTCAACCACAAAAACAATATTTTAATTAAAAACAAAATTAATCATGAAAAAAATAGTTTCTAATATAGCGTTGTTAGCTACACTATTACTAATGAGTACAAGTGCATTTGCAAATCCAGACGATCCAGATGATGAAGATGATCCAAATCCACTTCCAATTAATGACTGGGTTGTACCCGCATTAGTAGTAGGAGCCGCTTATGCTTTTACAAAAGTGAGACCAGCTAAAAAGGCATAATCACTTTTTTATTTAGACAAATAACCCTCAATCTTTTACTAGGTTGAGGGTTTTGTTTTATATGACAACAGTATTACACCATTTATGTTTTGAATAAATCGACCAAATTATACCAATTAGGATTATAAAATAGGCTAAAGATGCGAAGTTATTTTTTAGAAAAAATTTTTAGAAAAAATCATTGCATAGCTGGGCTACGGAATTATTTTTTCTGAATAATTTTAGCAAAAAAGAACAAGTAGATTAGTCTATTTTATAATCCTAATTGGTATTAAACATAAAAAAAACCCTCAAATCATTTGATTTAAGGGGTTTTGAAGAATTTAATAAATATCTAATACCAGTTATAATTATAACGGGTATAAAGTAGAAAATAAATAAAATAATTTGTCTATATTTGCTATATATAGACAATTAAAGAATAAAGTTATGAACGTAAGTTTCACAAAAAAACAAGAAGACTATATCAACAAGCAGGTTGAAATAGGCGATTATCAAAACAATAGTGAGGTTGTTAGAG
>Ga0247722_10001996_pt1 | contig 10848 bp, 9 predicted proteins | sample MSEWelMarce3H_FC_FD_189094 | JGI IMG/M metagenome (GOLD analysis project Ga0247722, IMG submission 189094) | Subsurface sediment microbial communities from gas well in West Virginia, United States - MSEEL Well Study Marcellus 3H_FC | ecosystem: Environmental > Terrestrial > Deep subsurface >...
AAAAATGGACGATGCCAATTCAAAATTGGCGAATGGCGCTAAATCGTTTCGTTATAGAATTTGGTGACCGCCTAAACGGCCACCATTAATTCCACAGGCATTTACACAGAAAGATTTACAGGCTCATAGTAGAATTTAATTTTGTTCTGACCCCAGTTATTAAACTATTAAAAACATAATAAAATCATAAGTCATCTTTGAAGCCACACTCATTAATATGGCACCCAACAATCCCAATATAGAATAAAACATCGATTTTTTATTCCTACTAGAGAACTCTCTAATAACTGGGGTCAGAGTAAAGTTAAACCCGTTTTCTTTGGCTCTAAGAGCATTAAGCATAGTAGGATTTAATTTTGTTCTGACCCCAGTCATTCCCTGACCCCAGTTATTCCAAACACGGTTAGAAGGCTAATCGCTCTGAAAGGAGAAGGTCGACAATCTAAACTAATCTGACAATCCGGCCCAAATCAAAATAGGACTGTCAGATCAGGTCTGAATTTCTACAATTTATGCAACAGCCCCCTCACTAGTGAACTTGTCAATACCGTTAGCTTACTGCCACAGAATTGCAATTTTCTCTAATCTGATCGGTCACCACCTCGAACTGTTTGAGCTTTTGAACGTGCTCATACACGTTCTTGCCGACCCAAATCGCCGCAGCTACACCTACACCTACCAATAGTGACGGGATGATGATAGGTGCCAGAGCTACGAGAGCGGGCGTTGTTGCTGCTACGATTACGCCCGCAGTCAGCCCCGCCGCCATACCACCCCCGCCGAGTATGCGTGACCAATTCGGCTTGAACGCCTCTTTGAAGCCCTCGCGAAGTTTTCTTGAAAAGCTCCCCTTCTCAGGTGTCTTATCTAAAATTGTTTTATTCACCGTATTGATTTTATTGCTAAGCTCGGTTGGCACCCCATCGCTCCCCAGCCGTTCTTGATTTATAATTTTGATTTTGTCTTCTTTCAGCTGCTGAGATAATTTTAATAGTTTATCAGCTTGTTCAGTCGATATATTTATCGAACTCTTATGAATAGAACGTTGCCAGAATGATTTTTTGACTTGAGCTGGCTCTAGCTTAGGCAGGTTATCGATTTTTGCCTGAAGCAAATTAAATACCGTCATATCATTAGCCAAGGTCTTTTCATCGATAGCTGTTTTTAATTGAGTTTGCGCCAGGGAGAATTCTTTTTCCAGATCCTGACTCGACTCACCAACATTGCTCTCCTTAACGAATTGCTTAATTTGATCTTCAGCATGAGCATAAAGATCACGTAGACTCTTATTCAGCTTAACAATATTATCTGCGGTGCGTTCTAAACTTTTACCCTTGAAATATTTTTCAGCATCAAAACCCGCAACAGCTGCGGTTATATTCGTTAAGTATGTCTCTCCATAGCATTTCACTATGTTAGTGATGGCGCCTTGATGACTTTCTCTACAAATACTATCAATTTGACTTGATAGTGGATGTTCAGCTTTTAACCCACTAGGGAATATATTTTTTGCCCTTTGTGTTTTTTGAGCGTAACCCTCATGAGCTTTTTTGAAATCCTGATCGACGTTTGATTTTATTTTTTCGGCAACTGCTTTCCAGCCAAATGTCGAATTAAATTCATTTAACTGACTCCTCATGGTGGTTAAAAATTTACCCCCCTCTTTGTCAACATCGCTTTCAAATCGTTCAATCCGGACGTCCGTTTGGATACCATGAAAAATACGCTGCAATTGTTCTTTTAAACTAACGTCCATCAAAGATAACGAATTTTCAGCGCTAAGCTTTTTTGTCTTAGATTGCGCCGCTCCGATCGCCTCATCTACTCTGCCATAATGCGCTACCAATTCTGACAAAGCGTCATTGGGCATTCTTTTGTCATGATTATCCAGATTTAGGTAGTATTCTAATACTTTGGTCGCCGTTTCTTGCTTCATCGCTACTACAGCTGATTTTCCCAGAGCATGCATAGCAGGATTTGCTGCTCGCAGGACAATCTTATCAATCTGTTCTCTAGGCAGAACATTCACCTTGGCATCGACGAAAGAGAAATTTTTAAACAATTTACCGAATGAACTTTTTTCCAAATCATGGCCGCGATTAACTCCATCCCATAATTCCTGCATTTGTTCAATTGTATTAAGTTTATCGTTCACCCAACGGATCTCAACTCCTTTTTCCCCTTGTTCTATCTTGATATATTTACTTACGGCCGGATCTTTAATATCCTGTTTTATCTTTTTGATATGGCTTGCAATTTGATTTTTTGCTTTAAAGGATTCACCATCATAGCGCAAATACTCATTTAATAATTGAAGGAAGGCGTCAGCCACTCCATCCTTCAAAGGCCTTTGTGACTCAGTACGCGAAATTGCATTTTCCGCAGGATTGGAGGAAGTAGGCTCATTCACCGAAACGCGGTCTGCGAAAGGATTTAATACTTCAGGATAGCTAGATTCAACAGTTGCACTTTCCGCAAAATTGGAGGAATCAGACGCACCTTCCAAATCGGAGCCTCCGAAAGGATTACCGTTTTTAGGATCGGGAGAATTGACGCTCAAGCTTGAAGCTGCATTTTCCGTAGAATTGGAGGAAGTAGATTCATTCACCGAAACGCGGTCTGCGAAAGGATTTAATACTTCAGGATAGCTAGATTCAACAGTTGCACTTTCCGCAAAATTGGAGGAATCAGACGCACCCTCCAAATCGGAGTCTCCGAAAGGATTGCCGTTTTTAGGATCGGGAGAACTGACGCTCAAGCTTGAAGCTGCATTTTCCGTAGAATTGGAGGAAGTAGACTCATTCACCGAAACGCGGTCTGCGAAAGGATTTAATTTTTCAGGATAGAGAAAACTGCCTCTCAAGCTTGAAGGGACGTTCGATACTTCACTTGGTTGAGCTGGGACTAAATCCGAGAATTTAAAATTGTATATTTTTTTATAAAGGGTACTCGTGACATGATGCTGGCTTTTGAGTACACACAGCATATTGTCCAGATCCTGCTTCGTGGCTTGTTCGCCTACCCATTCAACCTTTTCCTTTCCATCCTTATTTCGCACCGTAATTAAAGAAGAAATTTCATTATTTTTTAGTATATCTTTTTTAAGCTTTTCACAATGCACCGGATTCTCTGCAATGTAGGCATTTAATTTAGCTATGAATTTGTTTGCACTCTCCGCATTTAGGCTCATTTTTGGGCTGGAACTGGCAAGAGTGGCGTTGTTGTTTTCTACTTTACGTATCATTTTAACGAGACGAGCACTAACCTTTGATCCTTTCGCCAATTGTTGCGGATGGAAAGCAATAAGTAAATTGTTCTGAGCTTTAATAGGATTAGGCATTATTCCATTCCTTTTTCATAGTTCAATAGATTACACAGCAATAATAACTGGGGTCAGAGTAAGGTTAAACCCGCTTTCTTTGGCCCTAAGACGCATTAATCATAGTAGGATTTAATTTTGTTCTGACTCCAGTTATTACCCTTACCCTACCTTATTACCCCAGTTATTCACAGTTATTCATATTCACATATTCACAATTAACACTATTCACAATTAATATTCTCATCCGCCATGACAATTAATAACCAATTGGTAACTTTACCATTTTGACATAGAGTAATTCCGTTATGCTTAAATATGTTAATTCCATCGGCGTCAATACCATTAACTTTTTCTGATTGTGCAGATGTTTGACTACGAAAAGTAGATGTTAAAGTTAAAGCAGTGCATTAATAGATGGTATTTTAATATAAAATATAAAGCTTTATTTTATTGGTTTCAGTATATATTTGACTTTCAAAAAACGATCTTTCATTCATCAATGGTAACCCTCCCTCAAAATGACTCTAGGTAGGTAAAAATAACTGGGGTTAGAGTAAGGTTAAACTCGCTTTCTTTGGCTCTAAGAGCATTATGCATAGTAGGATTTAATTTTGTTCTGACCCCAGTTATTACCAGTTATTAAAACCGGTCTTTCCCTCGCTACGATCGCTTAAGTCCGATAGGCTGCTAGCGCATCAACGAACAGGGGTGAAGCTTGAGTTTCAGCTCGAACGAGTGGCGTTGCTCGGGCCTGTGGATGAATTTTTCTTATATTGGTCGAAGTGAGTTGTTTGGTTAATCAGATCATGGATGATGCCCCTCGCCAGAAACAAGGGCCAGCTACGCATTGGGGCATCATTGCCCAAAACTAAATACTTTTTAGGCGGCAATAATTGCCGAAGCCTTGTACTGAACCCTTCTCAAGCCCGCTGAATGCGGGCTTTTTGCTTGGCACGTTTCGTGCTTAATTTATATGTGTAAACAGCGTATCTTATGGCTGGTGATGATTAAAACTGGAGTTTGGCTATGTTAGGTCGTTTGGACGATTACTTCCGCCCGCAAGAAACTGCGTTGTCACTACGCAGCCAGCGGCAAGAAGTGTTGGCTTCAAATATCGCCAATAACGATACGCCAGGGTATAAGGCACGCGATTTTGATTTCAAAAAATCGTTTGAAGCCGCCCTGCAAAAAAATCCAGTGAAGCCTTTAGCCGCAACCGATGCACGCCATCTACAGCCTAAAGACAGTGTTGACCCTTTATCTAAAGCCTTGCTCTACCGTAATCCACGTCAATCTGGCATTGATGGCAATACGGTGGATATGAATGCCGAAATGGCAGCGTTTACCGATAACGCAATCCGCTATCAGGCAGGGATTACTTTTATGCAGAAAAAAGTTGAAGGTCTGCGCTCCGCGCTGACGGGCCAATAAGAGAGCTAAATCATGTCTATGTTCAGAGTGTTTGATATTGCTTCAACCGCCATGCACGCACAGACCACGCGTTTAAACGCTGTGGCGTCCAATTTAGCCAATGCAGAATCCATTACCAGCTCTAATGGCCAGCCTTATCGCGCCAAGCAGGTGGTGTTTCAATCGGCTCAAATACCGGGCGGTGGTAAGGAATCAGTTGGGGTACAAGTGGCTGGCGTGATCGAAGATCAAACACCGCCTAAACTGGTGTATGACCCAAAAAACAGCTTGGCTGATGCCAATGGCTATGTGGCCATGCCTAATGTGAATGTGGTGGAAGAAATGACCAATATGATTTCAGCTTCACGCTCGTATCAAACTAATGCAGACGTCATGAATGCCGCCAAAACCTTGTTGCTACGCACCTTGGCTCTTGGCCAATAATCTAAAGGAGAATCATCATGGTTGCTCGTACAACGGTTAATTCAACGACGGATTATTCTGCGCTGAATCAAAAAGCGGGAACGGCCAAAGCTTCAGCGGCCGATCAGCAGCAGGATCGATTCCTTAAGCTGCTGGTTAAGCAATTGCAAAGCCAAGACCCAATGAATCCAATGGATAACGCGGCAACCACCAGCCAGATGGCGCAGATCAGTAGCGTAACGGGGATTGAAAAGCTCAATACCACCATGCAAACCATGCTGGCGAGTTTTTCTGCCGCACAAAGCTTTCAAGCCGCAGCTTTAATTGGCAAAGAAGTGCTAACAGTGGGCAATAAAATGAAGTTTGACGGCACCAAACCCGTTGATACACGGATTGATCTGCCATCTGGTGTCAGTCATATTAAAGTATCCATTATGGATAAAAACGGCCTTGTGGTGGATAACATCACCTTGCCCCAACAGCCAGCGGGTGCCGCGGCCGTGGCTTGGGATGGGAAGATGGATAATGGCGATAAAGCCCCAGCTGGCGATTATTTAATTTCTGCACGTGGCGTACAAGATGGCAAGGAAATTGCTTTAAATACTTTAACGTGGCAAACCGCTAGTAGCGTTGAGTTGGCAAAGACAGGTGTCAAAGTGATGTTGGCGGATCAGAGCAGCGTTGATTTTAGTGCGGTAAGGCAGATTCGTTAGTTTCAAGGCATCTGCAGTAAACAATTTTTGAGGATACGGTTATGGGTTTCCAGCAGGGCTTGAGTGGTTTAAGTGCGTCGTCAAGAAGCCTAGACGCGATCGGTAATAATATTGCCAACTCTAGCACGGTCGGTTTTAAGCAATCGCGTTCAGAGTTTGCAGATATGTATGCCAATACATTCGCTAACTCATCGACTATCTCTGGGATGGGGGCGCGCACGGTTGCGGTGACTCAGCAATTTGGTCAGGGCAATCTCACCTCTACCAATAACCCGCTGGATATCGCTATTACTGGGAACGGTTATTTCCGCATGATGGATGGCGACGCTGTTAGCTACACGCGTAATGGCCAGTTTCAAGTCAATAAAGATGGTTTTATTGTGGGCAATACCGGCCAAAAACTCACTGGTTGGCCATTTGATATCAATGCCAATGCCTTACAAAAGGGCGGTAATCCTGCGCCTTTACAATTGTCTGTAGGCAATATCGGCGCAAAAACCACAGGTTGGACAGAAGTCGTGGGTGGGGGGATTAGTGCAGGGCTGCAGTTTGGGATGAATTTGGACGCAAGTCAGCTGCCTAAAGACAGAACCAATCCACTTGCAGCCAATTATGTGGGGGCGCTTAACCCTGCTGATGTAAAAACATTTACGAATTCAACCTCGGCGCAAGTTTATGATTCCCAAGGTGTTTCGCATAGTTTGACCATGTATTTCACCAAAACTGCACCCAATACTTGGGAAGTCAGAACGCGTTTTGATAATGATCCAGTTTCATTGCCTAATAATGACCCGCTAAATTTAAATCCTTACCCAGATGTTACTTTTGATTCAAATGGTAAATTGATCAATCCAGTGCCACTGTCTTTTAGTACTACCCTCGCTTCCGGTGCAACCTCGCCCTTGGCTTTTCGTATTGGCTTAGAGGGCACAACCCAATACGGTAGCCCATTTGGGGTGAATACAATCAAGCAAGACGGCTATCCTGATGGCGTACTAACAGGGGTTTTGGTTGATCGTGAAGGCATTATGCAGGGTAAGTATTCCAATGGGCAAAACAGGGCCATTGGCCAAATCACACTGACCAACTTTGCTAATTCACAAGGGCTGCAAAACTTAGGCGACAATCGCTGGGCAGAAACCTTTGCTTCGGGCCAGCCTAGGACCAACGATCCTGGAACCAGTGATCTAGGCTCCTTGCAATCGGCCTCGGTGGAAGACGCCAACGTTGATTTAACCGCTGAACTGGTTAATTTGATTACCGCGCAGCGCACCTATCAGGCCAATGCGCAAACTATTAAGGCCCAAGACACTATTTTGCAAACGATTGTGAATTTGCGTTAATTGAATCATCTATAGGGTAGGAATGGTTTTTTTAAAATCATTCAGCCCCGTGCTTTTATGCCCATGCCCGAGTAAAAAAAATGGATCGAATGCTGTATATCGCGATGACTGGGGCCAAGCAAACCATGCTGCGCCAGGCCTCGGTTGCCAATAATTTAGCTAATGTGGCTACGCCAGGTTTTAGAGCGGAGCTAACGGCTTTTCGTGCGGTGCCGGTGATTGGTGGTATGGGCGCCCCTAGCAGAGCTTATGTGGTGGAGCAGGGGACTGGCGCTGATTTTACGCCGGGGATTATCCAGCAGACTGGGCGATCTTTGGATGTGGCGGTAAATGGGGCGGGTTGGCTGGCGGTGCAAACTCCAACCGGTGAGGCCTATACCCGTAACGGTGGTTTTGAAATTGATGCAGCAGGCTTATTAAAAACCCGCAGTGGCTTGGTAGTGCAGGGCGAAAATGGCCCATTGTCTATTCCCGAGAACACCCGCATTACCATTGCAAAAGACGGCACGATTAATGGCTCGCCCTTTGATAATCCGTCGCAGGCAGTAGAAATTGGCCGGCTTAAACTGGTTAATCCACCAGAGCGTGAGTTAGAAAAAGGCAATGATGGTTTGTTTCGCCAAAGAAATGGTGAAGTGGCCCAGGCAGACGTTAGTGTGAAACTGGCTTCAGAATCTTTGGAAGTGAGTAATGTGAATCCGGTAGATCAGTTGGTACATATGATTGGTGCGCAGCGCCAATATGATTTGCAGATTAAAATGATGCAAACCGTAGATCAAAATGCACGCAGCGCCGCGCAGTTGTTGTCATTAAATGGTTGATGATTAAGTTATTTTTCACAATGCTTATCCGCTAATCGCACATGTAATTTGTGTTTTTACTGTTTGTGGATAGCGTTATTTATGTCTTATATCAAAAAATACAATAGGAAGTACGCATCATGATGCGCTCGCTGTGGATTGCTAAAACTGGCATGGATGCCATGCAGATGAATGTAGATGTCATCTCGCATAACTTGGCTAACGTCAGCACCAATGGCTTTAAGCGTGAACGCGCGGTGTTTGAAGATTTGCTATATCAAAATTTACGCCAGCCTGGTGGGTCAACCAGTGCGCAAACCCAGCAACCAACGGGATTGCAGCTTGGTACAGGGGTACGGCCCGTGGCCACGGCCCGTATTCATATGCAGGGTAATTTACAGCTCACCGATGGCCCGCTGGATCTGGCGATTAACGGGCAAGGGTTTTTACAAATTGCTATGCCCGATGGCACCACGGCCTATACCCGTGATGGCTCGTTTCAAGTGGATAGCCAAGGTGCCGTGGTGACCGCCAGTGGCTATGCTTTGCAGCCTGCTTTGCAGGTTCCGCAAGGCACTACAAAACTCACGATTGCTAAAGATGGTACGGTAACCGCGATTGTAAATAATGATGCGGCAGCGCCTGTGCAGTTAGGTAATATCCAACTGGCTACGTTTATTAATCCGCCTGGCTTGCAATCAGTGGGCGAAAATCTTTACTTAGAAACCACGGCTTCTGGTGCGCCAACGGTGGGTACGCCGGGTACAAATGGCTTGGGCGCGCTTAATCAAGGCTATGTAGAAACATCGAATGTGAATGTCACTGAAGAGCTAATCAATATGATTCAAGCACAGCGCTCGTTTGAAATTAATTCGCGGGCAATTAAAACCTCAGATGAGATGTTGCAAAAGCTCACTCAGTTGTAATGAGGAGATTTAAATGACATTACGCCACAGCCCAGCGGCAATGATTGCCGTACTGCTTGCCGCTTGTACCACACCGCCGTCGGTAGTCACCTTGCCAACCACGGCCAGGCCTGCTCAGCCGGTTGTGGCCAGTATTAATAATGGCTCTATTTTTCAGCCCAATAGTTCGCGATTACTGTTTGAAGAGCGGGTGGCGCGCAATATTGGTGATCTGCTTAATATCACCATCGAAGAAAATCTCGCGGCGGTAAATACCTCCAATAGCAGCAGCAATAAAGCAGGATCCTTGGATTACAGTACGACGGGTAATTTTCCGCTGGTGCCTTGGGATATCGAGCAATACTTCTCGCGCGAGGGAGCGGCGGCGGTTAAGGTGGCGGGAACGAATAAATTTGAGGGCAAGGGTGCGACTAATAGCACCAATACTTTTAAAGGTACGGTTGCTGTGACCGTGATTGATTTACTGGCTAATGGCAATCTGATTGTGGGCGGTGAAAAGCAAGTTGCCGTGAATAATCAAATTAATACCCTGCGTTTTACTGGGGTGGTTAATCCGCTAGATATTAAAGCGGGTAATACGATTTCATCGAATAAGGTGGCCGATGCACGCATCGAGCAGCTGGGTGTGGGCTCGATGGCCGATGCCAATACCATTGGCTGGCTACAGCGATTTTTCTTAAATGTAATGCCGTTTTAAATAGGTTGTGCATATGTACCGTGTTGCCCTTATCTGCTGTTTTTTGTTTGCTTTAGCGCCTGCGCAGGCTGAAAAGATAAAAGACTTAGCGTCGGTTGCTGGGGTAAGGAATAACCAATTGGTAGGTTATGGCTTGGTGGTGGGCTTGGATGGCAGCGGCGATCAAACCACGCAAACGCCGTTTACCGTGCAATCGGTAGTGAATATGCTGACTAATCTGGGGATTCAAGTCCCAGCGGGCGGCAATATGCAGCTTAAAAACGTTGCTGCGGTAACGGTTACCGCAACCTTGCCGCCTTTTGCTCGGCCGGGGCAGCCGCTGGATGTAACAATTGCTTCGATTGGGAATGCCAAGTCTATTCGCGGTGGCACTTTGCTGATGGCCCCGCTTAAAGGGGCGGATGGGCAGATTTATGCGATGGCACAGGGCAATATTATTGTGGCTGGGGCAGGCGCATCGGCGGGTGGATCAAGCACACAGATTAATCAACTGGCTACAGGGCGTATTCCCGCAGGGGCAACGGTAGAAAAAGCCGTGGCTACCTTATTGGGTAATGGTGAGTATGTTCAGCTTGAATTACTGACAACGGATTTCACCACCGCTAACCGCGTTGTGAATGCTGTGAATTCTCAGTTCTCAGGTACGGCTGTGGCTTTGGATGGCAGAGTAATCCAAGTGCGCGCACCGCAAGATAATAATTTGCGCGTGGCTTTTTTATCCCGTTTAGAAAATATTGACGTCATCCCCGCAGAATCAAGCCCTAAGGTGATTATCAATGCGCGTACTGGCTCAATTGTGATGAATCAGGCTGTTAAGCTTGATAGCTGCGCCATCGCACACGGCAACTTAACTGTAACCATTACGGCAGATAACGCCGTTTCCCAGCCTGATCCGCTCGCTGGGGGTAAAACCACTAAAGTGCAAAATGCCGATATTCAAATTAAAGCGGATAAAGGCCCAATTGTGCGTTTGCCTAAGTCCAGTACGTTGCGAGATGTAGTACGTGCTTTAAACGCTGTAGGCGCAACGCCGCAGGATTTATTGGCTATTTTGCAAGCCATGAAGGCTGCAGGCGCTTTAAAGGCTGAGCTAGAAGTGATTTGATGGCGGATCAATTGTCCTTAGTCCTGACTTGATTAAGGAATGTATTGAATTACACTTGCCCGACACCCGACACCCGACACCCGACACCCGACACCCGACACCCTTTATC
>Ga0247722_10001997_pt1 | contig 10845 bp, 8 predicted proteins | sample MSEWelMarce3H_FC_FD_189094 | JGI IMG/M metagenome (GOLD analysis project Ga0247722, IMG submission 189094) | Subsurface sediment microbial communities from gas well in West Virginia, United States - MSEEL Well Study Marcellus 3H_FC | ecosystem: Environmental > Terrestrial > Deep subsurface >...
TGACTACACGTCTGCCGAAGTTTGGCGCATTTTCAAAAAAGAAGGTGTCCGATGCGGGTTGGACACACGGGATTTCCGAGGTGGCGGGCGAAGACTGGTTCAAACGGCGTCATCGCGATTTGCCAGGGTTCGGTCGAGACATTGAGGCGTTGTTGTTTAAAGTGAAAATCGCCCACAGTCGGCGAATATATGGTATTATCGACACCGGACTGTTGCGGAAAATCACAATTGCCGATTTGGATGCCGGGTTTGCTTCGTTCAAGGAAAGTATGAAAAAGTCGGCGACGTATGGCGGCAACAAACAATTTGTGTCGTCGATGTTTTTGTAATGATGTTCGTAATTCTATAATAAACAAAACAATATTATAGAATATAATTGATGAATGGCGGCGGTGGCGATAAGAAGGTCATCAAAATCAATACTGACCTATTTAAGTTTAATGGCAATACAACGCGTAAAAATGCCGCGGTAAAAAAAGACCCCAAACCGATTAAGATGAAGTCGGTGAATCGCGACAAGACCATCAAACGTGATATGTTGCGGCGGATTCGCGCCAATCAGGCGGAACAATACAACAAGATATTTGGGGACAAAGAAGAACCCATTCGCATGACAATTGAAGAAAAGTTTGATTCGGGATTTAATGATACGATGGAGTTTATGAATAAGCTGGTGGACAAACAGAAACGCGAGCAAGTGTTGCCGACGCACAATCAAACGTTGAGGGCACTGCCACAAATCGCGGTAAGATCAGCCCAGCCGATGGCTAAACACTCGATGGTCTCACAACAGACTGGTGGTTCTCAACAACCCATGGTATTACATCAACCTATGGTACAACAGCATCAACCCATGGTACAACAGCATCAACCTATGGTACAAACGTCGCAACATTCCTTTGCTCAGATTGGCGGGTTAACTCCTATAAATGTCCCCAAAATGGTTCATCCTGAGCCCCCACAATTTGGATGTTTGAAGAATGGTTCGCTCCCTACATTTCGAGCCAATAAAACTGTAAAGAATGAACCGATTCCCTTAGAACCAGTACTAAGTGGCGGTTCTAGTCCCTTAGTCTCGAGCCAGAGTTCCTTAGAATCCAATCGCTCAGAATCCGGTAAAAAGCTTGACACTGCCATCGAGCGCATTCGCGCCAGACTCAATGAACGCGCGACCCGTCAGGAGAATAACACCAATTTTAAAATGCCCAAATCCAAACCAAACAAACTGATTCGTCGAACGCATCATCTTGGCAAAGATAAGTTTCGACCCACGGTTGGGGTGCTTCTGCCGAATCGCACCATTCGAAACAAAGTCACCAACAAATCGTTCATGTTGAAAAATACCCCGATTGAAGAAATCCGCAAATACCTTTTGAAACAGGGGTTCATCAAAGTTGGTTCGGCATCCCCAAATGATGTTTTGCGCAAGATGTATGAGAGTATTATTATGATTGATGGAGAAATTAAGAATTACAACCCGGACAATTTGCTGTATAATTTTTTCAATGACAAGTCGTAATAAACGCCCCGTAGGGGCCATTAAAAAATTGTATAAAAACGAAACCATCAGTTTCGGTTTTATATTGTTTTTTGGTTGGTCTCCGTGGAGACCAACAAAAAATTGTTTGTACCTGTGAAGGTACAAAGTGTTTTGTGTTAGGCGCTCTATGTGGCCTAACAAAAATTGTTTGGATCCGAAACCAACAGTTTCGGATACACACTGTTTTTTAGATGGCCCCGTAGGGGCCATTAAAAAATTGTATAAAAACGAAACCATCAGTTTCGGTTTTATATTGTTTTTTGATTGGTCTCCAACGGAGACCAACAAAAAATTGAAAACAATTGTACAAACTAGATTGTTTGTATAATACTACAATCCCCTACATAATAAAATGGAAAAAAAACTCAACTCACGCACCGAAGAATACATCACCAAGTTCAAGGATGATATTCGCACCAAACTCATCCAGCTTGGAATCGCCGAAAAGGAAAAGGCCAATGAATTGCTCGAGTTCGTCTATGAATACGAACGCCTCGTATTTAGCAAAGACGACATTTCAAAACGCAAACGCATCCAAAACTCGATTCCGACCCAAAATCGCTGTAATGCCCGTCGCGCCGACAACAAGCAATGTACACGCAAACGCAAGGATGGATACGAATTTTGCGGCACTCATTCAAAGGGCGCTCCCTACGGAATGGCCGACGATACGTGTGGCGAATGTACCAAGAAGCTCGACGTGGTCGCCAAGGATGTGAATGGCATCGTCTATTACATCGACAAGTTCAACAATGTGTACAAGACCGAAGATATACTTGCGGGTAAAACCAATCCAGCAGTAATTGCCAAATGCGTAGTGAGCTCGAGTGGCGGTATCACTATTCCGGGGATATAGGTGCTTTTACATGCCTGCGAATCGTCTCTTTCACGGTCGCCTCGCGATTCTCGTTTATGAAACTATTGAGCTCCGTCGCCTGCTCATCATCCCCCTTGTAATATTTTAAAAGAACATCGGTCAAATATTTCTTGGTTATCGGTTTTTTCACCTGTTTTTTCGAATAAATCAGCTTGCCCTCTTTGACATTGAACTCGTCAATCTTATTGTCTTTCATTGTGGACATTAGATTTTGCGATATTTTGGTCATTTGTGCTTTCCGGTCGCGAATCTCTTTGTTCAAATTGCGTATTTCATTGTCGATTCGTATCCATTCTTTTATTGAACCCACGAGCTCGGTTTTATTCAATGTAGAGGCCGCCATTATATTTACTGTTTCATATTTTTATTCTGTTTTACATCTAATTACATTTCAAATGTAATTAGGAAACTCGGTGTATGATTGCGTCGTTTCTATATACACAATAAATTGTAATAAATATATATATGATTTTTAGCAACAGTTATCGCAAATCATCCACAAGTTATCAAAAATATCATTCAATTCCAATGTCTGTGGCTCCGCCACCACAACATAATCGAATCGTTGTGTCAGACCCGCCAAAACCCACTGGAGTAAAATTGAAATGGGGGAAGCCAATCTGGACATTTTTTCATACCATGGCACAAAAGATGAACGAGGAGAGTTTTCATCTTATCATTGGCGGGTTCATGCAAATGATTACATCAATATGTAGTGTATTGCCTTGCCCGGTATGTTCAAAACATGCGATTGAATATTTAAACAGCAGAAATACAAATAATATCCGCAGCAAACAAGAGCTAATCCAGTTTTTTCACGCTTTCCACAATTCAGTGAATGAGAGGAAGGGCTACCCAATATTTCCATTGGATTCCGTTGTGCCAGCATATGAAAACGCAAATACATATGCTGTGATAAAAGACTTTATATTTCATTTTGAAGACCATCATCGTTCCGCTAAATTGATCGTGGATGACTTTATGCGGCGGCGTATTGTGCCTCAGGTGAAAAACTGGATCAACACAAATATCCAATATTTCAAGCCTTAGAACACCGGGTTAATTGACTCCGCGCCTCCGACAATTGAACTTTTGTTGTGATTTGTAATTCGTGCATTTTTCATTGGGGTCCGTGAGCCGTTTTGCATTGGTGGCTTTTCCCCATCCATATCCTATACTAAGACCCAATGCCAGCGGAATTGCGACGAAGAATCTCGCACAATAATTGAAGTTGTAGATTACGTCGACCACCAATAAAAATACGAGCGGAATAAATAATAGCAATGTTTTATCCGCAATATTGGATAAATACCCAACGATAAATGATATTGTGGTGGTGCTAAGCGGCAAATATGAAATCAATTCACCATTGTAATATAATATGTTGCACGTGTATTCGCGATAGGATTTTATATCTTTGTCGTTGCCCATTATATTTTGGATTGTATCATCCAATATGTTTACCATAGTGCTTGTATTTGAAATAACACTTACTAAAAAACATGTTAGCAAAGCCCCAATCGATACTAGTGCTCCATCAATCGTTCCTTGAATTACCGAATATATTGTGAAAAATGAAATTAATACAAATGGTAGTATTCTGTAAAATAAAAAAAACAGATTTGTATCCATATACTATTGGTAAATATAAAAGATATAAAACTATTTGACCTATAATATATAAATGGGCATTCCAGTATATTTTTCACATATTATTCGCAATTATTCCAAGGTGTTGAAAACCAGTTATCAAATGACACATATTCCATTCCATAATTTGTATATGGACTGTAATTCCATTATATATGACGCTGTGCGTGAAATATATAAAACTGACCCCGATAACTCGGCTAGCTATTCGCATATATTGGCATTGGTTTGTTTGAAACTCCAGGCATATATTGATTTTATTAACCCGTCTAATACTGTATACATTGCGTTTGATGGTGTTGCTCCTTACCCGAAAGTGGAACAACAATGGAGGCGACGGGCTTTGAATTATTATTTAGAAAAAAATGGTTGTGCTGAAAAGACGAGTGGAATTGACACATGTTTTATAACTCCAGGGACAGATTTCATGGCATATTTATCTAAATACGTGTATGAATATAAATGGAAATCTGAAAAAGGTGCGAAAATCGTGGTTTCAGCATCGGACCAATATGGCGAAGGCGAACATAAATTATTTGAACGCATTCGAGAGTTTCAGACGGAACACGCAGGTCAGAATACGATTATTTATGGATTGGATGCAGATTTGCTGATGCTGTCGATATTTAATAAAGAGTATACTAATTTGTATGTTTACCGCGAAACCCCCGAGTTCGCTAAAAGCTTAAACGTTGAACTTGAAAATGGTGTTGGGTATTTTTTAGATATTGAAGAACTATGTCTCTCTATAACTCTGGAGATGAATATGCCCTATTTTGCGGATGACGGCATTACCCCGACCACGCGAATCCATGATTATGCGTTGCTCTGTTTTTTCTTGGGTAATGATTTTTTGCCGCATATGCCCGTAATTGATATTCGTATTGATGGTATCCAAGTGTTGATGGATGCGTATCGCAACACGATGACCCGGGGTAAGCTGGTGAATATTGAAGGTCCGAGCATTAATTGGGTTGAATTGAACAACGTGATTTCGTGGATTGCTGTTCGTGAAAAAGATATATTGATTCGACATGCCAAGATTCGCGAAAAACACGACCGGCGATTGAAACCGGGGGAACATCGTATGGGGTCGGAAGAAGAGAAATATTTCATGTTGAGATATGATGAGCCGGCTACTGCGAATGATTTGAAGACATCTATGAATTATAAATTAAATATGTTGTGGGTGTTGAAATATTATAGGGGGAACAAAATGAGAAGATGGATGAAAGGAGGAAAAGAGAAAAGGATGAAAGTGTTGGTGTTGGAGTTTGTCGAAGAGTTAGTCGAAGAGTTAGAGGTGGAAATGAGTGAAAGGGAGGTGGTGTGTAAAGTGATCGAAGGACGAAGTGTGTGGAGTGGAGAAATGAAAATGGGATACAAGAAGTACATATGGGAGGGAGAAATGAGGAGTGATAGCTAGGTGCCATGGTGTGCGCGGACTGTAAGGAACCTTGGTCGGAACCTTGGTCCCAATCTTGGTCCCAACCTTGGTAACGAGGTTTGATCACGAGGTTTGATCACGAGGTTTGATTACGAGGTTTGATCACGAGTCTTGGTCCCAACCTTGGTAACGAGTCTTAGTCACGAGGTTTGATTACGAGTCTTAGTCACGAGGTTTGGTAACGAGTCTTGGTCCCAACCTTGGTAATGAGTCTTAGTCACGAGGTTTTGTCACGAGGTTTCATTACGAGTCTTGGTAACGAGGTTTGATTACGAGGTTTCATTACGAGTCTTGGTCCGAACCTTGGTAATGAGTCTTAGTCACGAGGTTTGATTACGAGTCTTGGTCCCAACCTTGGTAACGAGGTTTGATCACGAGGTTTGATTACGAGGTTTGATTACGAGGTTTGATTACGAGGTTTGATTACGAGTCTTGGTCGCAACCTTGGTAATGAGTCTTAGTCACGAGGTTTCATTACGAGTCTTGGTCGCAACCTTGGTAATGAGTCTTAGTCACGAGGTTTCATTACGAGTCTTGGTCGCAACCTTGGTAATGAGTCTTAGTCCCGAGGTTTTGTCTTAACCTTGGTCCCGAGGTTTTGTCAAGGTGCCGTCGTGTGGTCTTAAATGAATACAATAAAACATTTACAATAAACATTTGTTAACGCTCGCTTCGCTCGCTACGTAATAAAGATAGTCATCGAACTATTCAAACCAACGAAGAAATTAATCCGCCTTGCGGATTCACATTCTTCAGCGGTTTAAATAATGTAATAAATGACAAATCGAGAAATGAGTAGGGAAACGATAAATCGCATTTAAGTGATATAATAACTACTACACTGTTGTAGCAGTTATTATATGGATATAATTGGATTATTGTAGATATAGTACACAAGTTGTTATAGTACATCCATGATTATCGAGTATTTGATAGCTGCATGCGGACGCATTTGACAAACAGCCTCTCATAATCCCAAAGAGAACAAGCATAATATTCGTGGTGGTCGTTGATCGATGTGACATTGATGGTTTTTAGATTTTTCCGAGTTTTGTTTTGAGGGGAAGAGAGGCAACGATATTTAGTCGTTTTGAATGGCCTCTCTCATCCCCAAAGAGAACAAGCATAATATTCGTGGTGGTCGTTGATCGATGTGACATTGTTGTTTATCCAATTTTTCCGAGTTTTGTTTTGAGGGGAAGAGAGGCAACAAGAATCCATTGTTTTGGAACACCCTCTAACATTTAGCTGTATGCCGAGCTCCCTAAAGGGCGCTCGGCATAAGCACTTCGCGAAATGCGGGCGCATTTCACGAACAGGGAAAAGAGAAGCACGTTCAAAAGGGTCGCCGAATCCGATGTTACTTCGATGCTTTCCAGATTTTACAGAGTTTTGTTTTAGGGATGTGAGAGGCAACAAGAATCCATTGTTTTGGATGGCCTCTGTTATTTAGCAAAATAGAACCACGTTCAAAAGGGTCTTTAAAATCGATGTTACTTCGATGCTTTCCAGATTTTACAGAGTTTTGTTTTAGGGATGTGAGAGGCAACAAGAATCCATTGATTTGGAACACCCTCTAACATTTAGGGAAAACAACCACGTTCAAAGGGGTCTTCAAAATCGATGTTACTTCGATGCTTTCCAGATTTTTCCGAGTTTTGTTTTAAGGATGTGAGAGGCAACAAGAATCCATTGTTTTGGATGGCCTCTGTTATTTAGCAAAAAGAGAAGCACGTTCAAAAGGGTCTTTAAAATCGATGTTACTTCGATGCTTTCCAGATTTTTCCGAGTTTTGTTTTAAGGATGTGAGAGGCAAAAAGAGAAGCACGTTCAAAAGGGTCGCCGAATCCGATGTTACTTCGATGCTTTCCAGATTTTACAGAGTTTTGTTTTGATGATGTGAGAGGCAACAAGAGAACCACGTTCAAATGGGTCTTTAAAATCGATGTTACTTCGATGCTTTCCAGAGTTTACAGAGTTTTGTTTTAGGGATGTGAGAGGCATTAAGAATCCATTGTTTTGGAATACCCTCTAACATTTAGGAAAAACAACCACGTTCAAATGGGTCTTTAAAATCGATGTTACTTCGATGATTGTCAGATTTTTCCGAGTTTTGTTTTGATGATGTGAGAGACAACAAGAATCCATTGTTTTGGATGGCCTCTGTTATTTAGCTGTATGCGGGCGCATTTCACGAACAGGAGAAAAACAACCACGTTCAAATGGGTCTTTAAAATCGATGTTACTTCGATGATTGTCAGATTTTTCCGAGTTTTGTTTTAGGGATGTGAGAGGCAATAATATTTAGTCGTTTTGGATGGCCTCTCATACCCCCCAAAGAGAACAAGCATAATATTCGTGGTGGTCGTGGATCGAAGTGACATTGTTGTTTATCCAATTTTTTCGAGTTTTGTTTTAGGGATGTGAGAGGTTGTATTATTGGTTGATTACGAATAATATGGATTTCAACCAAACACATACCTCGATGATTGTAGTATCAAATATGACATTCGCGGATTCCCTCTGTAGGTGGCGGTGCACAAACTCGTTGAGTTGCCTCAAAAAATTGTTAAAAATTAAAACGTCAAGTTTTAATTTTTAAGTGTTTTTCAAACCCTCACTCTTCGAGTGAGGGTTGAAAAATTGTTCGAACGCGAAACACAGTTTCGCAAGTTCGAAGTGTTGTTTGCGCGGCCCCTGCGGGGCCGGTCAAAAAATTGAAATCTTTAATTTGGAAAAACCAAAACACATAATTATAACCAACCCCCCTGAACAAACCCGAACGAACACGAAAATGGAACAACAAACTGCCACTGAGACCAAGGTCGCCGCCATCAAGAGGACCATCCCCAACAAACAGAAGTCCGCAATCAAATTGGTGATGTGGTCATTGAGTCAGGTGATGGAGAAGGACGCGATGCTTGCGAAGATTGTCGAAATGTTCAAGGTGACCGAGACGATTGAAACCATCATCGAGATGGTGGATGCTGTTGAAAAGAGCCCGGAATACACGATGATGGATACGGAATTGACCGCGATTCGCAGCCCGAAGACGAAGAAACGCGCGAAGGTGACAGGTGACCCAGACGCAATCATCAAACAACTGGTGGACATGGCGACGACGGAGACCGCGACAGGTAAGAAAAAGGTCAAGGCAGAAGGTGATGCCGAGAAGCCCAAGAAAGCGCCTCGAGGCAAGAAGGTGGCTGACTCAAAGGCGCCGGAGGCGCCGACCGCAAAGGTGGATGACTCAAATGCGCCGGAGGCGAAGCCCACCACGGAGGCGCCGACCGCAAATGTGGATGACTCAAATGTGGCGACAGAGCCTAAGAAGAAGGCACCTCGAGCCAAGAAGGCAGATGACTCAAAGGCGGAGGCGAAGCCCACCACGGAGGCGCCCACTGTCGATGGGTCTACTACTGAGCCTAAGAAGAAGGCACATAGAGCCAAGAAGGTGGCAACTACCACGGAGGAGGCGCCTTCGGCGCCAGAGACGCCGCCTGCGGCGGCGGCGAAGCCCGCCACTGAGCCGAAGGCGAAGAAGGCACCCGCAAAGAAGACGAAGACGACTGTCGAGTCGAATGGAACCACACCCGAATCAACCGAACCCACTGAATCCGCACCCAAGGCGCCGAAGGCGCCCAAGACCAAGGCCCCTTCAACGAAACCCTCTGAGATTGTCATTCCAGATCCTTATAAAGCCGCCGAGGATTTGTGCGAAGATGAGTATATGTTGTTGAATGAAGTGGAAGTCGACGGCAAGACATATATGGTGGACAGCAGCCAAAACGTGTACAACGAGTTCAACGATGTGATAGGTAAGTATGAGAATGGAGTCGTGACCATGAACGCGTAAACACACAACACCCCCACAACAAATAAAACACAATATAGTTGAGACTGTATTGGCGTTTTTTCATGCCTCTATTCTGACCTTGGCAAAGAGGTCTTGGCAAAGAGTAACGAGAGAGGCCTTACAAATCCCAATATTTACCGCCCATAAAACTGAAATCCTTTTTACATTATATTTGAACGCATAATCAAATCCAAAAGACATTCACCGAACGCACAAAATGAACCCCGATAAGAAGACCATCCCCCGAATTAATCCCCCGAAGGCTAAGAAACCTCGAGCGAAGGCCAAGACTGATGACGATTCTCGTCCTACCCCCACCTGGGTTCCGACGCCTGCTTGGGTTGAGGCGCTTACTTTGGATATAGAAGAAGATGAATAAACACGATTCATACTGGTGTAAAACCCCCAACAAACATACAATAGTCGTATTGGTGTTTTTTCATGCCTCTATTCGGACCTTGGCAAAGAGTATCGACAGAGGCCTTGGCAAAGAGTATCGACAGAGGCCTTGGCAAAGAGGCATTATAAGACCCATATATTAATTCCCCACCCATTTCTCGATATCTATTTTATAGCCAAAAATACTCGTATTTTACCACCATATATAGGTCACATATGTTTGTATTGATAATATGACCATATGGTGAATGGATAGTGATGGCAAAGATTATATCATTGCTCTGCCGATCGGCAGATCAAACAAATGATACCATGAACGGAATGCTTATCCAGACGGATAAGCAAGCATCTGATACCATGAACGGATTGCTTATGCCACAAAATAAGCAATCACTCTACCGATGAAAAAGGATACACACTATCCCTTTTCCCAATCCCTGGTTCGACTATAGAGGACGAGTATAGTCACTCGGAACAAGACCCAATATGCGAGACCCATCCATGTCCAAATGGTTGAGGCAAATACTACTGGCGTAAATGCTCATCCGAGCATTTATTCCAGCGGATTTGCGTAGTCGGACGACTACGCTTTATCTGTATCTTGGAGCGCAACAACTCCAAATCCAAACACGTGACACAACCTCGGACATGATGTATCACACAACCTCGGACACAATGTTTGACACAACCTCGGGAACGATATATCACACAAACTTGGACACAACCTCGGACACGATGTATCATATAACCTTGGTTAAGAGATTCGAAAAATGGGGATTTTGTCAATTATCGTTATCCTACCCACTTATTGTTTTATTACCTAATTATTAATATGTCACTCATTTCTTGATGTGCGTTTTAATGATGTTTTACTGAAATATACCATAGTTAAGCAGTTATGGTATATTGTCCGGATTAGATGTCCGGTATAGGGGGGTGTCGGGTGTCGGGTCATCGAGTGTCGGGTCTTTAAAACAAGGCCCCCCGGGACCCAAGACCTTAGCACCGAGGCTCTCACAACACCCGGGACCCAAGACCTTAGCACCGAGGCTCTCACAACCCCCGGGACCCAAGAC
>Ga0247722_10001999_pt1 | contig 10826 bp, 3 predicted proteins | sample MSEWelMarce3H_FC_FD_189094 | JGI IMG/M metagenome (GOLD analysis project Ga0247722, IMG submission 189094) | Subsurface sediment microbial communities from gas well in West Virginia, United States - MSEEL Well Study Marcellus 3H_FC | ecosystem: Environmental > Terrestrial > Deep subsurface >...
AAAGGGGAAAAAAAAAAAAGAAAAGGGAGAGTAAGAGAGATAGAGAGACCAAGTCAACCTGTCGAAGTCTGTGCAGACAACAGAATTGGACACGAGTAGGATTGAATGAGAGCTAAAGAGAAGGAGAGTGAATCAAACTGGGAACTGGGTGTACGAATTATTATTTAGAAGAGTTAAGAGAGAGCGAGAGATTGGAGGGGATAGGCGAATGCTGCGTGTGGATCACTCATGTGTTTGTTTTGTTTTTAAAGCCAGAGAAGGTTAGCTAGATGTTGAGGCCAGAGGTGAATCCGCGCCTGGGTGAGCTGGACTGCGCGAGTTCCGCATCCCACCAGAGGAGCCCAGGTGTCGGTCGTCGGGTCGGAGACATCCCTGCAAGGTGACCATCAGCTTTCGCGATCCGGCCTGGTTTCGATGCTCACACAACCAGATGCCCTGCCAGGTGCCCAACGCCAAACGGCCGTCGCTGATCGGCAAGGTCAACGACGATCCCAGGAAGCAAGCTTTGACGTGGGCGGGCTGATGTCATCCAATATCCGCATTGTCATCATCATCATCACGTGTTGATTGTTTGGCGCGATCGTTATAAGGCGTGCGGACGGACGTAGACAAAAAATCCGATGGCAATCCGCCGGAATTCCGGTTGAGGAGATATCCGCGCGTGTCAGTGGGGAGAGGGGTGGAGTGATGGAGTTTTTAACGATCGTAAAGGTAAAAGAGGGTTAAAAAATAAAAGAAAATGAAATAAACAAAGTAAACAAACAGAAAGAAAAGAAAAAAAAGGATGGTGAGGGGAGAGGGGTAGAAAGGCAACGAAAAACAGAAAGAAAAAACACATTGAGTTACGGTGATTCTACTAAAAGCTGCTAATTCTACATCTTTGTATACGTCTAATAATCTGAATATGAAAACTAATCTAGTCTTCAAGCCACATCGAATTTGACATTGAGTAATAAATCCAAGTTCAACTTTCTAACTAATCAGACGAGAAAAAAAAGTACCCACCATATCGTCCGGACCTTCGCACGAGTGCCTGTACGGCAAGCCCTGCTCGCGAATAAAAAAAGAAGAAATGTTAATATGATATGATTTTCTGATAATGAATGAATGTATAAAAATTTAAATAAATATCTCACCTCAGGGATGATTCGATTCAACATCATTTCCATATCATCCCTACACAATGATAAGGAATTATTAATTGAAATGCAGATGAGCAACATTAAAAGCAATTACCTGACATCTGGATCCCAACTTTCATTCAATGCTAAACTAGCTGATGTGTGAAGTACTGAAAAGATAACAAGTAGAATCTTAGTATAACATCAACATAGACAAAATTTATATTGAAACGTACTTTGAAAGTGAGCGAGCCCCACAGAAAATTGTGAGATTTCAGGTATGAGTCGCAGCACCTCCTCTGTGACTAAGTGGACCCCACGATGCTGAGGCCTGAGGTTGATCCTTCTCTGAAACCAAGCAGAGCCTATTTGGATACCACTGGAACTACGGCTGGATCCGGGTCCACCACCAGTATTGAGTTCACAGCTCATTTGAAAAGCAGTCTCAAGTGGCTTCTACGTCAGTTTAATTTCAGGCACACCACTTTGTATAACACATTCATCATAGGGTTGCAATTCTGTCCCTAAATATCTTCACTCACTAATCTCACTTTCCAATGTCGACTAAAGCGCTCATTGAACGTTGATGGGTCCAGCTCTCGGTAAACATTTTACACATTTGAATTGCATCTTTCTTCATTGGACAATGAAGAGATGTGGGCATATTATATTACGAACGCCCTTCATTCCTTTCTACACCACACAATGATCAACTCATTTTAACTGTAAGAAAATAACTCCCCTTATACCTCGACTTTCACTGCCAAAATTTCACCAGCGCCATTAACCTAACTCTACCGGGCGTTGTCAAATCATTTTACGTTTAAATAGTTTGAAACATAAAAAAACAGAATTTCAAATGAGAAATTATATTCTAAATTTCACAAGAAACTCTGCGAAAAATGGTCTCATTTTCATTACATAAATGATTTACGTAAACGTAAAAATTATGTTACGTTTACCAATCATTACCCCATTCAGCCGACAGCTGCTAGATGGCGTTTACTGTGTACGAAACAGCATTTATGTATTTTTGTATATTTCTATTTTTATATTCTTTTCCCATCGTGCACAAAATATTGCATTACAATTTTACTAAAAGCAGCGCTTCTTTAATGAACAATGTTAAGTAACAAAAACACTTCGCGAAAATGAATTACCACCTTGAGGCAACTGTCAGCACAGCAGTCCCGCGTGTTTCCGTGCTAAGCCCCTTTCCGACTGTTTAGCCCCCTATTCTGCGGAATTCGATTTTGTTTTTACGACACGCTGCGCTGTGGTTCACGAATTCTTGCACATGGTTTTGGTCAAATCTTGAGAATAAATAAAATACCGCTATTGACTCACTTGAAATTGGTACGTTTTAATTTCTGGGTGAAAAATGAGTGGGAGCACAGAAATTCAAGTAAAAAAAGAAAATGTAGAGGAACCTCAGATTAAGGAAGAAAGTGAAATTATTCCTATTCAAATCAAGAAGGAAAGTGAAATTGATCTAAATGAACTCCAGATTAAAAAAGAAAATGAAATTATTCCTATTCAAATCAAGAAGGAAGGTGAAATTGATCCAAATGAACTCCAGATCAAGAAAGAGTATGAAAAACATGATAATAATTCAAATCATTACCTATTAATCTTGATTTTTCAGGTATGTTTTGACCATTCGGGAAAGAGTATTATGTACAGATTTACTATCTGCAAAGGACCGTGTTTTGATTGGTGGTGCACATAACTCAAAATCAAGAGAAAATGATACAGACACAATTGTTAAAGAGGATTTAAAATTGACGTCAGTTAAATTGAAGGGTCAAAACAAAAACCGTCCACCTCCAATGAGATTTGACATTACTGAAAGAATATGCCCTTCATTGGTTGATGTTGCAGAAGGTGAAGAGCCTAAAGTATGTCCATACAACCCAACATGTCGTTACAGACATGATGTAGTAGAGTATATGAAAGAAAGGAAGCCTGATATGCTACCTGGAGGATGTCCAAACTATCAGTCTAGTGGTAGGTGTTCAAGGGGTATAAGTTGCCTGTTTGGGAATGAGCATGTGACACCAGAAGGAAAAAACAAAATCAACCCAAATCCAACCAGACCTAGTTCTGAATACTTCAACTTCTTATCTAAGGATCTCCAAAAATCACTCAGAAAGAAAACCTACAACTTCAAGAAAGCAGAGAGTTTTGCAAAGAAAAACAATAAAGAACAAGGTAGCAGTAACAACAAGGATAAGAAGGAAAAGATTGCTGAAGCAAAAGAAGAATCTATCGATGGGAATGTTGTTGTGAAAATACAAGGAGAGTCCAATAATGAGTGTTTAGAAGTTGAAGAACCATCAGCCAAGAAAATTAAAGTAGAAATTATTGGCCCAATTACTAATGAAGATATCATCAAAATGAAACCTGAAGAAAAGAAAAAGGTATTCAAACAACTAATTGAAATATATATGTATTTTTTAATAAGGACACTCAAAATAGATTGATTGGAGGGGTAAATTATACCTTGCCCCCTTAACCACGGTAGGAAATCTACCGTTTCGAAGGTTGTGCAAAGCTTTGGGAGCTGATATTACTTGTGGTGAAATGGCCATGGCTGAATCACTAGTCGGAGGAGGGCAACAAGAATGGGCCCTCGTGCGCAAACACGAGTCTGAAGATCTGTTTGGAGTTCAGGTAAGTCATTAGATTTAGTGAGTCATTTACATTTAGTCATTTTTTTTCTTAATATGCAATTACGATAATTTTTCGTAGATCTGTGGCGGTAATCCATACATTTTAGGAAAATGCAGCCAACTGCTGGAAGAGAACACGGAAATTGATTTCATTGACCTTAACCTTGGCTGCCCAATCGACATGGTTTATCAAAAGGTATGAAAAAATTTCTTTAGGTTTTTGGGGTGTGCGGTTAATAACTCAATTTGTAAAAAAAAAAAAAAAAACAGGGAGCGGGTAGTGGCTTAATGCGTAGGCGTGGACCATTGGAATCGTCTATTAAGACTATGTCACAATTGCTCAACATCCCTTTTACCGTGAAAATGAGAATGGGTGTGTATACAGACCACCCGTTCGCTCATCAATTAGTAGAAAGATGTCGGAATTGGGGAGTCTCTATGGTGACCGTACACGGTCGTTCCCGTGAGCAACGTTACACTCGTCTTGCCGACTGGGATTACATAGGGAATTGCGTCAAAGCCGCTGATCCAATGCCCATATTTGGAAACGGCGACTTAATGTCTTACGAAGACTATGAACGAGTAGTGCATCAAAGCGGTGCTGCAGGTAAAAAATTTGTTTAGATAAAGATTCCCCTTCATGTTGCCTCTTAGTATAGATTAAATTTTTGTCTTATTTCCGTAGGCGTAATGATCGCTCGTGGGGCGTTAATCAAACCTTGGATTTTCACTGAGATAAAAGAGCGTAGGCATTGGGACATCAGTTCTAGCGAGCGGTTTCAGTATATGAAAGGTACATTCCTGTGTTATCATTAGTAACGTTTATGTGAAACTTCCGTTGACATTTCCGCCTTGGATTTATTTAGATTTCTGTAACTATGGCCTCGAACATTGGGGTTCTGATTCCCAGGTAGCGTAACTATTTCCAGTGTAAAAATTGATCCATTAATCTAGCGCTTGAATTGCTTCACCTAGGGTGTGGAAAGAACGCGCCGGTTCCTTTTAGAGTGGCAGTCATTTGCTCATCGCTACGTTCCCGTTGGTTTATTGGAAAGGCCACCTCAAAAAATGAATCTCCGTCCTCCTCCTTTCAGAGGCCGGGATGACCTGGAGACACTACTGGGCTCACCTAATGCAGGAGATTGGGTCCGTATTTGTGAAATGTTCCTTGGACCAGCACCTGATGGGTTCCAGTTTTTGCCAAAACATAAAGCCAACTCGTGGAAGTGAGCAAAATCACTCACATCCATTTAGACATGTTTGTTGCTAGTTCAAAGCAAATACTAACCAATGAAAAAAAAAACGGCCTTCGCCCGATTTGAATTATCTTGTTTTACGTCATTGAGCCAGAAAACTTAAGTTTAATCCTTCTTTAAACATCACATAAAATTTTGACGATATTTATCGACAGTTTGTACGAGATCTTCTTATTTAACGGCGACTTCTTTGACCTTCACGATACATAACTTTTGATCAGGAGATGTATTCATCGAATTATCTCCCGCCCCTCTTGTCATCGGGTAATCCCACGCGATTGTTTGTTTTTCAACTGGTGCTGCTATAAAGGAGGTGAGTATATCCGTCATCAAATTTATTTAACTTAAAAGAGCACTTGAGATCGCGAATATTTGCACAGTTATGAATTGAGTTCTGTGTAACGTTCGAAGATCGAAGCAAAACGACATTGACAAGTATGAAAACACAAAATGGGAAGAATGAGCGTGTGAGGGATTTCAAAAAAATTTGACGCTTTACATCTTCCCCACCAAGTCTTACAGCGAATTGCAGATTAAATCATTTTAAATAAAGAAGATCCGAAATTCAGGTGAAACGGTGTTTTGAATCGCCATTCGTTTGAACGGGCCACATGCACTCGCAGCCCGAATGGACTTCTTTTGTAATTAGAGTCCAACAAGATGTCCCTATTTTCCTTTTTGCTATTTGAATGGTTTTGGTGCGTTGAACACAAGCCAATCCCGACTGTAGACAAATCTGTAAATCCGTATGTAGTAAATGACGTTATAATAGGATCTCTTTAATTTAATTTTGCGTCAATCAAATACCTGTGAACCGTCTTGATGTCCGTGATGATGAAACTTGTTGGCAGTGTGCTTACATTCAATCGAATGGTAAAATGGGGGTCGAAACTCGTAGTCTGGTTCGTGAAGATCCACTCTTTGGTTTATTGACTGGCAAAGCGGTTGATAGTCCTAAGATTGCATCCCAAGTAGCAGAAAGAAGACAATGTTTTCGTTATTTAATCTGAATTCGATGACTCGGAAGTTAAGTTTTGTGTACCGGTAACGATTCACGATCACGAGTCAAATTTGGACGCCAATTACGGTTGATGGTATTTTCTCCGTACACTTCATTTTTCTGTAATAACAAGTTTCAGCATTTTAAACCAAAGTTTAACCTACTCTTTCGAGATCGTTTTTTTCAGAACACTTACCCGAAATGGGATGGCTGCAACAGGACTGTAAATCCACTGAATGAAGATCAAGAAAAAGAAAAATCTGTTTTTGGGGACGATTGGAGCCATGGCTACTTCTACCGCTGACACTTGTTTCAACTATCCTCGAAGTTCGGGACAAGTATCCGAGAATATATACCCCGGCAGCTCCAGCGTGACGTCTGACTTTTCCCTAAGTACACCTGACACCATATTGTTTGAACGAGGCCAGTGGGAATTTCCAAACGTTAGTATTCACAAGTTTTCATCTCGCGTATATATGTGTGGGCTAAAGGCTGCGTATAGCCTACTGTTCTAAACTGCTACTTGTGGGTGGGGCAACGAGGAGGGGAAACTGGAGACTTCGTGTAGGTTGGTTATTTATCTAATATCTCATCCATACGCCATTATAACTGACAACATCACCGAATTCGGAAACTAGACTTTCAGCCTATCGTCCACGTGATGCCCATGCTCTCCTGTTGGATCTGACCAGACTTTTGTAGATTGCCTCTTCTTTTATTAATGGAAAATGTAATCCTAGCCGGCTGTACTCAGAAACAGGATGTAATGAAGAATGCGCGTGACGCAACATGAGATGCTCTTATATTATTATGCACTTATGCTTAATTTCTCCCACTACCGATTACATATTGTTATGCAATGGGTTGGGCTGAATACGATGACCCTTGCACCTGTTTACCATTGTTAGCCCTCAGTGCCAAATCGAGTTGCTTCTAGATCGGGTTAAAGTTGCCTGGATTTACGATAAGGTTTATTTTAACACTGTTCAAGTCGGTATGTATGACAAACAAATAAGCTACACTAAACAAGAGAAACATTCTTATCATTGATTTAGACGTAAGCGTCCTCATTATTCTTTAAACATATGAAAAGTCTGGTGCTATTGACAGAGTACGACAGTTCTTTTTTTGTTGAGACATTATGGTAATCTGCTGACTGGCTCGTTCTGGTTCGAATAATCTCCACAAAATGGAGTAAATATTTGAAATGGCGCAGCCGCAGTAAAAATATCACGGGAATCTCCTGACGATGGAATCATTTTGATAATTCTATTCTATATCAGAGGTCTGCGTGACAGGAAAAACCCTGTGATTACTCCTCCTTCTTGTATACTATATGCTATCTAATTCTATCAATTGTTCCTTTATACACGATAACGTCAACAGCACACCAGATTGATCAGGCTTGTTTCAATATTGACATTTTAATCCGTGATCGGGTAAAATTGGACGTATCAAATGACATGAATGATTACATATATTTACAGCCCGATATGTGGAAAGATATTTTTACTTTTTTGCAAGCTCGTTCGTATTTAAAAAAAGAAACGCAAATTGCATTTTATTTAAAAATGGCGATTCGAAAAATGCCGCCGAATCCAACAAAGAATGTTATTTCGTTTGTCGACAGATGGCAGCGGCATCGAGCTTCTTTGCCCCCCTCCCTCTTGTGCTGGTGTGTTATGTGTATTCATGGTCGAAAGAGAAGTTTTCCACTAGATGCTTGTGGATACTAGACTGCTGGAAGAACTGGTGGGTGTCCCTGGAAGTTGTTGAAAGGAGGAAAGAGACGGAATAAAGTACGAGGACTTCACACTCCGCCCTTGAGGTAAGTCACTAAATATGACTGACCTAATCTTGTAGTGGTTTAAAGAATTGGTTTGTCGTGTTGTCGATGACGACAAGTTCGGACGTGCCTTGTGCTCTTGTGGAAGTGCATCTTACGTGTGTTGTGAACGCCCCACACGAAGAACGACGAACGTGTGTGTTGTGTGGTGTTTTCTAGGTATCCACAATATATTCGCCCTCCCTCGTTCTTTTATTTAAAAGTGTTGATAAAAACTCGAAGCCAGCTGCCTGTTCCAACGATTTTGGCATTCTTCCGGATTTGGCCTTCTCTGTCGTATTTTGACTTGGACGCCCTTTGTTTGGTATAATTACATCCTTTATTTCTACTTTTTGACGAAGGAAAAACGTTTCGAACCAGCGAGTTGTAGTAAAAATGCATTTCCCAAGAACGTCGAAATGTGGAGGCCATGCCTCATTATGTTTTGTGTTCCGGTTGAGACAACGTCTCGAAACGTTTTTATGGAAACGGATTTTGTGCATATCTGTTTGTGTTGCCAATGGAAATTTTGGGTGTGTGTCAGTGCATTCAAAAATAGGAAATCACAAGAGAGTTGCTTTCGACATAACATACACTCAAGTCTTTAAAAAACCCTAGCAAAGCAGCAGCAGCCATGTTGGTTATTGGTTGAAAGGTGCCTCAGGGTTTTGGGAAGTTTTTCCTGGCGTTTTTTTCTCCTTTCCTACTCATTTTTCCCTTTATTTAATTCCAAGAGCACTCGAGCATACCCAACGAGAGACAAAAATGTTGAGGAAACAATCCTCAACTTTAATTCTGAAGTTGGTTTATATTTCACTTTTCATTTCCTCTCTGGCCATCTAAAATCCATGCAGACACACACTACGTAACCTTGAAAGTTTTTTTTTGTTTTGTTGTCGTCCTTCATCAATTACATTCGAAAACTGGTATTTCGACTTAACTGGTGAATGTCGTTCCGTTTTCATTTTCGATGGTGACTTTGACCCTTTTTCTTTTGGCGGATTTGTTTCATGTCCGTTTGTTAAATTTCCCCAAATTTGGTTGCGACGATATTTGCCGGTCGTTTTTCCATTGTGACCGTTCCCGGCATTTTCCGTCCCCTCCCCCCCCCTCTTTTCCTATACGATGATTACATTACATATTCGGCATTTCATGGTTGTTTAGGGGAGGGTTATTTTTTAAGGCTGCAGTATGCTGCCATCTAGCGCCAACCAAGGTTACTCACTTGGATTATTGTAGGGGTCATTCGCCCCTTATTTTCATGTCCAAACAAAACAAAAACGTGACACATCTGCGCCCTACCTCTCCGTCCATACACATGCCACCATTGACATGGGGATTCTTTAAAACAAAAAGTAAAAATCTGCTCTCAATTTCGAAATGGAAAACAACTTTTCCCCTCCAGACTCCTATCAACGACTAAATCAACAGAGAAAGATAATAATAATGGCTGTCCTGGGGTCAACGTTTGAAGCAAACACCTTTTTAGTTTCTTTTGTGCTGTTTTTTTTTGGGGGGGTAACAAACAACAAAATGCCAATCATTTAATAGCAAAAAAAGACCGAGAAACCTTGGAGACTCATTAAATAGGAATCTCTTAGAACCGGATTCTCACTCTTGCTAGAAGAAAAACTTCTTTTCCATGGGAGATAAAAAGGAATCGTCTGTAGCAAAAATGGTCGAGTCGAGTTAGGAATTTCCGAGTTGTTTTTCGTTCTTCTTCTAGTTGCCCAGAGAAATTTTCCGTAAGGATTCCGGTTTCCTGGCTCGTCTTTTTTCTTTATTGATTAATTTATTTCAAAATAAAAGCCAAAAAAAAAAGTTTTAAAATATTAGTTAAAGGGCGTTGTGCCTTTGTTCTTCTTCTATTTCTTACCCCCCGCACCAAATAGATATGCGCCCCCACCGAAACTCTCCGTGAGACCATTGCACTTGTGTGTGTGAGTGTATAGCAGCAGCAGCATATTGATCCTAGCCCGAGGCTACACAACACACAAACACCATACTCCGGGACCCGACATCTTTTTTTTTTACCCCTCGTGAGAGAGACAGACAGAGAGAGGGTGGGAGTGCAAGGGGGTATTATATATCGAAAGACTCACAGTAGAGAGAGAACTATTAAAAAAAAATAATAAATAAAAAAAAAATAATATGTCGATTTAAAAAATGGCAGCCGAGAAAAACAAAAGGTGTTTGTTTTTTCTCCGGAGTGGCCCTCAATCTCGAATTTCGTATATTCCCTTTTTCTTGAGTAAAAAGAGTAGACGAACATCCGGGGTGGTTTTGATTGTGAACGTGGTTCGTCGTACGAAAAGTGCACGCAACTAAACTTTGAAATGTGGGTGAATTCGGATTCGAAGAAGGATCTGAAGAAGATTTATTTTTCCGTTTGTGTATATTTAAAGGGTTTCTCGTGCAGCGCCTTGGTGGTGGCGGCCAGTCCTCTCCCACCGACGCTTTTATTGATCCAGACCTACGGCCAACCCCACATCTGGGGTTGAGCGTGTGCACCCCCTCGGATTTTATCCCTCCATCTTGGGTTCGATCCGTCCGTCTATGAGTTTTAACATCCCCCTCCCGAATCCTCCATTGTGTGACGACACGATCGATAGTCGTCGTCAACACACTCGACTACCAAGAGAAAACCCCCCTCCCCTCTCTGGAGTCTGAATCAATGAGGAAAGAAGACTTTGTCTCTTCGTTCGGAGAAGAAGCGAAAGGAAGTAGAACCGATTTTTAAGTCACAAAGTTGGTCATTTAATTGTTGACCGCCCGACGCTCCATCTCTCGGCCGAACGTAAATTATCTGTATTTTTCATTAATTAAAAAGAAAAGGGGAAAAAAAATCCGGGGTTGAGAATTTTATCAAAGCAAAACTTGGACAAAAATGGGTTTCAATCCAAAAGGGAGGAAGGAAAGGGGAGGTAGTAGGAGGAGTCTGAGTTGTAATAG
>Ga0247722_10002000_pt1 | contig 10823 bp, 5 predicted proteins | sample MSEWelMarce3H_FC_FD_189094 | JGI IMG/M metagenome (GOLD analysis project Ga0247722, IMG submission 189094) | Subsurface sediment microbial communities from gas well in West Virginia, United States - MSEEL Well Study Marcellus 3H_FC | ecosystem: Environmental > Terrestrial > Deep subsurface >...
GAATATAGATGAATACGCAGGTGAGCGTGGAGTGCTCGGTTCACTCGTCGGTATATTTTCATAGTCCTCTCCGTATTTATCTAACATCTTCGCATTAAATGATGATACAGCACCTCGGACCCTTTGTGCATCATCTTCCTCTACAACTGGAGTAGAACTAGTATATCCGGGCGTCCGAGGCGCACCTTCAGCAAATACAGCATGTTCCTTACCCATACTCAACTCCATCTCTCGACGCATAGAATCCAATTTCATACGTTCGTCTGCCAAACGTGTCATCTGTACTTTGAGGCGTTCCTCTTCTGCAACATTCCCTTCACGCTTCGCGCGTTCAATTTCGCCAGATACACGCTCGGTTTCCTTCTTGTTAGATTCGATATTACGCATATTTTCATCCAACATTACATTTTCAGATGATATGCGCTGGGTGTTCTTTCGTTGTCCGTTCTTTTCCAATAACGAAATAATAGACAAGACCCAGTTCAAAGGTTTGCGGGTCTTACGTAATTCTTCAACCATCTCACTTGGAGGAATGGGTGTGTCATCCGGATAAACAAGCATTTCAGATAACCATCCATCAGGATAATGTGTCGGATAATCGCCTACCCATTGACGTCCGCTAATCGTCCATCTGTCGGTAGGTTCGCCATTCTTGTCAAGAATAATCGATTCAAGGACAAGGTCGTTACCGGTTATGTCACTAGGAGAAATCATCTCTGCTTTTCCGTCGCTGCCGCGTCCTTGCATCTGGCGTGCAATATCCTCTTTCAAAGCAAACCGCCATCCTAAATTACGTATGCTTTGTCTGGTATCAATATCCAATTCCGCAACAATTTCCTCTGGATGTTCATCTGGGTCGAATTTAACGCTTGTGTTGGCGACAGGTCTGTTCATACTCCTTTCATATTCTTCTTGTTCTTGTTCGCTGCGACTCGGTAAATATACGCGGCTGCCGAATGCGGCCTCTTCTTCTCCTTCTGGTGCCACACCTGCTGCGGCTTTTCGCAAAGACATATCGCGCGGTTTCAATCCTGCAGCCAATCTGTTCCGCTCGATGATATCATCCACACCCATCGCGCCCTTACTATCCTTGAGTACCTTATACACATTCTTAGAATATGACATGCTCGGAAGTTGGTCAATATTATCCTCGGTAATAATACGCATCTGGACATTCATCACAAGCAATTCTTGCATAAGGAGTTTCAGACAGTAAGGAATACGTACAATACTGAATGAACGGCCGAATTTTGTCATATGAATCACGCTTGCGCCTGCACCCGCCCCCCCTGACGCTGCGTCTGCCAAATTCCCAGAGTATTGAATCGGACCATCCACCATCGGACTCATGAAAAGATTCTGGTTCTGATTATAAATAGCAATCATGCCAGACTTATTACAAACCGCCATATGATACTCATCGCCGCGCACCATAAGCGACTCATTCAAAAAGTGTGCCGCACCGTGTCCTAGAATACCGTCGCGTTCCATTTCACCCACACGAAGACCGCCGTCATTTGCGCGGCCCTGTACAGTTTGACGTGTGAGTTGGGTGCGCGGACCCTGTGACCGATAATTTATTTTGTCCTTCACCATCTGTTTGAGACGCATATAGTATGTAGGTCCAATATAAATATCACTCTTCACTTGCTCGCCGGTCATTCCGTTGTAAAGAACCTCTGTCCCCGATGAATGATAACCATATTCCGTCAAAACAGACCCGAATGATTCGTGTTTTGTACCGTTGTTTGTATATGCGGTACAATTGCCGAATCCGCCGTGAAGAACACACGCCTTCCCCATAAGCGACTCGATAAGTTGGCCAACCGTCATACGTGTCGGAATCGCGTGCGGGTTGATAATAATATCAGGTCGAATCCCGTCCTTCGTAAAGGGCATATCCTTCTCCGGAATAATAAGACCGACCGTCCCCTTCTGACCGCAACGAGAGCAGAATTTATCGCCAATCGACGGAAAACGTTCCTCGCGGATACGCACCTTCCCGATTCGGAAACCTGTCTCACCTTCAGTCATAAATGCTTTATCTACGAACCCGAGTTGCCCCTTCTTCGGCATCGTCGACATATCGCGCATTTGTCCGCCTTCATTTTGGATACTGACGGAACCCATCCCAATAACGACTTTCTTGTCATCCATTTCGGTATTTTCGCGAATAATACCGTTATCATCGAGATAGCTATAATCATATCCGGGTTTAATGCCGATTGCACCTTCTTTCTGGATATTCGCGAACCGGGTATCGCGCTGTGCACCGCGAACACTACTGCTTTCTTCACGTGCTTCATACATATTATAATACGTAATGCGAAACATCCCGCGTTTGATCGACGCCTCATTGAATAAGATAGAGTCTTCGACGTTATATCCGTTGAATGACATAATCGCGACGATGGCGTTGAAACCGCATGGATGTTCCTCGTGATTGATGAGGTCAAGATACCGGCTCTTCACGATAGGAACCTCGCCGTTGTTTATAACGACACCCATTTTATCGATACGAACCTGATAATTGCTGTGATAAATAGACGCTGCCTGCTTGGCTTGACCGCAACCGAATACGTTACGCGCGACCGGGTTATTTTCTGGGAAGCAGATTTGGTTTCCCATAACACCCATAACAAGCGATGGGTGGATTTCGACGTGAGTATATTGTTTTCCATCGGATGACATGACACTAGCGCGAAGGCGATGGCGATGACTGCTGCTGCGTTTGCGACGACGCCGACTCTTCTTTTTACCTTCGCTTTCGCCTTCGCTTTCGCCTTCGCTTTCGCTTTCGCTTTCGCTTTCGCTTTCGCCTTCGCTTTCGCTTTCGCTTTCGCCTTCGCTTTCGCTTTCGCTTTCGCTTTCGCTCTTCTTGCCTTCCGCTGCCGCTCCTTCTGCACCGACCGGTCTCTCGAACTTATGACTCATCGAAATCAACGTGGATTCCGTTTCCGACGTATCAATATATTCAATAATTGCCTGGGTCGCCTTTAACCGCCGAAAATCCTCGATTGTATTTACGCGTACGACATCCTCGCTTACTTTCTGTTTGGCAGATAACGCGGAAGTGTCATGTGCATGACCATATAATTCGTCGATTGTATAATAATTACAGTGAGATGGATTAAAGGTTGGATCCGATTTCGCGGTAAATCCAGTCGTCATTTGTTCCCATGACGCCTTCCCCCTCTGTATCATTTCCAGAATTTCATCTTTATCATAACTCGGACGACCTGTATCCTCATCGATATAGAAAATCGGACGGCACAGACGACCTGCATCGGTGTATATATGAATTTCGTTGTTTTTAATATCCCACCGACAGCTGACATAAATTGGAATAAGTGCATTACGTCGATGAAGTCGAATCAAACGACTCATTTCTTCAGGACGCGTCACCACCCCAACCCATGTTCCATTTACAAAAACCTTCGTCGTATAATGAAGAAACATTCGCGTGCATTCTTCCAGAAGATGCATCTTAACGACTTCACGCAACCATTGCATCATCGGATATGCCGAACAATGGTTTGTTATACGTGTTCCGAATGCGAGATGTTTATGAAACCCGATATTTGCACCATCCGGCGAATCAACTGGGTCGATCATCCCCCACTGTGACCCGTGAAGCATACGCGGTTTAACGACTTTCGCGCTGCTATCCATCGGGAGGTTTATTTTACGCAGATGCGAAAGAAATGAATTGTAGGACAACCTGTTCAAATCTTGGATGACCCCAATACGCTTTGTATGATCCGTCGCACCCCAATTTCCTTTAAATGCCTTCTTGAACCCATTCTCCACGATACGCTCGCGAAAGAATTCCTGGTAGTTCATCTGGATAAGACCGACGAAATTCTTCTCGTATTTCTTGGGGTCTTTGAAATATTCGCGGTCCATCGAGAGACGAATGTGTTGTTGCTGAAGAGCGTAATACTCTTTAAAAAGGTCGAAAATCAGAGCGCCACTTAATTCGATACGCTTGAATTTGAAACTGTCACGGTCGGTTGGCGGGTCAATTTTGAGAGATACACGGAGTAACTTATACACTATATTCCCGAGGAAATACGCCTTCTGGATATAATTCGTCTCGCCCACTTGGGGGAGGAAATAGTTCATGAGGATATCATGGACTTGGGGGATGGTCTTCGATTTGGTGAGCGTCGCGATAAATTTAATAGCGCCTTCCTGTGTGAAGATTTTGTTCGCATCATGGATGGAGGGGATGAAATTATCGAGGAGTTCGGTGTTCTCATCGAGGTCAAGTAGACAGAACTCGAGAATGTCACGGTCCGATAGAACGCCGAGAGCGCGCATCACGATGAAAAGCGGCACTGGCGAGCGCACGTTGGGAATATTAACGACGATTTGTTTGTTGGTGAGGAGGCTGGTGGGCGCGACGATACGCACCGACAACGTTCTCTCGGGTTTTGATGCATCCTCGCTTACGGTGCGAATATCGGCTGCATGTGTATATACGTTGTCTTCGTTGTTTTCGCGGATATAGAGCATATTATCGGCGAATTTCTCCTGAGAAATAATCGTCTTCTCTTTCCCGTCGATGATAAAATACCCGCCGTAGTCATTTTTACACTCTCCCATGTAAAACCGCGCTTTCGGTTCTAGGCCGTGTAAAATACAGTGGTTTGATTGAATCATAATAGGAAAACGACCTAAGAGAATTCTCTCGAGTGTTGCGGTAGTGACTTCGATGCGAGTGCCGTTGCCGCCACCACCGCCACCCTCAGTATTCGGCACCGCGATCTTAAATACGACATCAACATCATAATGTATGGTTGTGCCATAGGACATATTGCGCAACCTGGCCTCATTCGGAAACATGTAATGCTCGCGGTCATCATCGTAAATAATCGGTTTCCCGAAATAGACCTTGTCGCCGTTCTTTCCACCTAAATATAATTCACAGCGCAGATTGAACTCCTGTGTATCCGGGTCTTGTTCTTTTTGAAGAATAATCGGGTTTCTCTCGCGAAATATCTTGAAAATCCCTTTACCGAAGAAATCGTTATACGAATCGATATGATGACGAACCAACATTTGCGGGTCATCTTCGAATAGTCGCTTGATGACTTTCCAGGGCAACTCTGGGTCAGAATCCATGTAATATGATGAGTCCTCTAATATGTATAACTATAATGTAATAATGTTTATGTGATATTATAGATATGTATCGATTATAGATACATATCTATGATGCATTCATGCTTATTTGCGCTTATGTGCCCGCGAATTACGCGACCGACGGATATTACGCGAACGACGATTACGACGAGAAACCTTCTTAGTCTTAGTCTTATTTGATTTCTTCCTAAAAACGCGAGACTTACCGCCTTTTTTCGTCTTTGTAATACTGTTTATACCTTCAAGAACAGTTGGATTTTCTCGCGCAAGGTTTAATACATCTGAAAATGTTTTAGCTTTTGCTGCTTTTTCGTTTCTTATAGATTCATTTAGTTTATCCTGATATGCAGTTCTATTACTGTCCCACATCTCTCGAACTGGCGTCATCTCAACATCAGCATCACGCATCTCCTGTTCGCGCTCTATTCCATCCAATTCATTTTCATGTTTGAAATTAGCCTGTTGTCGTAAATATTCAGCATTAACGTCTAATGTATTATCACTCATTTATTTTACCGGTTTACCTAGGTATTATTATAATAATACAAAATAATAATAATACAAAACAATAATACAAAATAATTTACACATCACCGAAATGCGAATGGGTCTACAATCGCAACACTCGCTTCGTTTATCTTATTTGTATTACGGATTTCAGCTGCACCAAATAATAACAGAGCAAAGAGAAGAATATAAGGGAAAAGCAATATAAACCATGCGAAATTAGCATATCCGCGTGAGCAAATAAAATTCAATACCCACGTCCAGAATACGAGGAATAAAATCTCCACAATAAAAATGGTAGATGTATTTGCGACATTACAGCTCACATTTCCGAAACAATAAGAATTTGTGTTTTCCAGATTGTCAAAAAGCATGACAAAGATAGAAAGTACCGAGAGAATGAAGAAAATGAATGCTGGAGTGCATAGTGACTGCACCTTATTGATAATACCGTCCATTATGTATATATTATGATATAGCTTATAAAATACAGGTATATTTTATAAAATACGTTGTATAAAATGTATAAATAAACGCTATCTACTAATTACCGCTAAACCTAAATGTGCAAAAGTCAAGATAATGTCGTCTTTATAATGTGCAAATATTCCGTAATAATATTGCCTACTTTTCATTTCAACTGAACCGCATTTCCAATCGGTTGGACTGTGGGGTCAGATGTTTTGAACGCGGTAGATGCGCCTTGTAACGAGTTGGCAACACTAGCTGGTATTTCAAGTACACCCCGTACTGAAGAATTTACAACTTCCGGTAGGAATTCGGCGGTTCCGCCATGTTGTTCGCCGATAAAACGACGGTGGTGCCGGCGGTGTTTGTTGACGCTACGAGCGCGTTTTCCGCCATATTGTCCCTTTTCGACAAGATGATTGCTATTTTGAGGTGGCGCATTAGTCGATGTATTGAGGGCATAATGATTGCCATTAATAGAATGAGGGACCGGTTCGGCGCCACCTGAACTACCCGCAGTTTGGTGTTGAACATCACTTGGACCCCATGCCCAACCGCCAGTCATACTTCCACCACCAGATTGGCAACCTTTCTGATGCCATTTGTGCGTCCTTTTCTTCTTCTCGGTGCGTACACGCCTACTAGATGATTTGCTACCGCCTTTGCAAGATCTACCCGATGTTGTCTTTTTACGGCTGCCCCCGCGACGTTTAACGTTCTTTTTACTTCCCATTTATATTATGAATAGAAAATAGTTGTTGGGTACTATCTATCACTGCTGGTATCTGTCTCTGTCTAAATAATATCCACATGGGTGAGCATGTGGCGGCGGCAACACATCTTTGTAAGGCCAAGTGCGTCCATGACCTCTCCCTCTGGCGTCTTGTCAATATACTCCGCAGTCAAGTAAATGACCTTGTCCACATCCAAATCGCGGGAAAGCTTGATTTTACGTACTTCGGCTAAATAGTATCTGTATTTGTCGGCGAGAACCTTTCCGCAGGTGAAGCATTTAACGGGAATAATCATTACAGGTGTCGGCGCGTGGAGTGTGTCCGGTGATAAAGCGTACGGAGAAAGCTTATTGATATATGATAACATATTGTTTTTATATATCAATTTTTATTCATGGTTTATGAACTTTATTTATTCGGCTATCAGATGACACGAACGAATACGCGAACGGTCGCCGTTACTATATTTTTACGAACGCACCGAACCCTGTTTCATACACCCGCGTCCGCCGGCACATTGTCCTAAATAATAATAATAGGCCATATCGCGGTCTTTTGAAGTTATATCTTTAACATCATATGGTGTCTTTGAATTTCCTGCTACACATTTTCCGGGTATTTTTACACCTTCAGAACGTCCGGTTGGGTCGGCAACATTAGCTTCTGCTGTATTCATCATGACGGTGGGATCATTATCACCTTCGAATCCAACATATTTCGTCCATCCACAGCAGCATTTCGTCCCGCACATTTGTTTTGTCGTAATCGAATTACACGCTCGTTCTAAATCTCCCGGAGATTTTTGGTTCATAATACAGAACGAATCGCTACATTTAGTATGTATCTTCTCTAATTCCGTATCGGTATATCGAGTACCAAATGCCTCTTTTAATTCATTTCGAATACTAATTGTAGGGGCTGTCCAGGGGACGTCGGTTGGAAGAACGCGGCCCGTTCCGAGTGCGGTATTAGGTTCAACATACACCTTTCTCTCAACTACGCTCTCTGAACTTTCGGTTCCAGGTCCGGTTCTGGTCTTCGCTTCACTCGCTAAATCGATATAGATTATCCCTCCTAGCAATATCATCACCACTACCAAAATCGAGCTGATATTCTTAAAAAACGACTCGCCTAAACTCGTCCCTTTAAATGCAGATACACCACTCTCTGCAGAAGACGAGAATAACCCTCCTGCGCGACTCGCGCCCGATACACTTGCGTCTTTAATTGCTGATAATGCGTTTGATACTCGGTCCATTATGACTGAATCCAATTACAATATGGATAGATAATAAGGTTCATGCCTTCGAATTCGTACCCACCGCTGCCTTCGCCGACTTCGCGACAATCCTTACTCCTTTCCCCGTTTTCACTTTCACGTGTTCCACCCCCGTCGTATGAATCTCTCGATGACAATCTTCGCAAACAGACGCCAGATTTGCCGGATGGTTCTTATGAATATGCCCTATAAAATTGTCAGCATCCGCGCTTTCCTGATGCTGGAGATGATGCACTTCCGTCCCGCGCGCTTTCTCGCAAAGTTCGCACAGTCGCCGCAATTTCGCCGCATTATATCGTGACGGGGTTGCGTCATCCAATATGCTTGCCGTTGGTGTTTTCGTGCTAATCCCGCGATACTTCACGCGAATCATATTCGCATTTTCGAGAAAATCATCCGGGAGATGAAGTGACTTACATACTTCGAGACCATACATACTTTCACCCGCGCCATCCTGAAGCTTCCTATCATAAATGAGGGTGTCGCGTGACTTATCGTAGAATACGCGCATATGTGCGAGACGGAGGCGCGGGGCCATCTCTCGGATTTCGGAGTACGCGGCGATTTCATGAAGATGGGTTGCGAAGATAAACGACGCACCGGCGCGGTAAAGGTGCTGTAAACCGGCTACGAAAATACTAATCGCCGAGTCCATTTCGGTTCCAGAGCATAACTCGTCGCCTAATACGAGAGTATTTATATCGGCCATTCGCAATATGACGCGGAGTTCCGACATTTCAACGACGAAAGTGGAAAGTCCCTTGAATAAATTATCGTTGCCGAGAATACGTGTCATGATTGCACGGTACGGGCGGTACGTGAACGACGTAGCAGGGACATAAAATCCAGCCTGCGCCATAATGACGGCGACGCCGATTGCGCGGATGAGACTGGTTTTACCGACTGCGTTGGTTCCGTAGAGAAGCATACCGTCGCCGCCGAGAGATACGTCGTTCGTGATATAACATTCATCTTCATTTATTCTCTCGATAAGACAGTGGCGAAGGCCTGTTGTGCGGACAAACGACGCCCCCGCACCCGCCTGATCCGCCCCCGCGCCTGCCTCGCCTGCCTTCGCAACGACCGGTCTGCAATACCGATACTTCTTTGCAACATAACACCGATTTTGTATCATGTCGGCGGCGCTTACAAACGCAACCATATTCTCGAAATCGTGATAGTATTCATGTAATGAACCGATGAATTGGTAATACACGAGAGACACCAAATCCGATATTTTCGCACGTAATGAAACAACCGCCGAGCATAATTCATAGATTTGCTGACTGTGGACCGTGTTATTGCTACCGGATGCTGCTGGATAGGTAAGACTGGCAGTATCAAACATGAGCGTGCGGTTCGCGTTCGCGTTCGTGTCCTTGTCTATCACGATAGAAATCACCTTGCCGTCCACTGGGAGTTTCTTAATGCGGTCTTCAAGGATTTTGGTGCGGCGTTTGGTAGCCTGAAGAGAAATTCCCATTTTGTCGGTTTCGTGGACTTTGACATAGTCTGGTTCAGCGCCGCCACCGCTGCTGGACGATTTCTGTTCGCCTGCTTGTATTAGCTCGTTCAATACCCGTTGCACTTCGTCGAGAGATTTCTGGGTGTATCTATACTCGTCCGTTAGTTTATCCAACTCCGCAGATATTCCACGCTGTATAATATTCGTATCAAATAATGTATCGGTGATATCCCGGCACAAATCGATATTCAACGTCTTATCAAACATATCCAGTAGGACTGTGCTTTTACCGACAATATCATCCCTTATTTTCAATCTCTCTGAGAGATATTCAGAGAGATGTAAATCTCTCGAACATGCAGAATATAACTCGCGAATATGCCGCAGATTATGAAATAAACAAAACACATGATACGGAATAATCTTACGTAGAATAATATGACGGTGTAGTTTTTCGATATCTTTCATGAAGCCGAGTTTCTCTCGTAATGCGTCGAATGAAATCGGACCATCCTTATCTTTCAGAGACAACATGTACTCAGTAATAGCATAATCATGTTCTAGTTGTTCCTCATTAAATGTTGGATGTAAAAGCGCGTATTTGTATGCGCGAGACCCCATCGGAGTCACAGTATGGTTTAAAAGCGACATGACTGAACTTAACCGAGAGCTTACGCCGCTACCTCCTCCGCCCGAGCCCGCGTCATCTATTATATTCAATTGGCGAAGCGAGTGGTTTGCAAGAATTAATCTATCGGACATGTTCTCAAACACGGGTTCTTGGATCTTAGAAACCAACCCCGGATTATGTTCATAGATGAAATTCAAAAGAAATACAAGCGATTGGGTGGCAATAGAGTAGTTCATAAATGAATGTTCGAGAGATTTGGCGCGACCATCAGGATAAAATGTATTCAATACTTCCATTTGATAGATTTGTTTTGTACATCTCTCGGCTTTCATGGTTGCGTTCGCGCTGCCGGCGCCGGCGCCATCGGTCGATACACGATGAATCATTTTCGCTTGAATGTTTGTATAATGAATTACGTCTTCAACTTCTCTCGTCGAGAGATTTGTGATAAGTATCACCTCAGATGGAACATAGGATGATATAAATCTCTCGACTTCATCATAAGTGGTTGGATTATGTGAGTCCTTATTCTCAGTTTCAAATATTGTAGCACGTCCAGTATAAATATCGATATTTGTCATTCCCATGATG
>Ga0247722_10002004_pt1 | contig 10808 bp, 12 predicted proteins | sample MSEWelMarce3H_FC_FD_189094 | JGI IMG/M metagenome (GOLD analysis project Ga0247722, IMG submission 189094) | Subsurface sediment microbial communities from gas well in West Virginia, United States - MSEEL Well Study Marcellus 3H_FC | ecosystem: Environmental > Terrestrial > Deep subsurface >...
TTTGATGCTTGTTCTATTTCATATATTTCCAATTCATCGCTTGTTTTGAAATGAAATTGGATATGTAGATAAAAAAACAGAACGATGCAAAATATAAAAAAGGCCATTATTATTTTTTGTAAATCCATATTGTATTTATTTATAAAAAACAATTTATTTTATTTTTAGTAACGAGTAGTTAGGAATAGTTAGGAATAATAAAAAACATTAATTACTCTATTTTGGGTGCTATGTAAAAAATGACTTTACTATCTTCTCCTAAATTATACTTCAATGACATTGGATATTCGCTACTTAAAGAAACATCAACTGTAGAACATAATTTTAAGGATGTACACATTTTACAAATATGGTTTAAACTGTAAGAAATATTCATTTCTTCTCCCTCTGAAATAGCATATTCATTCAAATCTTCAATAGGAATATTCACTTTTAATTTTGTAGAATCACCACTTGAATATAATTCTAGAGCATTTTCATTACACTTTATATTTAAATCTGAACCAAATACATTCAACTGACTCAATACATCAACAAATTTTTTGGTTTCAATTGTGAACTCAACATCATAATCGACAGTAGGAATATGTAAACTGTTATCTTCCATATCAACCAAGTTTAACTCAAAATAATTATCAAATGACATCTTTTTCTCGGCTCCACTCAAAAAATTTATATACAGCTTGTCTTGGTCATCGTATTTAATCTCTATACTGTCGTGTTTTAAAGCGTAATTCAATAAAATAGCAAAATTGTTGGCGTCAACTGATACTTTATTATTGTTAGAACAGTTATATTCTGTAAACCAACTATGCTTGATTTCAATGTCTGCTAAACAAATATGAGATTTATCCATTGATTGGATAAATAGTCGATTTGTTTCAAAGTGCATAATAATTATTGAACTCCAGTTTTTCAGCAATTGAAACAGGGCAACAAACATCTCCTGCTTTGGTTTATTTTCTATAGTTAATCTCATGTATGAATATGTTGTTAGTATGTTTTTAATATGTTTTTAAAATTTCATTTAATCAGTTGTATTTTTTCTTTCGTATCCTTGTCAATAAATAGAGATATAACATTTAATATTTGAGAAAACATTGCGGTCGCATTATATATGTAACATTTATCCAATTTATCCGTAAATCTTTCTTTTAAACATTTTGACATGTTTCGTATAAAATCCCTATTATTGTCTACATCTCTAATTTTCATACTATTTATGTTCACGTGTACGACAAATTTAGCATATATATTCAACACGTTATTAATATTGTTTATAATTAAATCTATAATTATTTGTTGTGTTTCTTTTGTGGCAAAATGTTTTACATATATTATATCCATTATTAAAGCATTATCCCGTATATTACAAATCCCATTTAATATATATTGCCAATCTCCTTGTTTTATTTTTGAAAGAATAATTTCGGAGACTTTTAAGGTATCTGTGTCAAACATAATTGTTGGTTCCATTACTCTCAATATTTATAATATTTACATTTATTTAACTCTGTAAAAATTATATTTATTTATTTAATTAATTTAATTACTGTTCATTTCGTTTTCAATTAATTTTTTCAAATCTGTTCCAATAAATTCATTACCTCTAAATTCATTACCTCTAAATTCATTACCGCTAAATTCATTATCACTAAGTTCAGAACCGTGTAATTCTTCAGAACCATCAAAAACTCTACTATTAACATCAGGTAACTCTAAATAGTCAGCATCCTCAATATTATCACTTTCTAATGAAAAGGCCAATATTTTTTGACTATTATCCATGGTTAAATTTTGTAAGGCAGCTAATAATTCTTTTGCTTCAGATAATTCTTGTTTTAAAGTATCCATCTGACTCTTTAAATCTTTATTCTCCTTAGAAACAGTGCCCTTTGTTTGGACGATTGATTGACGAAATGTGTCCATTTGTTGTTTAATTAAAGCCAACTCTGGACTAGACCCTGAAGTAGTAGAACTTCTTCGTTCTAGGGATTCCAATCTGTTTGTGATTGATTCAATTACTGAACGGTCAATTAAAACCATATTTTCTTGTCCTTCTAAAGAAATGCCACTAGTGGAGCTTGAACCGTTCATAGTATCCGTAATCATTTTCTTTTCAATTGCACCTAATCTAAGCGTAATCAATGTGATTGCCTGAGTTACTGTCATTTTATTAATACTATTGATTCCCTCTCCTTTTTGTCCTGATGATGTTTGTGATACAGATCGATTCAATTGACTACTACGTCCTTGACCTTGTCCTTGACTTTGTCCAGAAAACATTTGGGATGAATTTATAGATGGTTGAGGTCCGGCTCTTCCTGGCATTTGGGGTTCAGGTGGACCGGCTCTTCTTCTTTGTGCTGCTTGTACGGAACGATTTGCGCTCATTGATATAATTTATATATAAATTGTTTCTAAATTATTTACGCAACAACCATATAAATTATAATAAATACTCTATTAACGTTTTTTTGTCTTTCTCTTATTAGATCTTCTCTTGACAGTTCTTCTCTTATTTATACCTCTATTAACAGTTCTTCTCTTATTTGTTCTTTTAACTCGTCTTGTTCTTCCGCCTCCAGCATTGTCACTGTTAACATCTTTAAATGTTTTACGATAAACTTCTTCATTGTCACTGTTAACATCTTTAAATGTGTTACGATAATCTTCTTCATTGTCACTTTCAATATCTGTAAAGACATCAGAAAAATCAGTCTTCATTTTTAGTTTACTCATTAATTCACGACTGTCTATAACATCTATCACTTTTATGTCATATTTTTTCGCCTTAGCTTCTTCACAAATTTTATGTGAATATGGATTTGGAGGTCCTTTTATTACTACAATATCTTCACCTTGTTCTGAAAGTTCAAAATAATTATTTTCTGAGTTCAATGCTGTTAACAATTGTGCTTTGTCTACAAAACCTTGAAACTCTGTTATTATATTTGTTGAAATAAGAGGTGTTGATTCTGTTCTTTGAAACCGACCATCTGCTAATCTATCACAAATATAATATTCATTTTCCGGGTTATCTATATATCCTGATTCTGGGTCATTTTCATCTATTAATAGTGATTTTAAACTTGTTGCATAATAATATCCACGACACATAAAAATTTTATATTTTTGTTTTAATAATTCTTTTACTGATTCGTCTTCGTTCACGCTAATAATATCTTTTGCCTTTACGTACGGATTAACTTGACCACGCTTAGTAACTAATGGTGTAGGAGCTTGTTCAGCTGGTAGTGGTTCAAATGTAAATTTGCTAGGCCATGAACGTAGTTGTGAACCATAGGTGTTAGTTTCCATTGGTGTTTCAGCTATGGTGATTTTTAGTGGCATATAGCCAATAATGTTTTTAAGTTCTTCTGGTAATCTTTCTATTTTAGTATAGTCTAAATTTAAAGTACCTAATTTATTTAATTTTCCTATACTGCTTGGCAATGTTTTTAATTCGGTATTAATTAAATTTAAAACCCGTAAATTTTCTAAATTTCCTATACTTTCTGGTAATGTTTCTATATAAGTATTTTCTAAAATTAAAAACTCTACTAGGTTTAAATTTCCTATATTTGTTGGTAATGTTTTTAAAGAAGTATTTGTTATTTCAAGATACCTCAAATTAGTAAGACTTACTATAGTTGAAGGTAATTCTGTTATCTCCGCATTTTTGATATACAATTTCTCTAAATCTTTTAAATTATAAATTTTTTTCATTATCTCGGCTGTTATTGGAACTGAATCAACATAATCTTGATCTAAGTCTAATATTCCAACTTGTTTATTTATAGGAGAACCTATAGAAACCCAATCTAAATATTCCGGATATGTAAAACTATAATTATCAGTTAGTCTTTTTTTTATTGACTTAATTCGCGGTTGACCAAATAAAGGTGGAACAAATATAATATTTGAAGGCCATGTTTGCAATTGCGCTGGAGGATTTCTCCAAAGTGGAGTATTTTCAACATTTATTTTAATGTTTTGCCTAAAATTGCGGAGTTCTTCTGGGAGGGTTGATATCAAACTACCAGATAGGTTTAACCATTGTAATTTTTTTAATTTAGAAACACTTGAAGGTATAGCAGTTATAGTGGTAGGACATACAATTGCTTCTAAATTTGGCAAGTTATCAATACTATCTGGTAATTCAGTTATATCCATAAAACCCAATGCTATTTGGCTTACGTTTTCATTTAAAGGTGTACCATTATCAATCCATTCTGTATATTCATCTGTGCTCCACCTATCCATATATATAATATAAATAATATAAATAATATAAATAATATGTTTATGCAACCATCTGAAATTTTATCGGTTGATGATGCTGGTAATTGTTAATAATAAAATCGTCCACTTGGTAATCATTAATATTCTCTCTAATTTCTTTAATGGTTACAGTTGGAAACGGATATGGTTCTCTTTTTAACTGTTCTTTTATAATTTCAATGTGGTCCTCGTAAATATGACAATTGCCCTTAAAATAAACAAATTCATATGCCTCCAATCCGCAATGTTTTGCTAATAAATGTGTTAAAAAAGAATACGACGCTATATTGAAGCAAGTTCCAAGCGCTTCATCATTGCTGCGCTGATACATAGAACAACTCAATTTGTTGCCATCATGTACGTTAAATTGGCACAAAATATGGCAAGGAGGTAGAGCCATTTGGTCTAACTGTTCGGGATTCCATGCTGTCATAACAAGACGACGACTAGTGCGCTGCGCTGGATCTTTTAACGCATCAATAATTTGTTGCAATTGGTCAACACCATAAGAATTTTCATTGCGCTTTCCAAATTCATCACAATCCGCATTAAAATGACGCCATTGTCTTCCGTATATCGCGCCCAATTCATCTTCCTCATAATGATGCAAATTTCGGCTATCTAAAAACTCTCGTGACCCATTTGCATCCCAAATGTGGACGCCTTGTTCCTTTAAAATTTTGTTGTCTGTTTGTCCTCGAATAAACCACAACAATTCTTTAAGACAAGTCTTCCAGGCGGTCTTTTTAGTAGTTAAAATAGGAATTTTGCCGTCCTTTAGAGAGAAACGCATGGAGTGACCGAAGATGCTTTTTGTTTTGCCGTTACGACCTTCTTCCCAAACGCCGTTTTCAAGTATATTTTCAATAAGATTTAAATACTGGTATTCTTCATGGTTAACACGGGATTTAAACATATTATCTGACACTTTAGAGGTATTGCCATTTATATAATGATCATCAGTTAAAATATCCAAATCATTTTTATGGACGACCAAGTTACTATAGAGTTCTTCAATAATAAGTTCCATTATATAATTATTTAGAGCAACTCTTTAAATAATTATACTATTACATTTTAATTTCTAAATATACCCTATAGAGATATGGACAGTTTGGATGAATTATCAAAAACAAGTGGAAAACCAAGTTTTTTCAAACATGTATTTAATTTTAACGATGAATCAAAATCTGAAATGTTAAATATAATTCAGTACGCTGTTTTAGCAGTTATACCGGTTATTGTTTTAAATAAACTTATGCAAAAATATGTTCCTGAAGCAGATGACGAAAAAGGTAGTGTAGAAATTACAGCTGAAGTTTTAGGCCAAATAGTAATAATGTTTTTAGGTATTTTGATCATCCATAGAATGATTACATTTGTTCCATCATATAGTGGAGAAAAATACGCAGACTTCAACGTTACAAGTATAATTTTAGCGATGTTGGTGATAATTTTAAGTCTACAGACAAAACTGGGTGAAAAGGTGTCTATATTAGTAGATCGTATTATGGAATTATGGGAGGGACCAAAGGATACAAAGAACGGAAAAAATGGGAAAAAAGGTAGTGTAAAGGTGTCCCAGCCTATATCACAAAATCAGGCAGCTATGAACCAGTCATTAGGGACAACATCAATTAGTTCTTTACCCACTGGACAACCAACTCAACAGATGCCAGATTACAACAATATGTATCAACAAGATAATACACCGTTAGTTGGAGCTGCTACGCCTGGATTAGAAGGGTTTTCTGATGGTCCTGTTGCTGCTAACTCTGTTGGAGGAGGTGCTTTTGCTGCCTTTGGTGGGTGGTAACTACATGAGTTTGAAGGTAGACAAATAATATAAGGGAAGCATTTGTTAGATGGAGTACAGATTTTAGTTGGTAAATAAGAAGGCTTCGATAAATTTTTAAAATAATGAAAGATATGACTCATCTTATATAAAGTACAAATGTTCTTTATATATTTTTATAAATAGTTAAAAATATATAATGGTATAATATTAATGAATGAAACTAAAATGTTGAATGTGAATAATCTAATGTACGCATTAGACAATGACAAAAACGAAAGCATAATGAACTTAACAACAAGGAAAATAATGGAGATGAATTTAAATATAATTAAAGAATTACATTTAGACAAGGAAACAACAATAACATATTTAAAAAAACTAAAAGGATATAGATATGTGGACGAAATCACAGACTTAAAGCATGGATCATTTGTCAAGTGGATACCGTTAAAAGACCCATCATATTTACCATTAAATTATTCAGGTATAATTTGTGAAATTAAAATAACAGATGAAGGTGTCGTGTTAGTTTGTAAAAATTTTATGCATCGTCACTATTCATTTAAAATTGACGAATGTTTAATATTCCAAAAGTTAACGGCTCAGGAACAAGTAATACTAAGCGCATTAGATCATCTGGAAAAAGAAGAAGAGGGTCTTTCTGATTCAGAAGATGATGAAAATTAAATCTTTGTTTTTCGTGTTTTCGTAAACTGAACGAATCGACGTTTTTTACATTTGAACTTGCCACGAGTGTAGCCCTTATTATTAAAAATTGTTCTAGTACATATACCGATAGATTTTCCCTCATCAGGTCCCACTTTTTTGATACATCCGCATAATTTTGAAGCCATCATTTGGGTCGCTTTGTTTCTTATAGTCTTTTTAGACTTAGGAACTGGTAACTTATAATATTTCAAAATACCAACAAAATCTTTATTATTCATATTTATATATTAAATATACAAATTAAATAAATAGTTGTTTCGCTCTACCCAAATATGTTTGTACAATAGTATTAATAGCAGTAGTAGCTAATAAAAAGAGACCAGCACTAAATGCGATTCTGCCATCTAATTCGGTAAAACGCACCTTTCTAAAAGGATTAAAACGTAAAATCAAAAACAAACTAACATATATTTTAACATAGTATTGTAAATCATCTAAATATTGTGGCGCATTTGCGGATAACCCCAAAATCATAGAAATATATAGTGCCCATGTAACATACATAATAATACTGTATGCTTTAGTTTGAAAATTGTGAATATTTTTAAAAAACATATATATTTAATGTATAAAATTAAATATTGTACAAGTATTTTAGTTATACAAGTATTTTAGTTATACAAGTATTTTAGTTATACAAGTATTTTAGAAAAGAAAATAAAAATAAAAATCGATATATAAATATATTATTATTATATATCAATGAGCATATACAATTATATCGACCAACCTACTTTACAAAGACAACAAACTGTATATCAAAGAACATATGAGAGAAATATACCATCGCAACCTTTACAGCCATACTTAGATGCTCGACCAGTACAAACGAAGTATTCTATTATGCCTATTGTCGACCCTAGAAAACAGATTAAAACTCCTATGAACCAATTTGCTACGTATACACCAGAGAAAACATTTAATCCTGGTAACGATTTTGGTCCATGGTCTGGTTACTCGGCGAATGTAAATCATGAATCAGATTTAAGAAACCAAATTTATGCGCTACAGAGTTGCAGTCAGGCAACATACGTACCATCTAGTAAAAGCGATTTATACGAAAATAAATGGAAAAACGCCAATACACCGGTTCAACCATTTCCAGATTTATTTAAAACGGAAATTTTTAGTCCTATTAATCCAAATCCGAATCCTAATGTAGTAGGATACGCATTATTTAATAATGCCACAAGACAACAGGTGAAGGATTTAACAAAAACAAAAAAAACAACAAACAAATAAATTTATAATTCGTTTTATTTGATTAAATAAATTTATCCAAATAAAACAAAAATGTCAGAGGATTTTGTAAATCAACTAACCCTAAATTGCTTAATTAGTAAAACTCAGTTACAGAAACTAAATAGACATTTGAAGGAAAATACCGAGAACATAAAAAAAACAAACAAGGAAATTTATGGTGACAGAGTAAAACAGTTATTTAACGATTTGATAGTAGATAAGTCTATAGACAATTTATTACAAGAAGTAAATATAGCGTTTGATTATTTTTTTGATAAATGCGTATATTATTTTAAGGCGATTGATAATAATGAATCTTTAGAAAAAGATAGGTTTGATACAAATATTATTAAAGACGACATAGACTACGAAAGAGAAGAAAGGGATATTGCAAACGGAAATTATAGAGAACAAGAAGAACAAGAAGAAGAACAAGAAGAAGAAGAAGAAGAAGAAGAAGAAGAACAAGAAGACGAAGAACAAGAAGAACAAGAAGAAGAAGAAGAAGAAGAAGAAGAAGACAATGAAAGAGAAGAAGAAGAAGACAAATCAACAATAAAAAAATCAATGGACGACAGGTTCAAACTTCAATCAACATTAATTGTAAGAAAAAAAATGAATAAAAAAACATGTATTTCAACAGGTGTAGAAGATCTAAAACAGCTGCCGTTAGATTGGTTTCATTCAGTTAAACAAAATAATAAACAAAATAAAATTATACCTAGACAAAAGGAACACATCTAATATTTTAGGAATAAAAGAAAATATACATAAAATATATAATGGGCCAAAGGTATAAAACAAAAAATACCCGCAAAACTAAACGAGTTAAAACTAAAAGGCTAAAAAGAGGTGGTCAAAAAAAAACTGTAAAAGCTCAGGATAAGCAGTTCGTAAAATTAAATTGTAGTCCTGAAAACAAAGATAAAGAATATACTTGTTATACGGACGATGATTTACATAATTTAAGTGATATGTGGAACGCAAGACATCCAGATAAAAAAATTGTATCAAAAGATCCAAGGCAAATCTGGGAACAGCTAAAAACGTATTATTCAACAATATGTAATAAAGAGTCTTGCTGGGTTAGACAAATGACTAAAAATACTAAAATGGAAAAAGAATTATTAGATTCATTTGCACCAAAAAGTCCAGAAAAATGGAAAATGAATCCAAACGAATGGTTGTCAAGTATTGATATTATCAAGGTTATGAATCAGTATGAAAAGAAATATAAATGTTTCGAATTTTTAGGTCCTAGTCCAATCGATTATGATACGTACTTATTTAAGGGCGAATGTGTGTGGGAAGAGTTATGCAAATTTAGTCTAGAAAATCAAGTTAAAAAGGGCAAAACAAAAATAGGTATAATATTTAACTTAGACCCACACGACAAAGGCGGTTCACATTGGGTCTCATTATTTATAAATATAAAGCAAGGGTCCATTTTTTATTTTGATAGCGCTGGAGAAAAAGTGCCTGAACAAATTAAAAAATTTGCGGATACGGTCACAAAACAAGGTAAAGGTTTATCGACACCTATACATTTTTCGTTCGATCAAAATCATCCAGTTGAACATCAGTATGGAAATACGGAATGTGGTGTATATTCATTATTCTTTATAGTTCACATGTTAGAGGACAAGATAACATCCCATTATTTAAAAACACATGTAATAAAGGACAAATATATAGAACCATTTAGAAATATATTTTTTAATGCCGAACTATAAATTTGTTTTATATAATTTGATAAAATATAAAATAATATAAACACTGTGTACTATTTTATATAATGAGCATTAGCGATAACGGATTAAACCAATTCACTAATAAGGAAAATATACATTTGCTTTGGGATGTGTTGTTAGATGAATTAAATGTTAACACAAATAATAAAACAATGGTTTCTAATATTAAAACGGTTTTTGAGAGTAATATTAAACCATTTACAAGTAGAGCAAATTCGAAGGCTCAAATTATCGAACTTAACAAACAATTTTTAGGTCAAGTTGTATTAGCTGTAAACCGACTATTTCCTCAACTAAAACAAGACCAAAATATAAAGAAGATTACAATAACAAATGAGGACGTAGCAGAACCTTATAGAATTGAGGATATTCAATCGGCACGCCAAAGCGAATTCGATAATGCGTTTGAGAAAAAAAGAATGGAATTAGATACTTATATGACACCTCAAAAACCCAAAAGTGTAGATTTTACGGATAAATTTGTGGAAGAAAAAATAACCGGTATGGATTCTTTATTGGCTGAAAAGATGAATCAGCGAAATTTGGAAATAGGGAAATTTATTACCAATTCTGAGACAGAAAAATGGCTAAAATCAAAGGAAACGTCTGTAAAAAGTGAAAATATAAATGCGAATGCTATACAGACGAATAATATAAAACAAACAAATAGTCGATTAAAGTATATAAATAATGATGTACCTGATTTCAACAAAACAGTAAAAAGAGTATCTTGGGATGAGAGAGCAACAGGGGATGAGCGAGCAACAGGGGATGAGAGAGCAGAAGAACCAGTAACAAGCATATTTCAAAAATTAAAAAAAACTAATAATGAACAAACTAATAATGAACAAACTAATAATGAACAAACTTATAATGAACAAACTTATAACGTACAAAATAATGAAAAGCTATATATAGAACAAAAATCTACTCCACTTCCAGAGATAAAACAAGAAGTAATTCAAAGGAATGGTGTACAAGTTAATCCACAAGTTAACCCACAA
>Ga0247722_10002006_pt1 | contig 10806 bp, 9 predicted proteins | sample MSEWelMarce3H_FC_FD_189094 | JGI IMG/M metagenome (GOLD analysis project Ga0247722, IMG submission 189094) | Subsurface sediment microbial communities from gas well in West Virginia, United States - MSEEL Well Study Marcellus 3H_FC | ecosystem: Environmental > Terrestrial > Deep subsurface >...
ACATCAAAGAGTTTGCTCAAGGCTCTGTCAGCTAGCCAAGAATCTGGTGTTCTCTGGCTCAACGGAGATGTTGTCTTTGATGCCAAAGTTCTCGAGCGCGTTGCATCTCGCATCGAAGCAGAGAAATCTTTTGTTTGTGTAAACACATCAGCAACGGCTGAAGAAGAGGTGAAGTACACAGTCGATGAGAAGGGCTTCATCAAGGAACTCTCAAAGACTGTACAGAACGCTCTAGGCGAAGCAGTGGGAATCAACTTCATCTCTGCCCACGAGAAGGCAAATGTCATCGCACAACTGAAGGCATGCGGAGATCAGGATTACTTCGAACGTGGACTTGAACTTGCGATTGAAAAGAATGGCATCCAGCTCGAGCCGGTAGATATCTCAGATCTCTTTGCAGTTGAAGTTGATTTCCAGGCAGATCTCGACCGTGCAAATGCAGGGCTTAAATAATTAACTATTAAGTCTGCGTAGGCCTTCTTTAATCGACATCTCTACCTCTGAAATCTTAAGTTCAGGTACTTTGATCTCGTAAGTAATCGGCTTAATCTCCTTCATATCCAACTTTGGATTAATTGGAGTAGGGCTAATTACCTGCACATCAGCACCGAGTGCATAATCAATATATTTTATTCCATCTCCGTGGACATAATCTTCAAATCCTTTAAAGACAACTAGGGCACATGGAATTCCATAACTCTGGCAGGTAATCAGAACATGCATCGCACTGGTTACAACACTGTCGTACTCGTGCAACTTCTCAATGAAATCAACGACATCGTTTGGATGTGAGATTTGAACTGAAAGTTCATGAAAGTTCTTAGGAAGCTTTACTGGCGCCTGTAGATGCGTGTAGTGGCGAACAAGTGCAATGCGTCCATTTGTTACCCCACGCTGGAAGGGAAGAATTCTTGAGAGAACCACGCCCGGATCGCCGAAAGTATCGACCTTTGGTCCACCAGATTGCACAAGTAAATCGGCTGTGTGCGGCCCACGAAGAGAGACGTAATCGGCCTTTGGATTTAAAGCATGTTTGAAAGAACTCACACCGGTGCCGATTACAACAGAGTTGCTCTTAATAAATCTTCCGACCGACCCAAGGCTGACTATATGTTTCTTTGGAGCGCGAGTCGTTAACCCTTGGAAGATGATGCGGCTCTCTGTGTAATGATTAAAAATAAATGGCGTCAGCCAATCGCCATAGTTTCCTGGGTACGGATTCTCCCACCATGAAAGATTAATCTCTTCAGAGCTTGGCTTTGCAGAGTATGACAAGAAGCTTGATGCGACCTTGATTGCAGCACTTTCGTATCGGTTAGGAAGAACTTTCCTCTTAAAGAGCGCTAGCGCTTCATTGTATTTGCCGGTATCGCCAGCTTTGGCTGCAAAGACCAACTCTTTAATCGTTTGATTGCTGAGGTTATTGTGTTTTTTGCCGGTAAGAAAACCAGTTATACCTGAAGCATCAACAAGAAGACGGAGCTTTGTTGAGAAGTTTTCAGGTAACTTCTCTTCAACCAACTTTGCAAATTCAAGCATCTGTCGCTTCAGATTGAACTTCTTCTTTACCGAATTGCCTTTATGTTGTTCCACTTTATTCTTGAAATTCTCAACCTGGCCACTTGAGCCAAAGCGGAAGAAGACTTCATGACCTTCAAGAGTTCCTGCGCCTTTATCTACTGCGCAATTCGAAGGGATAATTTGGAATGTCATATTTGGAGAAACAGCACGCCACGCTTCTTCAAAGAAGAAGTCATCTGTTGCTCGAACCGTTGCTCGTGCTTCGAAATCTGCTGCTGCCTGAACCATTGTGCGTGCTTGGGGCGTTGTATTAATCCCCCAGAAGCATGGCTCCCAGAAGCGACCGCGGTTTTCGTAACCAATCTTTGCTGGGGTACTAAATCCTCTTTGGAAACCTACGATGTCGGCTGTTGAGTTAAGGATGAAGTCAGGGATTCCAAAAAGTTCGCAATCGACATCAATCCAAAAGACCTTCTTATCTGGGTTAGCGGCGCAAATTTCAGCGATAAAGCCAACCTTCTTGCGACAAATTGCCGCCCAGTCTTCTCCATCTCGCTTTGAGATTTGGCGAAGTTCAAATGCAATGCCAAGTTCTTCCAGATTTGCCTGTAAACGCGCTGCATGATTTCGATAATAATCATCACCAGTAAAGAAGGAGCAGACAATCGCGTTGTGGATCTTGAGTTTTGCCTTATTTTTCAGAGATACGACTGGCGTAAATTGATCCTCTAGCGCAGCAAGAATCTCTCTGCCCTGGAAATCAAGAGTGCTCATGGGGAAAAGGTAAGTTAATTAATTTAACTTACGTTAAGTCGGCGCTAAACGGGAGTAATACTCGAGGTTAACAATTGGGGTTGAAAGTTACTTGCTTAGCCCGCTACATGCTGGCTTCGGGCCACCATTGGGATTTCCATAGCGGTGATATGTAATCGCGACTGATTGTTCTATCAACCAACGCGGCGCCTCGATATCTCCACGCTGTGCAATTGGCCTGTGATCTACAGAAATACCTTTCTGCATCTCTGAATGAATTGGTGGCTTACTTGAGGCGAGCCAGCGCACGCGAGAGTAGCTCTCCTTCACATCACTGAGATCGGTTGTGAAAATTACCTTCGCACCAGTTGTCTCGGCGATATGGTGAATAAGAGATTTCTCGGCTTGTGTTGTTGATTCATCTACGACTACAACAATCGGTGCCAAGTAATGACGATAGCGCTGGAAGTTCTTCTCAACGACAAGACCTGAGCGATCAATGGCTTGTGAGCCAACCTTCGCCCACCATGTATTAACGCCATATGTAGCAGCTTCTAAATTGGTAACACGTGGCCAGTTGCGAAGAGTATTCACATAATTCAACCCACCAGCTTTTGCATTTGGGCCAACTGCAGAACGCTTCCAACCACCAAATGGTTGGCGATTAACAATTGCGCCTGTAATCCCACGGTTGACGTAGAGATTGCCTGCCTCGATGCGATTGATCCACTCTTCACACTCTTTCTCATCGAGTGATTGAATGCCGGCAGTTAAACCAAAATCTGTCTCGTTCTGCCAAGTAATTGCAGTGTCGAAATCTGGTGCTTCAATAATTGCAAGGACCGGACCGAACCACTCGTTGCGATGCGACCATGAACCAGCTTTCACGCCAATTTTTACACCTGGTCGCCACATCAAACCAGCTTTATCTATCTGCTTCGGTTCAACGAGCCAACTTTCACCAGCATCTAGTTGATTCAACGCTCTTGTAAGTGCATTCTCTGATGGTCGAATAATTGGTCCCACTGTTGTAGAGAAATCCCAACCTGCGCCAACATGAAGCGATTCAACTGCATCCTTGAGTTGGCGAGTAAAAGCAGGGTCGTTATAGATATTGGTATCAACGATTGCAATAGATGCTGCAGAACATTTCTGTCCAGCATGACCAAATGCTGATTGCACTAGATCTTTAACGGCAGCATCAATATCTGCACATGCAGAAATGAGCACAGCATTCTTTCCGCTTGTCTCTGCCATCAAATTGATCTCTGGACGCCATGATGTGAAGAGAGATGCTGTATCGAATGAACCAGTGAGGATTACTCCATCAATCTCTGGGTGAGTGACGAGATACTTTCCATTCTCATCATCGCGCATTGGCAAGAACTGCAGAACATCCTTCGGAACTCCGCCAGCCCAAAGATGGGAAACAATCTCCCACGCTGTTGCAACAGTCTCTGGCGCTGGCTTAAGAATGACTGTGTTTCCAGCAGCTAACGCCGCGCAGACTCCACCCATCGGAATTGCGTATGGGAAATTCCAAGGTGGAACTACAAGAATTGTTCCGAGCGGAGTTGATTCTCCAAAGTTCTGAGCTGTCATTGCGTAGAAACGTGCAAAGTCAATTGCCTCTGCAACTTCTGGATCTGCCTCTGCCACAGTCTTTCCGGCATCGCGTGACATCACTGCAATCGTTTCAGTAGTTGCCTTCTGCATGATTTCCGCAGCGCTAAAGAGAATCTCCTTACGCTCATCAATTGTCAGAGCGCTCCATTTCACTTGAGCTTTAAGCGCGGTTGTAATCGCTGTATCTACATCCTTAGCTGAACCAACTGAGTAGTGGTACCAAACTTTTCCATTATCAGAAGGGTCGCTTCCATCTTCTTGCTCTTTCGTGAATTTCTCTTTGCCGCCGATGACAAGAGGAATCTCTTGATCTTTAATCGCACGGACTTTCTTAATCGCCTTGTTGACATCCTTGATAAATCCGGGCTCAGTTGGATCTGCATTACGCTCATTCTCGAACTCGCCATTTGTAGAGATTGCATGGTCGACGTGGCGCAAAGATTGAGTTGTTATGGAGTGACGCTCAGCAATCGAATTACGGAAACGTATCTCCTGCTCTTTAAATTTAGCCGGATTCTTAGAAATTTCAAATGCCGCCTTGAGATAGTTCTCATCTGATGTGTTCTCATCGAGTCGTCGAACTAAATATGCAACCGCTGCTGCAAAGTCATCTTTACGAGTAACTGGGGCATAAAGCAGAACTGGCTGACCGGCGCGAGTAACAGCAAGTGCTTCTGCATTTGCCATACCTTCGAGCATCTCGATATCAATTTGATCTACAACTCCACGTGACTTTGCAACTTCAAGTGCCCAAGTCATATGGAAGAGATTGTGTGAAGCGATACCGATGCGCACTGCCTTCGAATGTTCTGGGCGAAGCGCTGAATCTACGAGTCGTACATAGGATGCATCGACATCAGACTTTGAGCGATATGGGGCAGAGCTCCAGCCGTGTAGTTCTGCTTCAGCTCGCTCCATTGCAAGGTTTGCGCCTTTAACGAGACGCACTTTGATTGACCCGCCTGAACGCGCATAGCGATCTTTAGACCACTCAACTAACTGAGCAAAGAATTGATGGGCCTCTGGAAGGTATGCCTGAAGAACAATTCCAGCCTTCATGGATTCGAATTCGCTCTCATCGAGAACGCGCATAAAGGCAGCGACTGTCATTGGAAGGTCGCGGTACTCCTCCATATCAAGGTTTACAAAGGTTCCGTGTTGTTGCGCTTCGCGGTAGAGAATACGCATCTTCTCAGAGACACGGTCAATCGAGCCTTGAACATCGATAATGATTAATTGAGCAACAATCGAAGAGAGCTTCACAGATACGTAATTAACTTCTGGGCGACGCATCATTTCGAGAATAGATTGGAAGCGAAGCTCGGCTTCGTGATCACCTAGGACTGCTTCTCCCAGTACATTGATGTTGAGCGCAATACCTTTATTGGTTCGCTTCGCCAAATGCTTCGATAGCTTCTCGGACTCAGAGGCGAGAATGAGATCTTTCGACAACGCACGAACGCGCTGATGAACAGCAGCAACAACTGGCGCCGGAAGGACTTGAGAGAGAACGCCAATAAAGTGAAGACCGATTCCATTAATAGGCCCAAAGCCAACGATGCTCGCCTTCTTGGCTGCACGACGAAAGATTCTGGAAGATGATTTAACAGATGAAATTCGCATAACTTCATCGGTGAGCGTGATTGTCGCTTCAATTGCCTTTGGATCTTTAAAGAGTCGGGCTACTCGCTTGCGGTTTGCTTTCTCGCGGCGATCGCGCAATTTATCCGACTGAGCCATCAACTCTTTTGTTCGGATAACCGCGGCATCGGCTAATTGATCAACTTTTGTATCGGTCTCGAAGATCGAAGACATTTCTTTGGTTTCTCCTGTTACTTACGTGTTGATGTCTTCGTAATGAGCCTTAGAACGGGGCGTTCAAATAGATAGAAACTCACACAGGAGACTGCAAGGAGTTTAACTAGGAATAGCCATATCGGCGATACAGATTGAACGGTGAAGTGGTCAGATGAGAAGAAAATCATAGGAAGATGCCAGATATAAATTGAATAGGAAAGTAGGCCAATCCAAGCAAGGGGCCGAAAGGCGAAGATGAGGTGGGCGCCACGAGCGATAAGAGATGCCTTCCGCACTCGCTCGGAGAGGATCAGAAGCAATAACCCTGTTGCGATACCGGCAAGTGGTGGGAACTGAAGTGTAATTGTGAAGTAAATCAAGGCAGATAGCAGTAACAGAGCAAACCTTGCATTCTGGGCAACGAGGTTTTCTAGAGAATCCTTATGTAGTGCAATGAGTGCACCGACAAGAATAATACTTGGCCTAAAAACAACAAGATTGAAAATTCCATCTGAATTGAAGTTAAAATCCGGAGCACTCGAAAGTATCGCAACGGTCCACACCGCAACTAGCCAGAGAAGAACAAAGAGACCACATTGGTCCAAATACTCCGCCCCAAGGCCAGAAATTTTTTATGTAAAGTATTGAAGTAATTGCAGGAGTTCGATCCAAGAATTGATAGTCATTTCTAAGATAAATCGATAGACCCACGACACTGACGAGAAGTACAGGATAGAGTCGTGCGACTCTTCGAAGATAAAACTTTCGTAGCTTGATTCCTCTATCTCGGTAACTCAAAAGGATTTGAGTAATGAGAAATCCCGAGAGCACAAAAAAGACATCGACTGCTAAGAATCCTCGCCCATTAAAGTATTTACCACCGATATAGTCGAAGTGATGAAAGACAATGATTATGATTGCAAGGCCGCGGATTCCATCGAGTTCGGGACGATACGCAATGCTTGAACCACGGACAGCTTTTGGGGTATTTCTTGAGGGGAAAATTCTCATCATTGGGCTATTGAAGCACCCCGTCTACGCGTAAGATTGAAATATGAATCAAGAGGCGGCCGAGACTTCAATGCGAAGCGAGAAGCGCAAGCACGACACTGCGCCTTCTCAACAATTTGCAGACTTTATGAAGACCGGTTGGAGCCCTAGCGATCGCGAGGGATTGCAGCCTCTAGAAGTAGTCACTTACGCCTACTCTCGTCGCCAAGTCTTATCTGCAGCATTCCCAGGTACCAGAATAGTTATTAAAGCTGGTGGTTTTAAAGTTCGAGCAAACGATACCGATTACAACTACCGCCCCGACAGCGCATTTGTTTACTACAGCGGAGTCCAAGGTTCAGATGCAACCGCTGATGCCGTTCTTGTTCTCGAGCCAAGTGGAGATTCACATTTAACTTATCTCTACATGCACCCACGATCTACTCGCGATACCGATGCCTTCTATCGTGATGTTAAGTATGGGGAACTCTGGGTTGGACGTCGCTTTACACTTGCTGAAGCGCAAGAGACCTACCAAATTGATACTCGTAATTTATCTGAACTAGATGCACTCTTAGCTGATGGCAAGAAGGCCTTGACACTCGATGATGACGAGCTTCTTGTATTCACCTCTGAGCAACGTCTATGTAAGGACGAGTACGAGATCCAAGAGATGCAGAAGGCAGTCGATGCAACCGCACTCGGTTTTAACGATGTTATTCATGCAATTCCTGCCGCGGTTGAAACACCTCGGGGTGAGCGAGTTCTAGATGCCGCTTTCTACGGTCGCGCACGTATTTCTGGAAATGATCTTGGATACAACACCATCGTCGGCGCTGGTTCTCATGCATGTGTGCTGCACTGGATTCGCAATGATGGAGATATCCATCGCGGAGAACTAGTTCTCGTCGATGCTGGCGTTGAATTGGATTCGTTCTACACCGCTGATATCACTCGCACATTGCCAGTTGATGGAAAGTTTTCTCCATCGCAGCGCGCTCTATACATGTTGGTTTATGAAGCGCAGTTGGCAGGTTTTGCCGCAATCAAACCTGGTGTTCTCTTCTCAGATATAAATAAAGCCTGCCAAGAAGTATTGGCTCGGGGCCTTGCAGATATGGGCGTACTTACTGTCTCTGCAGAGGAATCGTTGAAGCCTGAAGTGGGTCTCCATCGCCGCTGGACTCTGCATGGGGTTAGCCATCATCTAGGTCTCGATGTTCACGATTGCTCTGAAGCCCGCCGCGATATGTATATGAATGCACCATTGCGCGAAGGAATGGTTCTTACAGTTGAACCAGGCCTCTACATCCAGCCAGATGATGAACTCTTTGCACCTGAATACCGCGGAATCGGTATCCGTATTGAAGATGACATCGTTGTTACAGCAGATGGTTACCTCAACTTGAGCGAGAATATTCCTCGCCATCCAGATGATATTGAAAAGTGGATGCAGACCCTTTTAGGACGCCAGTAAATAACCTAGATACGCTGCAATGACTCCGAAGAATATTGAGCCAGCTAGATTTATTGCAACAACCTTATATCGCTTTAACTCGTATCCTAAAAATATATCGATAATAAAGGTTGACCATGTCGTGAATGCGCCAGCAAATCCAATTGCAGCAAAATCATAGAAGCGATCGGTGGAACTGTAAGCAAGGCCAATCAGAAATGAACCAAGGATATTTACAGTAAAAGTTCCGAAGGGCTTTTCAGTGAATTTTCTAAAATATTGATCGATGAGAAAGCGCGCAGGCGCACCAATCGCTGCGCCCAACATCACCATAAGTGTATTCATGGGCGCACCTTGATCAACTTACGCGCATACTTAAGAGAGAAGTATGCGACGAAGAGAGACGCTGCAATATTGATGAAGAGATATGTGAATCCCGCTTCGCCTGGTACAACAGCTTCATACGTAACTGCAGAAAAAGTTGATAGGCCCCCACAGAAGCCTGGGAGAAGAAAATATCGCAGCTCTGTGATTCCACGTCTCTCCATCAAAACCATTAACGTCATAGCGAGGAAGATCGAGAGCAAGTTAGCTGCGAGAGTTCCGGGACCACTCGAAGGAATAATCAGTGACAGGAACCATCGCAGAAGTGTTCCCAAAACTCCGCCTAACGAGACGTGTAGTACCGGTTTCAGTTGTAGCCCTACTTCTTAATTGGCTTAAGAATCGTTGTAATGACACTGATAATCAGTGAGGCAAAGAGTGCAGACCAGAATCCAGCAACTTCAAGCTTCTCACTCCATCGCGCAGTCAGCGACAACATCGCTGCGTTTACGACAAAAAGGAATAAGCCGAAGGTAACAAGTGAAACCGGAAAGGTGAGTACCTTAATAATTGATCCAAAGAATGTATTAATTAGGCCAAAGAGGAGCGCAACCCATAGATAGGTCGTAAGCCCACCATCTACTGAGATCCCAGGTACTACCAGTGTTGCAATCCACATAGAGAATGCAAGAACTGCCCACCTGATGAGCAACATTAGTTGCGCTTTTCTCGCTTCAAAAGGCCTGCAAACATACGTGCTGGATCGTATTTAATATCTACAACGCGCTCCTTCATAGGAATGATTGCGTTATCAGTGATCTTGATGTGCTCTGGGCAGACTTCAGTACAGCACTTTGTAATGTTACACATTCCAAGGCCGTGCTCTTCCTGAGCAGAACGCTTACGGTTCTTCAACATATCAAGTGGGTGCATATCAAGTTCTGCGATGCGGATAAAGAATCGTGGGCCAGCAAATGACTTCTTATTCTCTTCGTGATCGCGGATTACGTGACATGTGTTCTGACATAGGAAGCATTCGATGCACTTGCGGAATTCTTGGCTTCGCTCAACATCGATCTGTTCCATACGCGCTTCACCAGGAGCTAGCTCCTTTGGATGCTCGTACGCTGGAACTTCCATCGCCTTCTTGTAATTAAATGAAACGTCAGCAACGAGATCCTTAATCACAGGAAATGCGCGAAGTGGAGTAATTGTGATTGTCTCGTCATCACCAAATGATGCAACTTGTGTCATACATGCAAGACGTGGCTTTCCGTTGATCTCCATAGAACAAGATCCACACTTGCCAGCCTTACAGTTCCAGCGAACAGCGAGATCGCCCATCTGTGTTGCCTGTACGCGGTGAATTACATCTAGGACTACTTCGCCCTCATTTGCCTCTACATGAACATCCTTTAGACCACCATCAGTTGCGTCGCCTCGCCAGATGCGAAGATTAATTTTGCGTGCCATTAGTTGGAACCGCCTTTCGCAATTTCTTCCGGTGTCATGTACTTCTCGAGTTCGTGAACATCAAAGAGATCAAAGAGCTCCTTAGGCAACATCGGCAACTTCTGTGCCTTGATATTAACTGAATTGCCATCAAAGCTTGCGATGTGGTTTACCTGGCGCCACTTATCGTTCATGCCAGGGAAATCATCGCGTGTATGTCCACCGCGAGATTCTTCACGCAATAGCGCTGACTTCGCAGTTGATTCTGCAACGAGCAACATATTGTCGAGGTCGAATGCCAAGTGGAATCCTGGGTTGAACTTACGTCCGCCACCAACTGCCACATTCTTACTGCGAGCGCGAATGTCGGCGATCTTTGCAATCGCTTCTTCGATCTCAGTGCGTGTACGGATGATTCCAACGAGGTTATGTGTAACTTCCTGAAGCTCTGCGTGGAGAGAGTATGAATTCTCGCCACCTGCGCGGCTAAATGGAGCTTCGATTCGATCTGCTGCTGCCTTAATTGCTGCATCAGAGACAGGGTTTGCGCCCGCGTTCTTCACATATGCTGCAGCACCAGCGCCTGCGCGACGACCGAATACAAGAAGGTCGGTAAGTGAGTTACCACCGAGACGGTTTGAACCGTGCATACCGCCAGCAACTTCACCTGCTGCAAAGAGTCCTGGAACTCCGATTGCTGCAGCTGTATCTGGTTCGACTTCAACGCCGCCCATTACATAGTGACATGTTGGGCCAACTTCCATCGCTTCCTTGGTGATATCTACGCCGGCTAGTTCATAGAACTGGTGCCACATAGATGGAAGGCGCTTCTTAATAACTTCAGCTGTCAGACGCTTTGAAACATCAAGGAATACTCCGCCGTGTTC
>Ga0247722_10002007_pt1 | contig 10802 bp, 8 predicted proteins | sample MSEWelMarce3H_FC_FD_189094 | JGI IMG/M metagenome (GOLD analysis project Ga0247722, IMG submission 189094) | Subsurface sediment microbial communities from gas well in West Virginia, United States - MSEEL Well Study Marcellus 3H_FC | ecosystem: Environmental > Terrestrial > Deep subsurface >...
GGTGTGTTGCCAGGGTCAAGGGAGATAGAACAGGGATGAAGGTAGGTCGTTATGTCCTCTTTGACAATCTGCGTTGTGATAGAAAGGGAATTGACCATGACCTTTGCGCCATTCACAGGAATCAGGTGGATAAGTTTGGCGCTCTTCACTATGGTCGTTACGACGAGCCTATCACAGAGGAATTACAGAAGGTATTCGGTGACATTTAAGATCCTTAAGGGTATTGGAAATATCCTCAGAGACTTAAGTTGTTGCTCTGAGAGAAACAACTCACCACTTACGGTATCCGTTTCACACTGAAGGTTTCTCCCTACGAAGTACGTAGGAGAAAACATAATATTTTACTGAGAATAGAATGTCATGGTCTATGTATGAACCCATAAGTTCTACTCACGCACAAGGGAACCAGCAGATGCCAGGAATGCACGAGCAGCCCGCCATGCAGCACAAATCAGACTATATAGCACAAACCCCTCAACAGATGCCTCATCAGCTTGCGGCACAGAAGGTCCAGCCGAATCAAAATAAGAATGTGGCTCTTCCTCAAACCCCTCCTCAGAAAACTGGCTGGGCAGATATTTCTGATTACCACGATGTGGCCGATTGGGGATTCCTCCTGGTTGGCGCCATTGCCATAGAAGTGGTGGTGGTTGCTATAACGAGATTCTTCCCTGCCTTTTCTGGCAAGTATTTGAATCTGTGGTATTCTCGGTTCAAGCTAACAGCAATTCTGATGGACGTGACGAGCGTTATGATTGGCTTCGGTATCGCAAGATACATTTACACGGAGTACGTGTATCCTAAGAATGATTGGAATCCCTGGTTTTTCACTGGACTCGCTATCGCAGTCCAAGTGGTCCATGATGTCCTCTTCTACATTGGCGTGGTTCGTCAAGTGCCCGAGGGTCAGAATGGCGTTGTAGATTTGTTCAAGAAGTATGCCGAAGCAGGAGGATGGCGAGTAGTGGTTGGTGATTCGGCAATCATGGCAGGAACGTCTATCGGCTCTATGCTCTTGAAGGCATTCCCTTTACATGGTGTTGTCTTCCTGGGCTTGGCTGGCCTCTACATGCTGCCTTATTTCATGGAGGCAAAGAATGAGTTCAGTGTGTTGTCTTAGATTGATACCTAAACTATTTCCAATCTTATTATTCATAATGAGCTTAGAGATAGATGAAACCTCATATATTGTTGATCCATGGAACGTAATATGTTGCGATTCCAGAAAAAAGGATGGAGAGTTGCCTGTCGTATCTATTGGAGTTCGGTGTTCAATCGCTGACAATTGTACCTTTGTGATGAGCAACCATATGACAAAGACATTTACCACCTCCCCTTCACCTCATACACGTCATTTGTTTCCCCACGGTCAAGGAAATATATCTAGTTATTCAAAGGGTGATATTATTATAAAGAATGATGTGTGGATTGGTGCCAATGTTACGATAATTGACGGTCTTACTATACATAATGGGGCTGTTGTAGCAGCTGGGGCGGTTGTGACAAAGGATGTTCCTGCTTATTCTATTGTGGGAGGTAATCCTGCCAAGGTGATAAAATATAGGTTTACTCCTGAACTTATTGCGAGAATTGAGGCGTTGAACTTCTGGGATTTGTCATACGATGAGATGAATAGGTTTGATATATGGACAGAAGACATTGAAGGGTTTATTCAGAAGGTTGAGGAATACCTAAACTCTCGTGGAACTACATCTCAGAATGGAGCCAACACTGAAGGATTATCTGAAGGAGCTGATTAGCTGGTATAGTCTTGAGCAGGTTCATACGAGCCTGGACCTTATCTGTAAGGAGGAGTTTGCCTTTCTGAAGAAGCTGTATGCGCCGACCGTGACCTCTGTGTCAAAGAGGGTCACTGATGCTTCTGGATCTAGTGCCCCTGTTACTTCTAGTGTGCCTGATGCTTCTGGTGTTCCTTTCCCTGTTCCAGAGCAGCAGGAACAGAAGCTGCGTCCTGATGCTAAGGTGCGTGTGGTGAAGAAGCCCACTGAGGATTCACCCTTCGTCGTAACACCTGTGCTTGCTCCTGCGCCTGTGCCTGCGCCTGTCCCTCTCCCAACGCAGCACGAGAGCGGCCTGACGGATCCTAAGGATCTGAAGAGGTGGCAGAAGGAGCAGGAGGAGAAGAAGAAGCGTGAGCTGGACGCTCAGAACATTAACCCCGCCAGTCTTCTGACGAAGGAGAATCTCCAGCGATGGATCGTGGAGGAGAAGAAGACGTATGCGGCAGTGGCGAGGGAGTATGTGGGTCTTCCAGATTCTATGGTGGCTTCAGCGGCCAAGAGTTTCGGCATTCAGAGCGACACTACCAAAAAGCGGGCAATGATTGCTGCCACAAAGGGCAAAAAGTGAATATGGGCAGATAACTTAGTCCAAGTCCCCCCACCCAATGGATGAACAGAAAGGCGACAAGGCCGAAAAGTCCACAAGGCCAATGTCAGAACTCCATTTAACACAATCTTCTATATTTGAACAATTCTTAAAAGACCCGAGGACCATGAATATGAGAAACAAGCACAATGCCAGCCTTCACCGAGCAGTCTTAGTGAAGCGTGGCAAGATTATAGCGGAATCCACGAACAACTATGGGTCTCGTAGTCGTGGGTCAGGGTATTCCAATTCCAGCATTCATGCTGAGAAGAATGTTGTGAAGGAGCTGGGAGATATCTCAAAACTCAAGGGCACGGATATGTATATCATGAGGTTTTCCAGATCAGATCCTTTAGAATTCGTAACCTCTGTTCCGTGTAAGTCGTGTATGATCTTTCTTGAAAAGTGTATGAAAGAATATGGACTCAAGAATGTGTATTATACAGGATAAACTAAAGATGAACTAATACCAATTAATTCAATTAACTGGTATTATCTTTTTTACACAAATATAAAGATATTAATTCGTAAATTTACGAAGATTATTATCTTTAGAAGAACTTTCTTTCATCCTTAGGCGCTCAAGAGATGAGCGATAATCTCCAATGGTTGTTGCAGCCTTTGCCTCTTTCTTAAAAAGCATTCCAGCATTATTACCATTCTTAAAAGCATCTGACGCTGTCTTTCCAGATAGACGAACGGCACTTGCGGCGACACCGTTAATTTTAGAGTCAGTTGGCATTCTATCTCTATACTACTATCAGATTTAAACTGACATATCATCTGCCTCATAGAGAGTAACGTATAAAAATTGAACTCAATACCCTTTTTTACACAAAGTCCCCAACGCCAGCAAACATCCCAAAGCCCCCACCAATGAACATCTTCGCATTGAGTCAAGACCCTAAGGAAGCGGCCAAGGCTCACGGCGACAAGCATGTTGTAAAGATGATTCTTGAGTCGTGTCAGATGTTATATACGGCTCATTGGATCTGCGCCCATCCAGAACTCCTTTTACACAAGGCCCCTATTAAGGTTGCGGCAGCCCAGAAGCTGCTCAGTGTTCCAGAGTGTATTTCAACAGCCCCTAAGCGTAAGTGTGCTCCTGAGCCAGGGTTTCGTCCAGTTCATCTCCACCATCCGTGTACTGTCTGGGTTCGCACAAGTTTGGCCAATTATATGTGGCTGACAGAGCTGGCGCTGGCCATTTCTGATGAGTATGAGTTCCGTTTCGCACAGGGCAAAGGCAAAAACAAGATTCATTCGTGTAAGGCTCACGCTCAATGGCTACATGATAACCCTCCTCCCCTTCCAGATTCTCCTCGCACTCCCTTCGCCCTGGCAATGCCAGATAAATATAAGATGTCAGATCCTGTTGCTTCTTATATTCAATTCTATATCGGCTCAAAAAAGGAACGGGGCTTGACCACCTATACTCGCCGTGAGCCGCCCGCCTTTCTTAGATAAATGCCATGGAAAAACCATACAAAATAAACTAATCATGGACGACTTCAAATATAAAGCGCTTTCGCCTGCCGTTTTTTATCTTCTTATAGTTTCTTTTATTATAATTATATCACATGTGAGGGTATTGCTACTATTTCAATAATTATATTTAACACCGTCTATAATTTCTTTAAAAAGATCATAGGAAAGATAGTCTTATATCTTTTAATTATATAATGTAATCGATTAAGTTAGAAGATAATTGATAAAAAGTGAAAATATAGCGATTATAATGATAAGTCTCATTATGCCTGCCAACCATCACACTTTCTATGGGGCAGTTACAGAAAATCACCTATCAAGGGGTGAATTCAAGGGAGGCGAGTGTGAAAACGAATATACTAGGCTTCGTCAATATGGAACATACGCAAGTGGGAGTGACCCCTACAGGTTTGAATTTCTTGCGCATGTCTCCATAGTAGAAATCAAGCTTATTCATAAGATTGAGAATAACTGGTTGAGCAGATTTGAAGTTGTTCCTTCTGTATCAGAAGACATCAACTCGGCATCTGGCACAGAATTTCGGAAGTTCTCAGACCCTAAGGAACTCTCAGAAAAGTTCTTAGAGACTCTTAAAGAGTTTAATATGGCAGGCAGTCTCATAAAGACGTATACAACTGCCGATGAGATTCGTGAATGCTTGAAGAATTCTCGCAGTGACGTTATTCCGCCAGCTCCTGTTCGTTCAACTTCTGGCCTCATCCTCAGAACCTATCAATCAGAGGATGTTCAATCAACATTCTTCGCATTTACGCAGGAAGGTGTGAGAAGGGGTTGGTGGGCGATTGAATGCGGTCTAGGAAAGACGGTTATGGCTTTTGAACTCATTGGAAGGATGAACCTTCGGATTAATTTCTTCGTTGTGCCTCGCACTGCCCTCTTAGAGCAGAGCTTGCGTTCATTCAAAGGGTGGAAATATCCAAAGGATAGGCTCTTCGCATGCTGTGGTAGCAGTTTACCAGAAGACCTGCGTGATATTCAAAGGGTAAGCGGGGCAGATGACCTTCCAACAGATGACAAGCAGTTCATCTTGGTTGTTACGTATGATTCTCTGGCAAAGTTCAAGGACTACCATGTGAATCTGAGTATTTCAGACGAGGGTCATCATCTTGTTCCTTCAGGTAAGAAGGAGGATAAGAATGGTAATGTCTTTGGTCTATATGATGAGAATATCCGTGTTGATTATCGTCTGGCAATTACTTCCACGCCAAAGGATACTCCTATCATAGACGATGGGAATCTTCAATACATTGGAATGTCTCATCAGCCTGAGCTATATGGGAGCTGTTTGGCAGAAAGGAATTACATATTTGGGCGTGACAATGGTTACCTTTCTCCTTTTGAGGTAATCTGTATGAAAACAAACCCAAGAGAAATTCGGCAGCAAATCGCTGGTCTCAAGACACTATTTAATCTCCATAGGGACACGTTTCAAGGATTCTTGGAAGGTCTTGAGGAGTGGGAAAGTGGCAAGTCCAGAGATATGAGCGAGTTTATAGATAAGGATGGAAGTGACGATTCCCCCATTTCAGAGGATGTTATCCTCTGGTACGCACTTATCGCAGTTCAGATGGTTCAGATGATTACTAAATACGGCGTTCGCCGTATTATTACTTATCACACTACTATTCCCCGTGCTCACAAATTTGCCGAGATTCTGAATAAGATCCTCATTTATATGAATAAGACAAACTTAACATATTCATGTGAGTCTGTCTGTTCAAAGCAGTCTAATGGGATTAACCAAGCTACCAAGGCAAGATTTCTGGCAGAGAAGGGCGCCGATATCAGAATTCTCACCAACTGTAGAACTCTCATTGAAGGCTTCGATGCTCCCTCTGTTGACTGTACTGTGTTTGCCGATAACAAGTATAGCCCAATTGAGTGTTGTCAGATTGTTGGACGAGGGAATCGCAAGGATTCAAATAACAGCACAAAGCGGCATTATGTCTGTATCCCATTCATCGCATATGAGAAGGAGGACCGTGACTCTATTATCCTCAGGAGTACGAACGATTATAAGACAGTAAGGTATGTTGTTAAGAACATCATACCTTCTTCTGACACAGCAAAGACAATCTCGCAAACGGTATGGGTCCCTCCAAGTATTACAGGAGATAGGGAGGATATTGTCCAGGATAAGACAGAAAGGGTGTGGGTATCTTCTGAAGAAAATGAGTTACATGATTCGTCAATCGCAGCAAGCATCTCCACAAGCGATATTGCTGGCGAATCATTTGCCTCTGCTCGCCAATGGATGCATGAGAAGGCAAGGAAAGAAGGTTGGGTTGTAAAGTGTAAAGCGGAGTCTGATATTCGTTCGGCCTGGCAACGCTACTGTCAGACTCATGTTCTTCCTAAGGGCATTCCATGTGACCCTTCCAGGGTCTTCAAGGAGGTTGGCTGGATTAACTGGAGAGATTATTGTGGCATTCTTATTCGGCGTGATGAGATGCGTGAGATATCTTCTGGTGAATTTCAGAGGCTGGCTGAGAGTTTCGGTCATAGTATTATTGGGATGACCATGAGTGAGCTTCACACCTTTGTTGAACACACTATCACTCGTCGTCTTCCTGGGAATCCTCGTAAGAAATGGAAGAAAAGTATCTACGACGTTATTGGGGCTGTAAAGCCAGAGTTAGTAGTATCGATAAAGAAGCTTGGGAAATTTCCTGATGGAATCTTTGTGATTCTCAAGGGGGAAGGTGTGCGTGGAACAGTTGACTTTGAACGCCTTTGGCCAGAGTTAAAGGACAGGCATACAAATATTCCTGCCATCCCAACTGATATCTGGGGAGACACATTCTGGGCTAAATACGATGAGTTTCTGAATGATTAAAAGTTGATGCCTTTGACTGACATTATTTTTAGTCCCACAATGCCTCCTGTTAAGAAGGATAAGAAGGAAGATAAGCCGGCTAACACTCTGCGGTCTACAGTGAATATTGAGACCTGTCTGTTGAAGCTTCGTAATCTGTGCCGTGACCATGGGCTTAATATGTGGGACAAGCAGAGCTTGAGTGACCAAATCTACCAGGATCTCCTCTTTATCTGGCATATCCCCAGGCTTATTCGCGAGGGGATTCTGAATCTAGATGTCGCCCATATTGGAGGTGGGAAGATGAGCGAGGTTAGTTACAGTGGCTTGCTTTCACTCAAGGAGGAGAAGCTTATTGCTGCTGCATTCAAGAGTCTTTGGCGTTCTCTTCAGCGGTCAGAAGTATCTCCCTTCTTTGATGGCCGTGAGTTCTCAATGTTCAGCATTGAGAAGAAGGAGAACAAAGCAGACAAGTACTTTAACTTGCTTAAGGCAATCGTAGAATACTTCGCATCAATTGAGCTTGCTGCCTACGATTCCAATGCTGGGTACACCTACTTTAAGAAGGACCTGAATAAGGGGACTGCTAAGACATTCGGCCAGTTTTACACTCCTAAGTCGGTCCTACACTCTGTCATTCAAGAAGTAAAGCCCCAGCCTGGCGAAAAGATTCTAGATCCCTCAAGTGGTTCTTGTTCATTCATTCAGGAGACTGCCATCTACCTCATGGATAACCATAAGCTGTCACCGAAGGAGGCCTTTGAGAATCTCTTTGGTGTTGAGATTGAGCAGAATATTTACCAGGAGGGTGTCATGAATATCTTTCTCAACTTTGGCCTTCTTCCAAACATGTCTGATAACATCCGTGAGGGAGATTCATTCCATCTACTCCTTGAGGACGAGACAAAGTATGATAAGATTGTTGCCAACCCGCCCTTTGGAGCAGACGCCTCAACTTTCTTTGGAAAGTATTTCAAGGAGGAGAATGTTCAAAAGGGAAAGCGCCTTGTCAAGGTGCGATCTGAGAACCCAGAGGTTAAGGTGAAGATCCCTTTTACACAAACTAAGGAATCGGCAATCCTCTTCTTCCAAATCATCATCCAGAAGCTCGTGAATGGTGGCAAGGCTGGTGTTGTGATGAGTGCCACAATCTTGAACGACAGCTTTAAGGACATGATGAAATGGTTCCTTGAGTGTTGCTCTCTTGAGAAGGTCATTATCAATCCTGCTGGCACGTTCAAGGACCAGGGAACTGGTATTGAGACCTTCTCATTTATCTTCACAAAGGGCTCACCCACCACCAAGGTTGACATTGTCATGCTTGGTGCTGAGGATGTGGTTGTTCGTTCTCTAACACTTGACCAAATTAAGGAGGCTGGGTGGAAGCTTCAGCTGAAGGAGGAGGAGAAGAAGGTTGAGTATACTGGTCAGTATGAGTTGAAGAAGCTGGGGGATATTGCAAAATTAAAGGGTGGATTTCCATTTAAGTCTTCTGATTATGTAGACAGCGGATTAATTGTGTTAAAACACAATAATTTACAAAATGGTTCCGTAGAATTATCAAAGTCACAAGACTATATCAAGGAGTCTAGTGATACAAACGATTATCTTCTACAAACAGGAGATATTGTTGTGAGTATGGACTTTGATTGTGGAAAGGTTGGAAAGATCCTAGAAGATGGATGGGTTCTCAATCAGAGAATGACCTTGGTTAGAACAATCGGAGCTGGAATAGTTAGCCAGGAGTTTCTATATTGGTTGCTTCATGTTGGAGGATTTTATGGAGCCCTCCAAAAGGTTCATACTGGTACAACGATAAAGCATATTTCTGGGAAAAATATTGCTGATGTATTGCTACCTCTCCCCCCTCTCCCCATCCAGCAAGAAATCGTGGCGAGCCTTGACCGCATCTTCGCCAACCCCCAGGATATGAAGGACTGTCTTGCCCTCACTGATAAGGCAATGGACTTGATGCTGAAGGACCCCTCAGGTAAGCTCCTTGAGGATGTTATGGATGGGCTGCGTCTGAAGCGTTCTCATCTGGCCGCAGCAGCCTCTATCAATGCTCAAATGGCCGCCGTCATGCGATCCGTTGAGGCTCGTGGGTATGAGAAGAAGAAGTTGGGGGATATTTGTGCTGTAGATTTTGGAGAGAGAATTACACAGAAGGAAGATATGGGAAGTATGTATCCAGTTTATGGAAGTGGGAATGATACGTTCCGAACAGATAAGTATAATCGTAATGGAAAGACGTGTAAACTTGGCAGGTTTGCGATTTCTGAGAGAAATATGGTTATGATTGTGGAAGGTATGTATTGGCTCATGGATTCTGGATTTACAGTAAAAAGTAAGAATTCAGAGATTATCCTTGATGAATTCTTATGGCATCATCTTCTTTGTGATAAAAAGAGGCTTTCTGAGACATCTACGGGTTCGTGTCAACAAAATATTGAAATGAAAGAGTTTCATATGCTGGAATATTCTTGTCCACCCCTCCCTGTCCAACGAGGAATCCTCAATATTCTCAATGAGATGGAAGCGGAGCTTAAGGTTATGGAGCAAATGGCAGCAAAGGCTGAGAAGAGAGTCAAGTTTATCCTCAACGGTTATCTCTCTCAACCTACTGTAGCCTCCGTTGAGTAATGAGTGAGCCCACAGGGCTAGTTTAAGAGACATATTTTTACACAGTCTAAAAACTCCGCCCAACTTACTAGTAATGCCTGTCCAGCGCCCCTTTAATGAGGAGATGTTGTGGAAGGGAAAGATTCAGAAGGCAAACTATCCAGAGGCAACTCCTAAACCCAAGCCGCCCATGGATCTTCCAAGGATAAATACTATCGTTGGAGGAACTATAAAGGATCCTAGAAAACCTATATGGGAAGGAATTAATGATTCGTATAAGTCTTACAGCAGTGATTACTGGGCTGGTGTTAAAGTGCGTAATCTTATCTATCGCTACAGGCAACAATTTTCTTCCTCCCCTTCCCACTCTGAGAGACGGTGGCCTTTTTAACGACTTCAACAACCTCTTCTTCATGCTTTCCAAGAAGGATGCCCAACAATTCTCCCAGGCCTGTTTTCATGAGCGACATTTGAAGACGACTATCAACAAACTGTTTCTCAACTAAACCAACCAACTCCTTTTTATTCCGAGTTAGAGAATCAATACATTCTGTAACTCGTTCCAGCTCCTTTGTGACGCTCAGCTTCGCCAACTCAATTCGTGACAATAGTCCAACCCCGTCAGAATCTTGTGCCTTTGCCCTCGCCTTGTACACGGTCATGGCAATCGTGGCGCAACTATCAATGAAATCCAAAGTATCTGGGATAGAATGTGTGTAAAATGAGCTGATATAGATCAGGAGCTGAGAATTATCTGTCCATTCGGTCTGAATGTAGTTCCCAGACTTCTTGGAAATGCCTGTGTGGAGGGAAACGAAGACTCCCAACGGTGCCTCAGTGTGTTCCTTCATATCACGCAAGAATTTATTAATTTCTGATGTGGGAATGGTATTCTGATAGTTCTTGACTTCAAACATTGTTGAACAACCTCTTATTACACAACGCCTATCAGTCGCCGCCTCTTCCTTAGAGGTATTGATGAGCGGCCCCCAGGTCGTATGTTGGGCGCATAACTCCTCAAACTCTTTCTCGCCCTGTTTCCCCTTCTCCACAGCAACAAAGGTTTTCTCGTGAGCCGCACGAAGTTTCGCCTCCAGTTCGGCATAGGTTGCCTTCATACTGGCAAGACTTTCTCTAGAATGCGCATCACTTCGGCTCATACTTTCCTTGGCATCCTCTCGCATACGTTCAATTGTCTGCCTATGATTTTCCTGGAGCCTGGCGAGTTCCTTTTGGTATTGGGATTCACGCTGACTCCCAATCTCGGCCAACGAATTCTTGAAGGTCGCCTCTGCCCTTTCAGAAATGATGGCCATCTGCTCTTTCATTTTCTGCTGGCCGGCCTCAGAAGCCAGAAGCGCCCCTCGCAACTCTTCAATCTGTCGCCGCAGTCCATCCGCCTCCTTCAACGCCTTAGATTCCAGCTCCTTCAAGGCAATAGAAGCAGCACCCTTTAACACAGTCTTCT
>Ga0247722_10002009_pt1 | contig 10802 bp, 11 predicted proteins | sample MSEWelMarce3H_FC_FD_189094 | JGI IMG/M metagenome (GOLD analysis project Ga0247722, IMG submission 189094) | Subsurface sediment microbial communities from gas well in West Virginia, United States - MSEEL Well Study Marcellus 3H_FC | ecosystem: Environmental > Terrestrial > Deep subsurface >...
GAACGGGATGATTTCGTTGCCAGATACTTCGGGAACCAACATCGATGTTCAGATTTTTGATACCGCGAAAATAGAATGGAAGAAATCTGCGTTTCCAAATGCGAAAATGCACAATAAAAACCCAGTAATTATCGTTATGGACTACGCTTTTGGAGAGCAAGCCTATGAAACTATTGACGAGTTGTTAAAACCATTCAAAAAAGACATATTTTTGAATGTAGAATCGGTTTCAATAATGGGAAAAGCAGGGATTCTTCAAGGCGGAAAAGGAGATATTATGATTCCGACGGCGCATATAAACGAAGGAACGGGAGACAATTATTTCTTCCATAATGAATTAACCGCCGAGATGTTGAAAGGAAATGACATTGCTGTTTTTGAAGGCCCAATGATTACGGTTTTAGGAACGTCATTGCAAAATAAAGACTTATTAAAGTTTTTCCATGAGTCAACGTGGGGCGCAATTGGACTAGAAATGGAAGGGGCTTATTATCAAAAAGCAATTCAATCGGCATCAAAAATCAGAAAGAGTATCAACCCTGATGTAAAAGTTAGATATGCTTATTATGCATCCGATAACCCGCTGGAAACCGGAAGTACACTGGCCTCAGGCGGATTAGGAACAACAGGAGTAAAGCCAACCTATTTAATTACAATTAAAATATTAGAACAAATTTTTAACGTAAAATAGTTTTTATTATGAGTCAAAACTCTACCAATTCAGACAATCAAGAAATTGATTTAACATTGATTTCAAATAAAATTAAAGGTTTTTATGACGGAATAGGAACTTCAATTTTTAGAGGTATTTTATTCTTTAAACGAAATTTATTAATAGTTGGAATTTTGTTTATTGCAGGAGCTGCTTTAGGAACTTATCTTGATGCGAACAGCGAAACTTTTGATTCTAAAATTATTGTAAGACCCAATTTTGGAAGTACCGATTATCTGTATTCTAAAATAGATTTATTGGATTCTAAAATCAAAAACCGAGATACTATTTTCTTAAAATCGATAGGGGTAGAAAACCCAACAGATTTAACAAAAATTGAAATTGAACCCGTTGTGGATATTTATAGTTTGGTAAATTATAATGAAAAAAATGCAGCGGTTACACCAAATACTCAAAATTTCGAATTGCTAAAATTATTAGCTGAAGATGGCGATATCAATAAGGTAATTAAAGATAAAGCAACCAGCAAAAACTATTATACCCATACGATTCACCTTGTAACTAAAGGTTTTGTGACAGATGATAAAACAATTGATCCAATATTAAATTATCTTAATAACAATTCTTATTTTGATAATTTAAAGAAAATCTATGTTGAGAATGTTAATTTAAATATTAAAAAGAATGAAGAAATGATCGTTCAGATAAATACTTTATTAGAAAAATTCTCTACCGCTTCTGGTCAAAAATCAGACAAATTAGTTTTTTATAATGAAAACACAGAGTTAAACGAAGTGCTTAAAACCAAGCAAGCATTAGTATATGAAATTGGAACCAAAAGAGAGCAATTGGTAAATTTTGAAAATACTATTAAAAAAAATAGCAGTATACTTAATATAAAAAACACCCAAAGTATTAACGGTAAATTAAAATTAGTTTTTCCATTATTGTTTATTTTTGGTTTTGTATGCATTCGTTTATTCTTAAATTTCTATAAAAATCAAACATTAAAAGCCCAACAAAACCAATTATGAAAGGAATTATTTTAGCCGGAGGATCAGGAACTAGATTACACCCCCTTACACTTGCTGTTAGCAAACAATTGATGCCAATATATGATAAACCGATGATTTATTACCCACTGTCATCGTTACTCTGGTCTGGAATAAGAGAAATATTAATTATTTCTACACCCCACGACTTACCATTATTCAGACAATTATTAGGGGACGGATCCCGATTAGGATGTCGTTTTGAATATGCAGTCCAAGAACACCCAAACGGATTAGCAGAAGCGTTTATCATAGGAAAAGAATTTATCGGAAAAGATAAAGTTGCGTTAGTTTTAGGAGACAATATTTTTTACGGAACGGGATTGTCAGATTTATTACAATCGAATAATAATCCCGAAGGCGGAATAATTTACGCCTATCATGTAAACGACCCTGAAAGATATGGAGTGGTAGATTTTGATGGCGATGGGAATGTACTTTCAATTGAAGAAAAACCGTTAAATCCAAAGTCTAATTTTGCTGTTCCTGGGATTTATTTTTATGATAATGAGGTGGTTGAAATCGCTTCAAACATAAAACCGAGTCACCGTGGAGAAATTGAAATTACCGACGTTAATAAAGAATACCTTCGAAGAGGAAAATTAAAGGTTAGTATTTTAGATAGAGGAACCGCTTGGTTTGACACCGGAACGTTTAATTCTTTAATGCAAGCCTCACAATTTGTTCAAGTAATCGAAGAAAGACAAGGATTAAAAATCGGTTCAATTGAAGAAGCGGCCTACAAAATGGGATTTATCAATGCGGAACAATTAAAAGAATTGGCTCAGCCATTACTGAAAAGCGGTTACGGAAAACATTTATTAGAAATTATATAAATGAATTTTATACCTACAAAATTAGACGGATGTTTTGTTATTGAACCTAAAATATTCAATGACGAAAGAGGTTATTTTTTAGAAAGCTTCAACGAAAATACCTTTCAAAACGGAATTGGACAGCAAGTTCATTTTGTTCAAGACAACCAATCGTTTTCTACAAAAGGAGTATTGCGGGGATTACATTATCAAACCGGAGATCTTGCGCAGGCCAAGTTAGTTCGTGTTTTACAAGGCGTAGTTCTGGATGTTGCGGTTGATATCAGACCCAATTCAAAAACCTATGGAGAACACTTTTCGGTATTGCTTTCAGCAGAAAAACAAAATCAATTTTTTATTCCTAGAGGTTTTGCACACGGATTTTTAGTGTTAAGCGAAACGGCGACTTTCTTCTACAAATGTGATAATTTTTACAATAAAGAAAGTGAAGGCGGAATAATTTATAACGACAATTCGTTGAAAATTGATTGGCAATTTCCAACTGAAAAACTGATTATTTCAGAAAAAGACGCAACATTACCCACAATTGAAAACGCCAAGAAAGTATGGTAGTTTTAGTTACAGGCGCCAACGGTCAATTAGGTCAGGCAATACAATTTATTGCAAAAAACCATACCGAAATTAAGTTTGTTTTTTGTAGTTCATCAGATTTAGATATTTCAAATAAGGAAAATTGTCAAACAGTTTTTCAAAACACAAAACCCGATTTTTGCATTAATGCCGCCGCTTATACAGCAGTGGATAAAGCGGAATCGGATCGGGATAAAGCCGAATTAATTAATGTAATAGGATCAAAAAATATCGCTGAAGTGTGTAACCAATTTGATGTTAAATTAATTCATATTTCAACCGATTTTGTTTTTGACGGATCAAATGACAAACCTTACACCGAAACCCAAATTACAAACCCAAAAGGAGTTTACGGCCAAACAAAATTAGACGGAGAAAAAGCAATTCAACAAATATTTTCGAAATATTTTATCATAAGAACTTCATGGATTTATTCTCAATTTGGAAATAACTTCATGAAAACCATGCTCCGTTTAGCATCTGAAAGAACATCGTTAAGCGTTGTAAATGATCAAATTGGAACCCCAACAAACGCAGTTGATTTAGCGGAAGCGCTAGTTCAAATTATTTTGTTCAACAACCAACAACCAACAGCCAACAACTACGGAATCTACAATTTCAGTAATGAAGGCGAATGTTCGTGGTATGATTTTGCAAAAAAAATATTCGAAATCAACAATGTGAGTATTGATTTATCAGCAATTCCAACGGAACAATTTCCCACTCCAGCTGAACGACCAAAATACAGTGTTTTGGATAAAAGCAAGATAAAAGCTACATTTGGAATTACAATTAAAACTTGGGAAGAGAGTTTAAAATCGATTAAAATATGAAAATAGTAGTAACCGGAGGGGCAGGTTTTGTAGGCTCAACACTTTGTTTGCAACTAAAAGACAACTATCCGTCATACGATATTGTGGCTTTTGACAACCTAAAAAGAAGGGGATCGGAATTAAACTTAGCTGATTTTCAAAAAAAAGGAATTCCATTTTTTCATGGTGATATTCGAAACAATGAAGATCTTTCAGCCCTAGGAAATTTTGATATTTTAATTGAAGCTTCTGCAGAGCCGTCGGTAACTGCGGGACTTGATTCTGACCCAACATATGTGATAAACAATAATCTTTACGGTTCAATAAACTGTTTTAATGCTTGTTTAAAAAACAATGCAAAACTAATTTTTCTCTCTACTAGCCGAGTTTATCCAATTGAAACAATAGAAAAAGCAAATTATATCGAAGAATCAACCCGATTTTCATTTGATGTAAATCAAACCCAAGAAGGTATTTCTAATATAGGAATTTCGGAAAAATTGAGTCTAGAAGGAGCGAGATCTTTTTACGGAACAACCAAACTTTCTTCTGAAATGTTTATTCAAGAATATGCTGCTTTTTATGGATTGAAAGCCGCAATTACTAGGTTTGGGGTTATTGCAGGACCGCGCCAAATGGGGAAAACCGATCAAGGTGTGGTTACACTTTGGATGGCAAAACACTATTGGAATCAATCGTTGAAATATATTGGGTATGGAGGCGAAGGAAAGCAAGTTCGTGACCTTCTTCACGTTGACGATGTGGTAAACTTAATAGATTTACAAATTCACCAAATAGAAAAATTTGAAGGTAAAATTTACAATGTAGGAGGCGGGATTGAAAATAGTGCGTCCTTATTAGAAATGACTTCAATTTGTGAAAAAATAACAGGAAATAAAATCCAAATCGCTTCAGAAGTGGAAACTAGAACTGCCGATTTAAGAATTTACATCACCGATAATAGCCTTATTGAAAAAGAAATTGGCTGGAAACCAACGAAAAACGTAGAGCAAATTTTCACCGATATTTTTCATTGGATAAAAGAAAATGAAAATCATTTGGAACCCATTTTGAAGTAAGATGAAAGAAACGCTATTAAAATTTTGGAATGCGAAATCCGCTTATATAGTGTTTTCACTTTTAGCCGCTTTTTTAGTTTTTCCATCCTTTTTTGAATATAATGTTACGCCATTAGCTTCAGACAAACACCTCTGGAATTCTTTAGATCCTTCATGGGCCCTCACTTTAAATTACATAAATAACCATCACTTTATTTTGGGAAAAGAATTTGTATTTACCTACGGACCGCTTTCTTATTTATCAACCAGAATAGCGTGGGGTTGTAATAAATATATTTTCATTTTATACGATCTATTTTGTTATTTAAACTTCTTTTTACTTTTTTATTATAGCCTTTGTAATAACAAAAACAAGGTTTTAACATTCCTAAGCATTTTCATAATAGCAACTGTAGTTCCAACCTATTTGGGAGGCGCAAATGCCTTAGTTCTTTTTATGTTTTTAGTATTTTGGTTGGTTCGAAATATAGAAGAAGTCAAGCGAATCAATTATGTTTTTCAGATAATTCTATTGTGTTTGCTTTTCTTTATAAAATTTAATACAGGTCTAATTTCGATTATATTATACACAATAGTTTTTGGGTATATTATGATTAAAGGAACTGAAAACAGGGTAAAAACTGCCTTAATTTATTTAATTCCATTTGTATTAATTTTCTTACTTTCCTTTGTTTTTAATTTAGAAATAATAGGTTATGTAATTTCAGGAATCGAAGTTGTTTCGGGTTATAACGAGATAATGTTTAATAACGATTCCACTTTTATTTTCGATTTAAGTTCACAATTAATCCTGTTATTATCTTCTTTAATTTTAGTTATAAATTTATTTACTCAAAGAAATAAAGAGCAATTTTTAAAGAACATTGCTTACTTCGGTATTTTCTCTATATCTATTTTTATCTTGTATAAGCAAGCGTTTGTAAGGGCAGACAACGGACATATTATGGAGTTTTTTAAATATGTTGTATTGTTAATTTTATGCACAAAAATATTTTTTGATTACAAATGGTTTAATCCAAAATCGATTGTTATTGCAATAGCGGTATTGATTCCCTTTTACATTTGTTTTAAAAATTATGGATCAACTTTATTTAATTACAAAGAGAAAACCAATAAAACAGTTTATTTTAATCAGTTTTCTTCATTTTCAGAAACCTCAGGATTTCAATTGCATCCAAACAATAATCAATTGCCGGAAACTATAAAACAAAAAATAGGAAACAACACGGTAGACGTTTTTCCTTGGGATATTTACATGCTGCTTGAAAACAAATTAAATTATTTACCAAGGCCAATTATTCAGTCTTATTGTGTTTACACGAAATACCTTGAAGAACAAAATTTTAACTTTTATAATAGCGAAAAAGCACCCAAATTTGTATTGTATGATTATGTTTCATTAGATTACAGATATCCATTGTTTGATGAAGCCAAGGTAAATTTAGTTTTATTTAAAAATTATAGAGTCGCAGAGACGTTTACTTTTAATGAAAGACAGATCATTTTATTGGAAAGAAAAGAAAATGCAAAGCCAGTAAAACTTATATTTAGTAAAGAATATGCTATTATTTCAGGAGCGCCATTGATTCCTAAAAAAGACATTTTCTATGAAGTTGAATTTTTCTCAACATTGAAAGGAAAAGCGGTTTCTATTATAAACCATGCGCCGGAAATTAAAGTTAGTATTAAGAAAAATAATAATGGTTCAAATGAATACAGAACCTCAAATTCTCTATTAAAATCGGGTATTTTTTCTAATTATCAATTCAATTCTACCCAAGATTATTTGGATTATTACAACAACGTTTTTAAAGAAGAAAATAAGATAAAGTGCTATTCTTTTTTCCCTTTGCATGAAGGGTATTATAATGAGAAAGTAAAAATAACGGAATATAAAATAACACAATAAAATGAATATTTGTATCATCACAGGTTCATCGGGATTAATAGGAAGTGAGTCGGTTTCTTTTTTCGCGCCAAAATTTGATAAAATCATTGGGATCGATAATAACATGCGACAAGTCTTTTTTGGAGCAGACGCATCGACGGAATGGAATACTAAAAAACTAACCGAAACTATCCCAAATTTTGAACACCACCACGCTGATATTCGAAATATCGAAGAATTAGAAAAAATATTCTCAAAATACGGTTCTGATATCAAATTAGTGATTCATACCGCAGCTCAGCCAAGTCATGATTGGGCAGCAAACGAACCAATTACAGACTTTACCGTTAATGCAAATGGGACATTAAATTTGCTTGAAGCAACAAGATTACATTGTCCAAAAGCAACCTTTATTTTTACGTCAACCAATAAAGTTTATGGCGATACGCCTAATTATTTACCTTTAGTAGAAATGGAAAAAAGATGGGAAATAGACGAAAGCCATCCTTATTTCGAAAATGGAATCGATGAAAAAATGAGTATCGATCAAACGAAACATTCTTTATTTGGAGCTTCAAAAGTGGCCGCCGATGTTTTAGTTCAAGAATATGGAAAGTACTTTGGGATGAATACAGGAATTTTCCGAGGAGGCTGTTTAACAGGTCCAAATCATTCAGGAACTAAGCTTCACGGGTTTTTGTCTTATTTAATGAAATGTGCCATAACAGGCGATAAATATACTGTTTTTGGCTACCAAGGAAAGCAAGTTCGCGACAACATTCACAGTTGGGATTTGGTAAATATGTTTTGGCATTTTTATCAAAATCCGCGACAAGGAGAAGTTTACAATGCCGGCGGAGGAAGACATTCCAATTGTTCAATGGCGGAAGCTATCGAAATGTGTGAGGCCATTACCGGAAAACCGATGAATTACGAATATTCTGAAGCCAACCGAATTGGAGATCACATTTGGTGGATTAGCGATGTGTCTAAATTTAAAGCCCATTACCCAGAGTGGAATTGGAAATACAACATCAATGATATTTTGACTCAGATCTATGAGAATACCATAAAAAGACAAGAATAAATGAAGTTAAGAACTAAAATAATTCAAAGTCTGATTCATATAAACGAAGCGATTTTCTTTTATCCGAAACTAAAAAAGTTTTACAAAGATAATTTGAAAAGCACCTCCGTTTCAATTCTTGATGTGGGTGCCAACAAAGGACAATCGATAGATTTTTTTCTTGGAATAAATCCAAATGCTAAGATTACTGCATTTGAACCAAACAAAAAATTATTTCAATTATTAGAAGAAAAATACAAGAACAACGGCAATATTATTTTGAATAATTTGGGCGTTAGCAACACCAATGGAGAATTGGAGTTCAACGAAAATATTTTAGACGAAACGTCTACTTTTGAATCTTTAAATTTAGATTCGAAATATCTTGAAAAAAAGGCAAAAGTGCTAGGCGTTACTAAAGAATCTATAATTGTAGATAAATATAAAGTAGCCGTTATTACATTGACAGAATTTTTAAAATCGAATGAAAGCAGTTCTTTTGATGTGTTAAAAATTGATGTTGAAGGACATGAATTACCAGTTTTAGAAGGTTTATTTTCAAATGGAAATCAATTTAAAATTCGACTAATTCAATTGGAAAGTCACAACGACGACATGTATTTAAGTAATAGTAAACACGAAGACATCGATAAATTATTGAATAAAAACGGTTTTTTTGAAATTGCAAAAATCAAACATGGATTTGGGGATTTTGCAGAAATAATATACGAGAATAAAGACAGATGAAACTAAGTATTGTAATTCCGGCTTATAACGAAGAAGAGTCTATTACTGAAACAATAGATCAAATTGAAGAAGCTTTTTCACAGGTTTCAATCGATCATGAAATACTTGTGGTAAATGACAATTCGAAAGACAATACCGCGCAAGTTTTGGAGGAATTATCGAGAAATTATCCAGCTGTAAAATATGTAACCAACTTAGGGCCAAATGGTTTTGGATACGCGGTTCGATACGGATTAGAAAGATATTCTGGCGATTGTGTGGCGGTTATGATGGCCGATTTATCAGACTCTCCGTACGATTTGATTCGTTATTATACCACGATGTTAGAAGGAAATTACGATTGTGTTTTTGGCAGCCGATTTATGAAAGGCGGAAAAGTGGTAGATTATCCATTTGTAAAAAAAGTGATTAATAGAATAGCCAATTTAATCATTAGAGTGGTGATGAGAATTAAATATAACGACACCACGAATGCCTTTAAATTATACAAAAGAGAAGTGATTGAAGGGGTAAAACCGATTTTGTCTCCACACTTTAATTTAACCATCGAATTGCCGCTAAAAGCAATAATCAGAGGCTATTCTTATGCTGTAGTTCCTAATTCCTGGACTAATAGAAAGTATGGTGTTTCCAAATTAAAAATCAAAGAAATGGGGAGCCGTTATTTCTTTATTTTGGTTTATTGCTTTGTAGAAAAGTATTTTTCAAGGGGTGATTTTACCAAAAAATAAAATAATAATAAATTAACACTTAACTAAAAATAATAATTATTTTTGTAAAAAAAACGAAGAAAATGAGAACAAAAGTTATAATAGCTGTAGTATTATTAAGCATCCTATCAATTAGTTGCAAAAATGAAAAATCAGTTGACCAACTTCCAGTTGTAGAAGAAAAAGTTGCCGAAAGCAAAGTCAATGTAACTGTTGACATGGTTGTGCCTGTTGACGATTCGTTTCAATTATTTTATACTGAAGACAACACACTTAATTTTAGTGAAGAAAAATGCGTTAGAGTGAATGTTCAAGGGAAAGAAAAAAGTCAAAAAATTGTTTTTGAATTACCAGATGACGTTGCTTTCACCTTCATGCGTTTTGATGTTGGAGAAAATAAACAGCAAAAGGAAATGAAAATCGAGAATTTCGTTATTAAATATTACGACAGAAAATTTGAAGCAAAAGGGAATTTATTTTTCCAATATTTTTCACCTAATAACCAACTTAAAGTGGATCTTCAAAAATCGACTTTTGTTGTAGATGAAAAAGAAACTCACGATCCAGTTTTTTATCCTTTAGAGCCTTTAGGAGTTGAATTGAACAAGTTAATCAAGTAAGTGAAAATAAAGAAAAGTTATCTCAAAATAAGGTAACTTTTTTTATTTAGATTCTAAAATATGAACTACAACGAAAAAGCCCCAGATTATTTTTCTAATATTCGAAAAGACCTTATAAATTTAATCGACGCTAATGCAAAAGATTTAAAAATCCTAGAAGTTGGCGCTGCTTATGGGGAAACTTTATATTATTTAAAACAAAACGGAATTGCTGCTGAGGTTGTTGGAGTTGATATTTTTGAAGACACAAAAAACAAACAAAATTATAAACCATTGGACCGGTTTATTTTTGGGGATATTGAAAAAATTGAACTGCCAGAATACATTCAACACTTCGATTTAATATTACTTCCAGACGTTTTAGAGCACCTTTTTGAACCTAAAAGCGTTTTAGAAACTTTGAAAAAATACTTAAAAGAAGACGGGAAAATAATTGTTAGTATGCCTAATATCCGATATTATTCTGCGCTATATAAAATAGTATTTAAAGGCGATTTTAAATACGAAGAAAGCGGAATTTTTGATTATACCCATGTTCGTTTTTATTGTCGAAAAAACATTCAGGGGTTACTTGAAACAGCTGGTTATAAGGTTTTAAAACAAGAAAGTTCTATTAAAAACTATCAAGGAAAATCATTATCAAAGCTTATAAATTTGATTACTTTCGGAATATTTGAAGAATTTTTTAGCACCCAATATTTTTTCGTAGTTAAAAAATAAAAGAATTATTTAAGTAAATACTATAAAAT
>Ga0247722_10002013_pt1 | contig 10790 bp, 8 predicted proteins | sample MSEWelMarce3H_FC_FD_189094 | JGI IMG/M metagenome (GOLD analysis project Ga0247722, IMG submission 189094) | Subsurface sediment microbial communities from gas well in West Virginia, United States - MSEEL Well Study Marcellus 3H_FC | ecosystem: Environmental > Terrestrial > Deep subsurface >...
GTCATATAAAGGATCATATTAATTACATGTTTCTTATGAACTCAAAAATTGAATTTATTAAAAAAACTATTAATGTTAACCCATTTAACAATGATTATTTTTGTTGGTTTGATTTTAGTTTACCATATATATTCAGAAATGTTGAAAATAGTCTGCTTAAAATTAAAGGATATTCTGAATCTAACTTTATTTCTGAACCATTTATTGCTATGCCTGGATGCTGGAACTTTAAAGTTGGGAACAAAGATGTTTTAAAAGAATCTATTTGCTGGAGATTTTGCGGTGGATTTTTTATGGGAGATAAAAATAGCTTATCATCATTTTATCATGTTAGTATATCTCATTTTGAAGAATTTTTAACATTAACAGAAAAATTGGTTTGGGAAGTAAATTATTGGGCTTGGCTTGAAGCGTCTGGGTATATATCTCCAATATGGTATCTTGCTGATCATAATGATACTATCATAAATATTCCAACTCAAGTTATTAAAAAATATACACAAATTTCAAACGATTGTAGTATATGTAAATATAATTATCCTGATTATAATAACGAAAATGATAAATTTTTTCCATCATCAGCGTCATATATTTATGATAAAACTAACAATAAACATATTTTAAATACACGTTATGTAAATTATTATTATTTGGATAACTGGGAATGCGTTTTTCATAATAACAGAAGACAAATCAAAACGTTAAATGTCAAATCTGAATTAAGTAAGAATTTTTGTGAACAACCTATTACGTATGATATTGTTAAGGTCGATGATTCTAATTTCAATTCTAATCCTAATTCAATATCTCTTGGTCTAGAAGATATTAGATTATATGATGATAATGGGTGTATAAAATTTATAGCAACTAATATAAATTATATACCGTGTGGACATAATAGAATGATAATTGGTGATTATGATTATGAAAATAATATCTGTAAAAATTTGAACATTGTAAATATGACATGGGATTCACATTGTGAGAAAAATTGGGCACCATTACCTAGCTATTTTAATGACAGTAAGTTGTTTATTTATAAATGGTCGCCTTATTCAGTTGGTTTTGTAAATTCTGAAAACAATTTTGAATTACATATTCAAAAACAATATGAAAATGAAATTATAAATAAATTTAGAGGTTCTACTCCTTTTATCGAGTATAATGAAGAATATTATGTTGGATTAGTTCACTACAGTGTTCCTGCTGTTCCTCCTGTATATTATAATTCTCTCGTATTATTAGATAAAGTGAGTAATTTACCAGCTTATTATAGTGATTCATTTAAATTTTCTAATTATCCAATTGAATTTTGTATTGGATTTACAATTGAAGATTCTAACTATATTTTTTGGATATCACAAATGGATAGAGAACCCATTTGTTGTAAAATAAATATGAATACCATTCCTATTACTAATAAGATTTAGTTAATTTTTGATCCACCAATTATATGAGACAATCCATTTCCAGACCAATTAAATTGTAAAGGTTCTTGTATTAAACCGTATATCTTTTAAATATACACAAAAAATAAATTTAAGTTGCTACCTGAACAAACCAAATATATGTGCTTGCACCTACGCGAGTAAGAGAACCAAAACCAAAACCACCAGCAGTTATAGTAACTAAACTTGGATAAGTTGTTCTAATAGTATTTCCACTAGTTCCATTTATACTAGTAGGTATTGTGATACTTCCAGTTATATTTCCATTTGTTATATAAACTGAATATACACCACCTATTGGCATATTTGTTGGAACAGTAATAAAATTAACAGCGGCAGTACCCGAAGAAGGAAGATTCCAGATATTTTGATAAAATGTTGGATAAGGAGGAGCAGAAGTTGTAACTATTGTAAGAACACCTCCCCCGCCAGCATTATAACTAGCTGTTCCTTGTGTGTAATAATTTGTCATTTGAATACCAGTATCAGTTGCGGCAAGAGTGTTATTAACATATAATTTGCCTCCAACATAAACATCATTTATATATTTTATACCAGTAACTCCTGATGGGTCCCAATATGCGTTTCCAGTTGGTCCTGTGGGACCTGTTGATCCTGTACGTCCAGTATAACCAGTTGAACCTGTTACTCCAGTATAACCAGTGCTACCAGTGTATCCTGTAGAACCAGTTACTCCAGTATAACCAGTTGAACCTGTTACTCCAGTATAACCAGTGCTACCAGTGTATCCTGTTGAACCTGTTACTCCGGTGTAACCAGTATAACCAGTTGATCCAGTGTATCCTGTAGAACCCGTTACTCCAGTGTAACCAGTATATCCTATTTGACCAGTAGGTCCTACAATAGGCAAAGTTGTTGAAATATAACTATAAGCATTTGTTGTTTGATAAGTAATAGTAACAGTATTTGAACCTCCAGACGTGTTAACAATAGACAAACTTACTCCAATTCTAGTTTGTCCAGATGTAACTGTATATGGTGACAAAATAAAGGTTTGAACTGTGTACAATGATGTAGGACTAGCACCGATTGGATCTGTAGTAGCGGTAAAAAGTGGAGGGGACACAGGAGCACCTGATTCATATGCGAATCCTTGTATTTGAATAGAACATGTATTCGCTGGAACTGATGAATAAGCGTATAAACTAATTTGAACAGGACCTGGTTCAATTACAGAAAGAGTTGTTAAAGGATTTGTTAAAAAGGATGAAGCGGCAACAGTAGCACTTGCTCCTGCAGTAGTTGATACATTGCTAGGGTCTACGTGAGAACTTGTGCTTAATAGTGAGTAACCTGTAACAGGAGGACTACTACTTGGAACTGTTTGATTTAAATATAATAAAAGACCTCCTGAATTACCTTGAGGACCTATTTCCCCTTGTGCGCCTGTAGGTCCTGTAACCCCGGTATATCCAGTGTAACCAGGCGGGCCTATTGATGCCGGACCAGGTATACCTTGTGGACCTGGAGGACCTTGTGTTTTTAAATTACAACATCGTTGCGCGCCTAAATATTGACTATAATTTCCATAATAACTTGACATTATTTATATATATTATTTAATAATAAAATATATAATTTTAAACAATTTCATGATAATAATTTTATTAAGATATAATAGTTCCAACAAAAGTCCATCTATAATTAGTATTCCAAAATCCGCCACCATGACCTGCGTATAAACTCATAGTTATTGTTCCGCTACTATCTGATTGAAACTGGATACTATCAATAATAGTAAAACAACTATATCCTGCTGCTCCACTAAAAGTAGTAATTGAACCAGTTTGAGGGCAAGGATAAGAACTACCGCTATAAGTATTACTCGTCCAAGAACCAGCACCATTAGTATAAGCCAAATATACTGAACTTGTGATTTCATGAGCATCACAACTCATACTAAATTGAATACTCGCCAAATAGGTTGTAGAAGGGGTTAAACCGCTCCAAGTCCAACCACTTCCTATTTGTTGAAATGAACCACCACTAATACCAAAATTAGAATTAGTATGATTTTCAAAAGTAATTAAGGGTTTATATGTTTGTCCGTTAATCACTAATGAACTACAATTGATATTTATTGCTTGTCCTCCGTTATGCTGTATAGTATAAGCAGTTCCGTTATTAATGGTTAAATTATTTGTTTGATAAAAAGTTGAAGTAGAACTTGTTTGGTCTCTAATCTCTATTCCAGTCGCAGTTAATTCGCTATATCCATTTATAGGAGTAGAAGTCGCTCTAAAGGCATTAGCAGTTTGGTCTGTTTGCAACCCAGTGCTATTGTTAAGTGAATAAGATTGATTAGGTAAATTAGCAAAAGCATTTGTAGCACTAAAATCACCCCAAGTTAAACCTATTGTAGTAATGCTTCCTCCATTAATAAAGTTAGTATTAATATTTTGACAACTTAATATTTGTTGTCCATTCATATTAATATCTTGTGAAGCAGTATTACCACTATTAAGAACATCTGCTAATGTAGGAACAGGGACAGAAGGTGGGTATGCTGTCCCATTAATAGTAGATAAATCAACATTATTTAATCCAGTAATACTTTGTCCGTTCGCGTTAGCACCTACGATAAGCACTTGTTCTATATTTTGACTACCGCCACTAATAGCACTGCCATTTAATAATAAACTGGAAGCAACTATATTTAATGGGACTGGAAGAGGGTTATTAGGATCAAATCTGTCTTGACAAGTTATTTGTCCTTGTGTTTGAGTAGATATAATCTCTGTAAGAATATTTGTTGTTCCACTCTCACTATTACCTGTAAATAATTGATAATAAGATACACCAGCAGATTGTCCGCTACTTTGATTAGATATATTTAGCGTATCATTGCCTAATGTACTCGTTGGATTGAGTGAACTAGAAGGTGTAAATCTAAGTTCTGTATTTGATAATATACTTTGAGCGTCAGTACCATTATTTCCAATAGAAATTCTTTGTGCTTCTATTTTGTTTGTTATGTTATTTTGATATTGACCAACAGTAATTGTAGCAGAATTAACTAGATTTGGGTCTGTTTCAATATCTACGTAATTGTTGGAAGGGTCTTTTAAATATGTAGAATTAAAACTTGAACTTGTAATTGTTGTGTTTGCGCTTGCGTCGCCAACTAAATTAATGTCTTTTAATAGTACTATTTTATCATAAGTTAAGAAATTTGCATTTCCTGGATTTCCTCCATCAGATAATTGTATTTGACCTGAACTATTATTTGGAGTTAATGATATATATCGGGTTGTATTTTCTACATTCATGTAGATATTGTCTGAACGCAATGCGTTATCATTTGTTAAATCCATCCATATTCCATGTAATCCAGATGGTATTGGATTGCTATTGCTAGACAATGGTGTCAATGCTAAATAAGTTGGGTCAATTCCGCCTTCGACATATAGTTTGCCAAAAACCATTACGTCGCCAGTGTAACCAATCCCTGTATATCCTGGTCCTGTAGGCCCTATATAGTCAGTGTTAATCCAAGGGCTACCACCTGTTGGTCCTGTTACTCCTGTATATCCGGTTGATCCTGTTACTCCTGTATATCCGGTTGATCCTGTTACTCCTGTATATCCGGTTGATCCTGTTTCACCAGTGTATCCGGTTGATCCTGTATATCCTGTATAACCAGTACTACCTATTAAATTTGTTGAAATAGTTGATACAATATTTGACGCTGTACCATCTCTCATCCAAAGTTTAACACTTTGGTTAGCAGTAGTATAATTTACATAAACTAATAATTGTATTCTGCTTGTTAATGATGTTAATGATCTTGTCGGTATATATGATTGTAATTCAATAATAACCGGAGTATTAATACTAGTACTTGTTATTTTTACAGGATTAGCCGAAGAATCTGTTAACTGAATCGGATTTAAACCATTTAAATCTGTCTCGTTTATAACAATATAGTATGAAAAATCAGTTGAAGAACTCGAGCTAAAATACATATTCGCATACCATATTCCTCCAACTAACGTTGTTGTATTTAATGATGTTTGAGGTGAAATAAATGTGCCTAATAGTTGAGGTGATAATATAGAACCTGGTGGCGCAGCAAATGTAATTGTTGTACTCGCACCTGGAGTAGGAATTAATATTAAATTATCTGAATTTTGTGGAGCAACTCCATTTGTTGAACCATCTAAAAAGAATACTAGACCGCTTGATATTCCATTTAGACCTTGTATTCCAGTATAGCCAGTTGGACCTGTTACACCAGTATAACCAGTGGAACCAGTTACTCCAGTGTATCCGGTTGATCCAGTTACTCCAGTGTATCCGGTTGATCCAGTTACTCCAGTGTATCCGGTTGATCCAGTTACTCCAGTGTATCCGGTTGATCCAGTTACTCCAGTGTATCCGGTGTAACCAGTGTATCCAGTAGCTCCCGTGTATCCAGTTTCTCCAGTTACACCAGTATAACCAGTGTAACCTGTAGATCCAGTGTATCCTGTTGATCCGGTGTATCCTGTTTCTCCAGTTACACCAGTATAACCTGTGAAACCAGTATATCCGGTATATCCTGTGCTTCCAATTGGTCCTCCAAATGGTCCAGTAGCTCCAGTAGCTCCAGCTGATCCACTAGCTCCAGTGGGTCCGGGAGGCGGTAATGATGTTTGAATTAATGAAGGGTAATTAGTTTGGAATCTCAATATAAGATTAGATGGTGTCAATGTTACTGTTTGTGCGAATATTGTAATTAATAATGTAGAATTTGGTGACGACAAAAATGTTTGTGGTATAGAACATGGTATAGATATTTCATATGGCACACCACCATTATTATTAACTAAAACTTGTGAAGATGTAGCGAATACAGCAGAGGGACTATATGACCCAGGTGGTGTATACTTAACAGTCCAATACATTCTAATATTTTGATTTACTGTAGAAAACCCCCAAATTTTCATAGTCCAATTTGAAGCCGCAATAAAAGGAGAAACTAATATTCCCGAACTAAAAGCAAATTGTGCTCCACTAGGATCAGTAGCACCAGGAAATGTAACTGGAGCATATGTATTTGAAATTGCTTGATTAATACTTCCCGATGTACTTGTATTTAAAATTGGCGATATTAGATAAAAATTTGGGTTAATTGAAACAATTTCTGATGGATAATTCATAAATAATGGTATCCCTGCATAATTTTCTCCAGAAGGACCTATACTTCCAGTAGGACCTGTACTTCCAGTAACTCCAGTATAACCTATGCTTCCAGTAGGTCCGCCTTCAGGACCAGGAGGACCAATTTGACCACTAGGACCAATAGGACCAGTTACTCCAGTTGCTCCAGTGTTTCCTATATTACCTTGAGGACCGGGTGGACCTGCGGGACCTACAATACAACAACCTTGTCTTGAATTTAAATACTCATTGTAACTGCTATATTTTTTTGACATTATATATATATATTATTTATAATTTATAAATATAAATAACATATTAGTCAAATATTTTGTTACCGAAAAACGCATCCTATATACTATAACTATTTTTGTTACGATAAATGGTGTCATTATGAAGAAGGTAATGAAGACAAACATAGCTTTATCTCCCCAAGACTAGCAACATTATACTTGACAACAAGAGGCAAATCATTTTCCAGATAGAGTTCAATTTGCTGACAAAGATTGGTACATTTAATGAAGTAGCCTAGATTTTTAAGAGAGAACTCGCCTTGAATAACTTTAGATGAATCTTGCTTCAATATGAATCCCATGCTGCCATCAGATTCGGCGCGATGAATTTCAGCTGAAGCAAATTGTCCTGAGCATTTGAAGATAAGCTCGTTACCAACTGATTTGATTTCAAGCTTATCAGAAATACAAGAAAGATCCCTAATAATCTTTTGGAAATCAGCTGAAGGAAGATTAATGATTGAAGAGAATTTAACATCAGGATATTGAAGCTCCTCTGGCTCAGGTTCAATAAGGCGTAGCTTTTGAGTCTTACATTGTTTAATCTCTCCATTTTCAAATTTCAATGCTAAATGAGAAACAATTCCATCAACATAATCGGAATTTTCAATGTAAATAGTAAGTGTGTCATCATTATCAATTGAATTGATAAGCTTAAATAGATGAAACATGTTTACACCAATAATAATTTTTTCCTTTTTACATTCATAAAATTCAAAGTTTTGTGCGGCCAAATAAAGGTGAGCTAAAATGGTGTGTGACTTATCCATATTAATAATACGAATGCCGTCGGGCTCGAAAGTAATGTTTGTCTCTAAAAGAATATCCTTAAGAGCTGTCATTAAAGTTCTAAAAGGCGCAATTTGTACTGTTTTAATAGTTAAAACATTACCATCAGTTTGTGTAGATGCTTGAGATTTGTTTGAAAATGTGGACATTATATACTATTTTTAATTCAAAATCTTTAAATACTTATGTTTTTAAATATTTAACGCAATAATAAAAAATAAATATATTTTATTATTAAAATTTTAATTTGGAACAGGAAATGGGCGTTGGTTCTTTTCAATTACTAAAGGTTCTGGAACAAAGGTTGCTTTTTTCTCATATACATTTGCTGAACCTAATTTATTAATTTCAGGGACAAAGCATGGGGCTGGGTTTACTAAATTTGTTGAATTAATTCCGAACAAAAATGATTCAGTATCGGCGGCATTATATGATAATTTATTACCAGGAATTTGACCTGGCATTAAACCATTTCCCGGCATTCTGGTGTTATAAGCAGCGCCATATTGTGAATTTGGGTATAATGTATATGTTTCTGATTGCTTAAATTCTCTTTGTTCTAAACTATAATTACCTGGTGTATTTCTATTACGTGTAGAAGCCATTTATATATATACCTGTAAAAGAATAAAATTTTAAATAATACTTCTTAAATCTTAAATCTTAAAAATAGCACTTCTTAAAATATAATACTTCTTAAAATATAATACTGCGTAAATTTGACATATTTTTGTCAGAGATAATGCCAGAATCTAGTAATTCACTTATACAAATATGTGTTAAATACATATAATCAAATGAAAACATTAACATTAATCCAATTTCTTGATCTATGTTTAAAAAGTGTCCAGATAATTTAATCATACATTCTTTAAGAAAGGGATCTTCACTTACCTTTTTAAACAGTTCATGAATTGTTCTCTCCATTTCTGAATCATTAAACTCTTCCATTCCTAAAATATTTAATAATTCTTGTCGATAGATAACATCTCTTACGAAATCTTTTTCTTCTTCGCTAATATTATCATCTGCTGAGAATACATCTGGCGTGTTATAAGTACAAATGACTTTTGTATTATACATTAGTTTTAATTAATAGAAATCTTTATATTATATCATTCAAAATTGTTATAATTTTCAATCATTTCATTAACAAGCAGATCGATATTTTTATTTTCATTTATAATAATATACAGTTCAGAATGTTTATCATCTTTTTTAATAATGTAACATAAAAAATCTGATTGGTCACATGTTTTAATTAAATGTATATGAGAATCCATATCATGATAATTATCTATACTTAAATAAAAGTCATTTTTATATAGACCGTTTGTATCCATTTTAATATATCCTCCATTTGTTTTATCAATCCAACCCTGTATAATTTTCTGAATAAATACATTTTCGTCATTTTCATTATAATAAAATGTTACTAAATACAAAGTTAAAGTTATTATTAGTAGTAACAGCAAAATAATATATATATATTTGTACATATATTATTAAAATAATAGATTTAAGCGTATTGATAAGTGGAATGCTTATTATTGTAATCAGCGTCACGAGTTAATTCACGAGATGGGACTCCACCACGAATCCAACCTTGAGAAGCATCACTTTCAATAGTGGAATTTTTAATTTTCTCTTGAACGGCGGGTAAAAGAGGAGTTTGATGGTACTTAATGTAACTCTTTTCGCTTAAATTATTTACACTGCGTTTGTTAACAATTTGCTCACCTTGTTGAATTTGAGCTTCCATGACAGGATTTACTGAACCGCGTCCTAAATAAGGAACAGTGGCAAAAGGGCGTTGAAATAAGTCAATTCGGCATCTGGGGTGGGTTTGAATAGTTCCAATTTGAAGCATAGATGATTCATCAATATTACATCCACCGGCACCAGAATTGTAGCCGCCATTATACATAATACCAGGCTGAGTGGTTGCTAAATTTATAGGATTTTTCATTGAGCAGTCAGAAGCAAAGTAATTTTGTGTTGAATAATTACATGATGCTATATTTTGGATATCAGTTTGTGACTTATTACACTGATCCAATCCAATGCGACTCATATTATCAAAAGTATAACTAGAAACGTTTGCCATTTATATAATTATAATACATATTATTTTTTTACAAATTTAAATGTTTTTTTGTTTCTAAATGTCTATTAAGTAAAATTTCACCAAAACATCCAAAATCGCATTTTTCACAATAGTATGGAAATTCTTTTATTCTCTCTTCTTTAGTTGCGTGTTTATTCAAATAATGAAGCTTATAATTAGTTGTTTTGCTAGGAACATAATCACAATATTTACATTTATCTTCTATTTTTCTGTCACATCTCTCTTTGCGTTTCTCTCCAGTATGTTTTTTTGTTTCTAAATGTTCATTCCATTCTGACAAATAGTTACACTTATATTGACATTTTTCGCAAAAATATTTTGATTCCATTTTATTAATATATTATATTGTTTTTAAATCATTTAGAGATATATTGTCTATATATAGTATATAATGTGCGAACGAAAGAAATATAACTTTGAACGGTTAGATAAGTATTGTAAGGAAAATAATGTTGTTTTATTGGAGGATTATAGCAATGTGCCATTAAAAAGGACTGTAATTATTAAAGGCAAATGTGTTTCTGAAAATTGTAATAATAATTTTGAAAAAAAAATTCTTAATTTACTTGATGCAGGAGGTTATTGTAATGAGTGTATTAAAATTATGGCGAATGAAAGAAGAAAAAAATTTTGTTTAGAAAAATATGGATGTGAAAATATTACAAAAACAGATGATTACAAAGATAAATTTATTTCAACAAAATATACATATGATTTATTACAAGAATATTGTAAAAATAATAATGTATCTTTATGTGAAGATTATGAAAATGAAAAACTAAACTGTCATTATTATATTAAAGGAAAATGTTCAAATACAGAGTGCGAAATTTTTTTTAATAAAATATTTTATAAATTAATAAATTCAAACTCTTTATGTAAAAATTGTAGTATACAAAAAGCTAAGGAAACAAGAGCAAAAACTAATTTATCATTAATTGGTAATAAAAATTATTTTCAAAATAAAGA
>Ga0247722_10002014_pt1 | contig 10785 bp, 11 predicted proteins | sample MSEWelMarce3H_FC_FD_189094 | JGI IMG/M metagenome (GOLD analysis project Ga0247722, IMG submission 189094) | Subsurface sediment microbial communities from gas well in West Virginia, United States - MSEEL Well Study Marcellus 3H_FC | ecosystem: Environmental > Terrestrial > Deep subsurface >...
ATTTTATATGGTCTGTGATTACATTGATTGTAGTTTCTTTTTTAGGTTATATTACTCACTATATATCTCATTCTGTAAACGTCACCAAATTTTACGATTCTTTGAACAATGACAATTATTTCACCAACAATAAAATCGCGCATTATTTCATTAAATTTATATGCAAGTGTGCAGATTTCCACGATGAGATCCACCACAACACTTCCATCAATAAAAAGATTCACAATGTTATTTTCGAGTTCATTTTCAATTTTTACACTCAAGCGGGGGCATTTTTGATAATCATGTATTTTGTGAAGAAACTGAATTACTATTCGGTGATATTGTGGGGATTAATTTATCCGACGATTCATTTAATCAATTACGACATTATAAAATGTCATGTTCATATGAAACATCATTTAGATAAACATACCAATTATGGAATCGATATTTGGGATATTATGTTTAATACGAAATATCAGGGGGATAATACAGATATTGAAAACATCAATCACTATTCCATCAATGTGGTTATTATATCGGCGATTCTCGTCTACGTAATTAATAGTAAGTATTTTAATATTATCGCGGAAAACGTTTAAAAGAACAAGGTTTAACAAAGGTATTTAAAGTGTGGAAATCATATTAATTAATAATTATTATGATTTATTCTCAGCATACCGATCCCTCGTGTTGTATCCCTCAACACATATCTAAATACGGAGTATATTCAGCTCACATGTTTTTACTAGTTTCGCCATTCAATTATTATTACGGGTATAAATTATTGTCTATTCTTGGGTTATTGTTATATATATCATCTGTTTTGCATTGGAGAAAAGTAAAACAAGGCGGATTTTATAAAACAATTGATGTTATTATATGTGGTATAACGTTAACCCATATTACATTTTATGCAAGTATCGAGTTTTGTGTAAAACATCGGATGTATTGGTTTGCGTCTGTTATCGCAGGTGTTGTTAGTTATTTGATAAATAAATATATAGAAATGAATCAAACAAAGAAATCTGTTGTTGTTTTTGATAAGGATGAACCGTATAGATATTTATCGTTGAAATACACTCTTCCAAACACGCCGCAGCGTGAATTATCATATTGGTATTCGGTGTTTATGCATATATGTTTTTTACACGTGAATTTTGTCGTGGTTTGTGCGTATGGAGTGATTAATTCTTCGAGTTGTTCTTCTTAGAAATCGTTTTTTTCGACGTGTCGTCGGTCTTTTACCCCCTCTATTTGAAACTTGTTGTATTAAATCGGCGGGAAGTTCATTCTTTAAAGATGGATTAACTTGAATCGCCTCTTTTATTGCATTTGATAAGAATTGTGTAATATCAGATGATTTATCCACTACATCATCAAACCCAGGTAAGTAATATATAGTTGCGGATTTTTCGGGATCGATAGATGGGTTATTAATCATTGATTTTTTAATAGTGATGTATCCCAACAAATTAAATAATTTTTTATTATCAAACCAGGTATAAAATTTATCGGGACTTTTCCATTCTGTCTCTAAAGAACTTTTAAAATAACCCGGTAAAAATCTTTCTACAAAAAAACCATAACTTGTTCCTCCTTGACTATAATACGATACAATATAATCCATTTTAGGATAACCATCACGTCTGTCTCGTAATAAATAAAAAACATCAAACATATCAACTAGTTGACCATTGTTGGTTATTCTCGAAAACAAGTTCGGTCGTGTTGGTTGAAAAAAAGGCCATGTCAGGTCTACTACTCGAGGCATTATATTATAATAATATTATTATATTATATTTGAAAAGTGTTTGTTAGAATTCAAACTCATATTCTATCATGTTTTTAATATCCACCTTTATCATTTGATACATTCCCGTTTTGATTTTTCCAACAGTTCCATCTTGGACCGAATTAATATTCATCAGTTTCATAATGGTTTTGTTGTACGAGTCGCTCATTTTATCATTTTTTACTAGTTGATCGGCGTTGTTGGTTCGCCACAGGTTAATCTCTTCTAAAAGACGATTTTGGATTTTTATCAATAGATTCGAGAAATTGATATTGGTCATCTCTGCCCAGACCCCATCTACGAATATATAAAACACATTGGTTTTCTGGTCAAACGCATAGATGGGTAGAAGTTCTTGGAGATTTTCCTGGATGATTTTTATTGCAGTGTCTGAAATGGTATTATCAAACAAATGAATAAGATTTTGTATCGTGATTTTAATTTGTTGACACCATGCAGGATATGTTATAGAAGGCGTGGCGTGTTGGTTCAACCACTGAATCACATTGACCTTTTTCTTTTTGGTTTCAATCCATTTTTCCATTTGACCCATTTTTTCTTCCAGTCTCTTATTTTTCAATGCTAATTCTTGCACAATGGTGACTAGTTCTTTATACGAGGGAAGGTTATCTATTTCTTCCTCCTCTATTTTTTTATCTTGTTTGGATTTATTCAAAAAATCACATAATAATACATGTCTGGTTAATGAACTCTTTCTGGAATACACTTTGGTACAGTATGGGCAGTTACTTGATGTTGTTGTTGCGGACATTTATTTGTTTGTTGTATTATTATTTGTCTTAGTTTTATTTTATTTTCTATTATAACTCACAAAATATTTCAATTTTAAAATATAGAGATAAAATATATGTTCACCTTGTACACAGATCCAAATACAAAAGAGCAGTTCGGGTATAGTTGCAATAGTTGCACGGATGGCGCGAGTAAATACCAAACGGATAAAATAATTCGGAATATGGTGAGGACCAAATCGTCCTTGTATACGATGAATTTAGCAACTTGCAATATATACAATAATGAAAATAGTGTGGGAAACGTAAATTGGAACCAGATGAGCGACCGAAATAATGCACACGTTCAAACAAAAGTGGTTCCGAGCAGAGCGAGCAGCACCAAACACACGATTACTCGAAATCGTCCAGGCGCTTCTTCGCCTGGGGGAGCGGGTGTGGACGTAAAACATGGTTCGTATGATAGACATTTAGCTAGGTTAAAAGGCAAATCTTGCAGCAAAAATATGGTGGCGAGTTGCAATACAACGGCGAATTATGATACGGTTTCTACCTATGTGGAATTTCAGTTTGTAGTGGGCGATTATTGCTGGGCGTTGGCGGATGATGGTTTAGGACCCTTTTACAAAGCGCAAATCATGAATATTGTAAATGATGTATATACGATTCAATTTCTTAATAATGGGGGAATACCGAATGGAATAAATTATTATCGGTCTAAGAATCAATTGTTGATTTATTTGTGCAGTTGTTAGATATATTTTTATATATTATAAGTATATGTCTAACATAAATATGGGAATGAATATAGGTGTGACTATGAATATGGATATGACGTTTCATAGTAAACAGACGAATTTATTGCGTCCTAAGCAAACTCGACCTACTACGACTTCTTTGTCCACTTCTTTGTCGATTTCATCGAATACCAATTTGATGTTTCAATCACCCATGATTGATCGTGTGGTAAAAGCAAAATCTGGGTGCAGTGCGTGCGGCAGGTAATAAAATTGAAATATTTATTTTTAAATATGTTGTATAAAAGTTAAAAATAAATAATAAATATGACGGTTCTTCCTAATTCTATTATTGAATATATATATTCATTTTCGGATTCTATATGGATATTGCAACGTTCTCATTGTGGTTTGGAGACCCTTATATCACGTATTAATAAAAACTCGAGTTTTATTAATACTTTGGAAGGAATATTTAATTTTAAATTGCAAAACTCGTATTATCTAGAATCGTTTTATTCACCCAACTTTAAAACAGTTTTTCATATAATACCGCACGGAATTCATCATTTCTATGAATATAGATATCAAATCACGTTTGATACACGTGTTTATCACGATTTAACTACAAATACAGTAGAATACGAGCATTCGAATGAACGAATGTTCAATGATGCATTTATATATCACGAGTGTAAACCAAGTAAAACATATATTTGTTCGTTTATATAGTCATTATTGTTGTTGATTATACTGTAGTTTGTAGTTTATACTGTAGTTACATAATTATTTTTTTGAAATAATTGATAACCGGAATGGTATATGGTGTTATGTTAGACCTTAGTAATTGCAAATAATATTCTGATATATCAATGAATGAAATTAACAATATATATGTACCTGCAGAATAAGCAACCTTTCTATCTAATTCAGTGAATACAATTTTGCTTGTTCTATATTTATTAAATCGGTATACTAAAAATAATGAGATTAAAACCTTAATGAAAAAATTTATTTCAATGAGGTATAACGGTTTAGATTGAAAAATACCTACCATGAACAAGACAAGTGATATTTTGGTGATGTAACTAAACGCCGTGATGAAATTATATTCTAAATTGTATATTGTTTTATTATCTACTAACAAATCGGGCATTAATAATATAGTTGAATATTTTATTTTATTCTGGGTATGTAATGTAGTAGTATCAATAATGAACCAATCAAATGAATATTGTTTATACATTCAAAAAATAAATGTCCGGTTTACAAATGATCACATTCAAGAACTGCTAGAAACTTATTTTCAAATTGGTGAAATATCCAGTATTCAACATGTGAAAAAATCGGGCGATTACTTGTGTATTTTTGCTTATTTCTCCGTCATTTGTTACTCTCCTTCTACGATGGAATTGTTTACCAGCGTGGATAATGGGAATAGTTTTAAATTGGTTCTCCCTGAAAACGTGGGTCTTCTGGTGAACGCCGGGTTAGATATGGTGTCGAATATAAAAAAAGTATATTGGATCGCTAGAAAAAAATGTATGACTAATGTATTTCAATTATTATTAGATAAAATAAACATTTTAGAAGACCGGATTACGGCACAGGATGAAATTATAGAACAGTTGCGCAATAAAGAAGATGAGAGGGATTCTTTATGTATTTCAGACTCCAGTTCGAATGATAGTTTATTTTCATATTTTTCATATTTTTGATTTACTCGATTCAGTCTCATATCTTTGATAAAATAATTGAACCTTTCTGCTAATTTTTATTTTGTTATAATTAAACGACGATAAGTATAATCCGTCCAAGGATTTAATTCTAGATAATGCTACATATGTCTGCCCACACTCAAATATACCGTCTCCGACATCAATCTCGGCAATATCTAATGTGGTTCCCTGAGATTTGTGGATCGTTAGCGCCCATGCATTGATTAACGGGAGTTGTGATACCCCGATTCCTTCGATATTTTCGCTTACCCAGGTATGATATTTGATGACGCATTCAAACCTTCTATTAGATTGTGTGAACTGAATGTTTGGAAACCCTTCTACAAAACTGATTACGATTCCTTGACTCCCGTTACACAGCGGATACCCGTACGATTCCGTATTTATGATGCACATCACTTGAGAACCTATTTTTAACTTTACCACTTTTTCGCACAATAAATTGTTCTGGATCTGAACAAGTTCGGTATCCACGAATTCTTTCGTAAATGACAGTTTCGTAGGTTTGTGTTTATCTACTATCGGTAAATCGTACTGATTTACGCTTTTAAAAAGTAGTTCTTCGGTTTGCAGTTTATTGAATTCTGAATTATTTATTGAGTCCACTTGATACCTCGTGGGGTATAATTTGGTGGGTTTGAAATCTGAAGGTAGTTCTTTATTAATGCATTGATTCAATATTTCGATACTGCTGCGTTTTAATCTACCCTCACGAATTTGGTTCAAAATATTAATATACGTGTCGTCGAGTTGTCGGAATATTTTGACGAGAAGAATACACGATTCTTGAGGGAATGTGTTATTCCAATCCTCGCTTTCAAAACAATACTTTACGTCTTCCGTTTTTTTTATTGGCGGGAGTTGGTAGAAATCCCCTGAAAATATAATTTGTATCCCGCCGAATGGTTTTGAAGGTTGATTTCGGGTTATTTTTCCGATTTGGTTCAAAACATCAAACAATTGTTGCGACATCATACTGATTTCATCGATTATTAGAATATCCACCTGTTTCCAGGGTTGTTTTTTATAACGATTTGAGATGACCTTTTTAACGATTGACTCTTGTGAACCTTGACACAACCCAACTCCCGCCCATGAATGGATCGTTTTTGCGCGACATTCCAGTAATATCGCGGCGCATCCGGTTAATGCGCAGACTTGGATTTTTTTTTGTTTTGTTATTGAATCCGAGTATATTTTTCGGATTAGTGCGGATTTGCCTGTTCCACCTGGTCCTGTAATAAATACATTGGAACCCTCCATGTATTTATTAAATGCGTCCTGTTGTTCTTTTGAGAATTCCATTTTATTGTTTTGTGGTTTTGTTAGAATATTATATTAATTAATAATAAAATCAATTTTATTGAGTTTCTTTTATTATTGGGTTTCTTTTATTCCTTTTATTTTTATTAATTCTTCGCATAATTTGTCTCTTTTTTTATGTAGAGATTGTATTTCTTTAATTAAATAGGTGGTAATTGCGGTCCATTGAATTCCCTCTGGAATTCCTTCTTTATCTTTATACGCAAACCATTTATCGCAAGCATTTGCTTCCTCTGCAATCAATCCTATGTCTCGTTCGTCGTTTAACGAATACTTGAATTCGCGGGGCGTTAACTTGTATATGTTTTCAGTGTTTTCTGCTAGTGTTTGAATATCGTATTTGTATCGTTTGGAAGATCCATTGAAAATAATTTCTTTGGTGGATGTATCATAACTCAACATACTTCCAGTTCCAATCGGTCCTCGGATTGGTTTTATAAAAGTTCCTGTTACACCGGCGTTTACAACAGAAGACGTGGCGTTTAAAACAATAGAATTCGAGTGTTGATTATTTTGACCCGCGTTTTGTCCAATTGCTATAGTATAGGATTTTTGACCATACCGTCCTGCATTTTGACCAATTGCGACGGTGTTTGGACGTTGACCCGTTTGACCTGCATTTTGACCGATCGCCATGGCGTTTGCAGATTGATACATTTGTCCCGCGTTTTGACCAACCGCAATCGCATAGGTACCTTGATATGTCTGCCCCGCATTATAACCTATTGCAGTTGCGTTTCTATATTGATTGTCGTATCCCGCATTCTCGCCGATTGCGACTGAAAATCCGGTTGTGCTCATCATCTGACCCGTTTGTCCCGCTTTGGAACCGATTGCGACGGATCCTTCAGGTAAATATGCGTATCCCGCTTGTTCACCAATTGCGACGGAATTAGTGGATTGGTCTATATGCCCGGATAATCTACCAATGGATATTGCATGTATTTCTTGTCCGACCTGTTCATTGTTGGACCCGATATTTATATTTTTTGAACCTACTGTCCATACTGATTTAATATTATTCCAGAAGACATATTCTCCATAATTGTTATCCGTCGGTGTATTCAAAGAATTGAAAACAGTGCTTCCTTTTGAATTGGATATTAATCTATAGTAACTACATCGCTCTTCCACCATATTATAATGTTTCGAGATTATATATTTTATTGTTTGAGTGCATTTATTTCTTTCTCAAATCGAACCATATCTTCCTTGAGTTTTTTCATTTCTGCGATTAAATAGGTTGTTATTGTGTTCCACTGTATACCTTCTGGATTTCCTTGTGGGTCAGTATATGCAAACAACGGGTCACATAATTGCGCCTCTTCGGCGATGAGTCCCACGTCTTTTTCATTGTTCAATTTATACTTAAATTCGCGCGGAACCAATTTGTATAAATTCTCCGTGTTTTCATTCAAATCTTTTATATCATATTTGTATCGTTTGGAAGAACCGTTATACACAATTTCATTCGTCGTTAAATTGTAACTTAGCACATTTGATGTCGCAAAAGGTCCACGTATGGGATTTATGAATAATCCGGTATTTGATGCATTCAATGATGCCGCGGATGCATTCAAAATTATACTATTGGCGGATTGATTCGTTTCTCCTGCGTTTTGACCAATCGCAATCGTGTTTTCACCTTGGGCGTTAATTCCGACATTTTGACCAATCGCTACGGCGTTTTGACCTTGTGTTTGGTATCCTGCATTTAGACCTATCGCAATTGCATTTGTAGATTGTGCGTTTGAACCCGCATTTTGACCTAAAGATATGGCGTTTTGTTTTTGAGTTTCATATCCTGCAGATTGACCAATTGCAATCGCATTTTGACCTTGGTTATTGTAACCCGCGAGTTGACCAATTGCAATCGCATGTTGCCCTTGTGTTTGGTATCCTGCTTCTTGACCAATTGCGATTGCATTTGGTTGCTGGGTTTGACTTCCTGCATTATAACCGATTGCGATTCCATATGCACCTTGACCTCTTGTTCCCGCTTCTTGCCCAAGTGCAATCGCATATGCCCCCTGGACTGGTTTACCCGCATTTGCCCCCAAGTGAATAGTATTTGAACCCACCATCCATTGTGACCCATCCCAGTATAAATAATCTCCATAGTTTCTTCCTTCGGGGATAGTATTGAAATCACCACCGCCTTTAGATGTCGAGTTTAAACGATAATATGGACATTTTAGTGTTGACATATAATTTAATTATAAAATAAATTATAATTTAAATCTTACAAATACATATATATAATGAATTTCGATTTAAATATCCAAAATTACGAGATGGTCGAATTGGAGGAAATTTTTGAACTTCCGACCAATTATGATGCGTCGATTGTCGAAATGAAGGAAACGAAATTGAGACAAAATATTTTATCGGATTCATCGATTCAGTATAATACAAAAACGAAAACGCTGCAATTCTTGGATGATGTTAAAAAAATGTTGATTACCAATATTCAACAAAAAACGGGTCCGAATGGTACAAGTGCATTGGGACCAGGGGGTGGTGCATCGGCGAAATTCGGGGCGGCGGCAGGTGTAGGCGACCTTTCCGCAAGTGCTGCCGGTCCTTCAAATATTGTCGCGGTTGCTTCTAAACCAGTCATAGAGTCAGATGGTAGTAGTCTTATTCAGCACAAGGTCGACCCATATATTTTAGCAAATCCCAGTAAATATTTCAAGGGAATGTTTAATCCTTTGGATAAACGAATTATTAAAAAATCAATCAATGTGGATACGCGGTTTCGTGATAATTATTTTGATACTCAACCATCGGATTTTCAAGTTGACCTACCTTTGAAATTCAATAATGTGGTTTCCATGCAATTAAGTGCGATGGAACTTCCGACCTCATTTTATAACGTGGATAAAAGTTTTGGAAACAATTTTTTTGCGTTGGTTGATCTGAGTCAAAATATCACGCAAATGATTATTATACCCGACGGGAACTACACATATGCCGATTTGATCAACGAAATTAATATACTTTTGTATAATTTGTCCAATGCATTTTTTGCTAATATTGTGTTTACTCTAGACATAAACAGAGAAAGTGGTAGTGGTCGTGTCATTGTAGGTCTCGCAAAATGCGAGGTCAATCCGGGACTACCCCCAGAGAATACGTTTATTCTGAATTTTCAGACGGATGAATTTGGAAAGGAAGACCGATCTACTCCTCTTCCTCTTAAATTTGGGTGGATGTTGGGGTTTAGGAATGGAATGTACACTAATAATATTACGTATATTTCAGAGGGGTTGATTGATTTGTCTGCACCTAGGTACGTGTTTTTGGTGATTGATGATTACCATAATAGCACAAATGATGGTTTCTACTCAGTATATTCATCTTCCGTATTGAACAAAAATATTTTAGCGCGCATTTCAGTACGAGGTAATGTCTTCAATTACATGGCGCAGAATAACTTGGCGCTGACTACAAACCCGCGCGAATATTTTGGTCCTATTAATCTGCAAAAATTCGGGGTGCAATTATTGGATGAATACGGTCGAGTATTAAATTTGCATAATATGGATTTCAGTTTTTGTTTGACGTTTGATGTATTGTACGATTTCTAGATTATATACGATTTTTAGATTATATACGATTTCTAGATTATATACGATTTCTAGATTATATACGATTTCTAGATTATATACGATTTCTAGATTATATTGAATAAATTTAAATTATTTTATTTTTCTACTTCTAACTTTGCCTTTTCTACTTCTAACGTTGCCTTTTCTACTAACTTTTTTATTTCTACCTTTTTTATTTTTTCCTTTGCCATGTGTTGAATTTTTTTTAGCACTAATCGCACTCATTTGTGATTTAAATAATTCAATAGCACATATACTTTTGGCATTATATTGAGGTAGTTCATCTTCGATTTGAGATAGAGATTTAAATTTTAAATCAAATACTTCGCCACTTCTTCTTGAATAACGTCTCGATATTGCGTCGTTAAATAGTTTAATATGTTTAAGTTCTACATTTAAAGAAAAAACATCATTATTTTTACAATTACCAATTAATTTAAGTTCTTTACGAGGTATATTTATACCTACTTCTTCACCAACTTCTCTTATAATGGCATCTTCAGATGATTCATCGTTTTCTTTGGCTCCTTTTATAACTCCTCTTTTAAAATTTGTTGGTAAAAACCGATATTTTACGCGAAATCCTGTAGTAGTTCTTATTGGAGTATCATAATGGATTATTCTACCTCCTAATTCTCGACTTTCAATATATAAACCAACCTCTCCTTTTTCTAAATCTTTAGCTTGTGTTGAAAAAAAACTTTTTGCCGCTTCTAAATCGTCTCCTATAAATTCTTCTTTTTCTTCTATTAAACTCATAAATTGTTGTCTAAATTCTGCATGTTCATTTAAATCAGTAACATATTTACTTTCTTTTCCTGTTAATAAAAATATAGTATCTATTGC
>Ga0247722_10002015_pt1 | contig 10781 bp, 24 predicted proteins | sample MSEWelMarce3H_FC_FD_189094 | JGI IMG/M metagenome (GOLD analysis project Ga0247722, IMG submission 189094) | Subsurface sediment microbial communities from gas well in West Virginia, United States - MSEEL Well Study Marcellus 3H_FC | ecosystem: Environmental > Terrestrial > Deep subsurface >...
AGTTTTTTTAGTGTAATATGCGTTTTGAAATAAAAAAGCCGCAATTTGAGTGCCTTGTATAGATGTAATTATATACTGATTATTAGGATTGAACCTGCAATAAAAGTATAGATTATCTATATTAGTCATACTAAACTGTGGATTTTTTGTTATCCATTTAAAAGCCTCATTGCGTTGTTGATTATTCATTTTATGATAGTGTATATCACACAAGTCATACCAAAAACTATGTCTAGCAATAGGAGTAGGTTGTATACATGCTTCAGCAAGAAACATTAATTCAAAAAAATCTATTTTAAATTCCATATTTTTCTTGTATTTGTTTAGGTGTAAAATACTCAACTACAGGGTCTAAACCATAAGCATCTTCTCTAACTAATAAATTTAAATCATTAGATAACTTAACTACTGTTAAAAGAGTATCTCCTTCACCATCATCATTTCTAAATCTCTGTGTTTCAGGTTTAGATATTTTTTTCCAATTATTTTTCATATTATTTAAATCCTAAATCTATTAATACCTGTTCTTCATCAGAAACTTTAAGTTTATATTTTTCATCTACATACTTTTTAACCTTAATTTCTTCTAATTCAATTAGTTCTTTAAGATTTAATCTTGCGTTAGGATAAGATTTAACATAATATTGATCATGGCCTACGCAATTAGTAACGATTTGATGATAAGTTTTGCCATCAATACATTTCTCTACAGTGTGATTTAAAGTAACAGAAATATTAAATTTCATGTTGTCATACTCAAATTGTTTATTATACTGTTTCATAAATTTTTATCTTTAGATATTAAAAAATACATTGATAAATTTAAATCTGTCATAGGTATAAAGCTATCTATAATACTTTTAACTCCAAAACAACCTTGTTCAAAAAATACAATTTCTGTATAAGCTGCATCTTCAGCATCTAGCTGATCACCTTCCCAGATTTCCTTACCATCTCTGTCATAACAACCTGTAAATTGTTCAAATTGTTCTATAATTCCATCTGGTACATTTTCTCCTAAACCAAAATAATTATAATTACTATTTGAATCTACACATCTAAATTTAATTTTTCTATTCTTCATCCTCTTCTTCGTATTGTGTTAATAAAAATATAAGATCATCAGTGCAGATATCTAACCATGCAACTACGTTACCATTTACAACAGGTTCATCTTCTTCATTGATATAAAATTCTACTTCATCAGCATTATTAAATATAGACCTTTCTTGAAAATGTATAGGTTTGTTTTGATAGTTTTCTAGCTCAGATACTACAAATACCCTCAGCGTTCTTATTTTTTCTTCATACATATCGGCTATTTTATAATATTTCATACTTTTTCTAAAGTGTTAAAACCCCACCAACCAGTTTTTCCAGGTATACCTTCTACTGCAGCACTACTACCATCTATTTCAGTAATAATTCCTTCTTTGCCAACTAATTCTGGTAAAATATCCACATATAATCTAGGATTATTATCAGCATGCAAAGTTCTTTTTTCTATTACAGGATAAGTTAAACGTAATGCTATATATTCACTTTCTGACATCATAGCTATATGCCCATAAAGTAATTTTACTCTGTCACCTATTTTAAATTCCTGCATCAGTCTTAAATTTTTCTAAAATCGTTAAATTCATTATATCTATAAATTGAGCTTTACGCCATCTATGTACGGGAGTTTTGTAAACATGTTCAATTTCTTCTACAAGTACATTATATCCACCAAAGAAACGTTTTTGTAATCTCCATTTACCGGTTAATTCTTTAAAATGTTTCATATTTTTTTTTAATTAATAGTCATCATCTTTGTGTATTCTTTCAACACCTAATTCTTGCAATTGTTTCATAATTGCATCATTACGCTCATCAGCTTTTTTCATCTGAGTATAACTATCTATATACATAGTATAAAAGTCATAGACACGAGCTATACTTATAATTTCTGGAGTAACTTCTCCCTTACCCTCTTGCATAATTATTTTCATCTTTTTATTTTTAAGAATTTATTAATTTTTGGAACTTTAAAATTTTTAGCTTTTTGAAAGTCACCATAACCACTATCTTTCTTACCAAGCGAACCATCAGGATTTATTATAATCCAATGCCAGAAATTACTAAGTCTACCTTCACTATAAAATTCCCCACTGGTAATTAAAACATCACATGGGTAAATTTCTTTTTTATTTGTTTTACCCCAACCGCTAAAATGCACAACATCACCTTTACTAGGCTCAGTTATCTTTTTGATTTTAGATTCTTTAATCATTCTACTTTCTTTTTTAAACGTTTATATTTTCTAGGAAACTTTCCTTCTTCACCCCATAGTATAGGTTTACTCATAGCCTCTTTTAAAGCATTTAATTCCCAGCGTAAGGACTTTTTATTCAAGCCATATAATACTGCAGGTTCAGCAGTAAAAGCATTAGGTACATCATCAGTATAGTATACAGTTCTGCATTCAAAATATATAGAATTTGGCCTACGTGGATGCTTAAATGCTAATATTCTATAATTCCAACTATCCATAAATTCTGTTACTAGAAATGTTGTAATATTTAGTGTGGGCATAATCTCTTGATTTATAACCTAAATCAGTCATAACTTGTTCTAGCTCTTCACGTTTAACATATTCTTCTATAGCTCTTTCACATTCATGCTTTAAGCCGTAAGAACCATTAGTTCTAGTGTTAATTGTTTTGATAGGCTTTAAAGTTTTTTCAACCCAATTTTTAATTTTTAATTGTTTTTCCATTTTATTTTAGTTTTAATTTTAACTACAAATGTTGAGAATCCATGAGCAATGTAAGTTTCTTGATACATAGATAAGCATGTAATTTGGAAGTCATCTTCCTGATACATCTTACTTATTTCCTCTTGGTTTTCTATTGTATCCGTATCACCTAACTTGTTTATTCTTTTCAGGAATATTAATTCACTTCCTTTAACTACGTTTCTTGGTCTGAACATTTCAATAAGAATACTTTGTTCAATAATTCTTTTTCTAACAATCCAAATTCCTACTGCTAATTGCAATGAAAGAATTACAAAATATACTATTTCCATAACTACTTTATATTACTTAATGGATAACTGTTTAAGATCGACTCTTCAACTACATAAAATACAGAAGAATATACTTCTGTGTACTCTATGTTTTCATAAACAGCTTTCAACGCAGCTTCTACGTGCACTTTAGCAAATGCAATCATCATTTCAGAAACATATATACCTGACATTGATAATCTGAAATCTTTATCATCATTAATGATTAAAAATGTCTCTGCTGTTGGTACCTTTTCCATACTATTTCTTTTTAAAGTGACCTAACTGCGCGCACGAAGTAAGTATCGTTCTTATAGATGTTGAGAGCATACCCATAGTTGAATTCGAAGTACCAAGCGCCGTTATAACTGTACTCCGAACTACTCCAATAGGCCGCTTGAGTAATTATTTTGTTATTGTACATAATAAAGCATTCCTCAATAGTTGGTAATCTCCAACCATCACCTAAACTTTCTGCATATGCCCGTGCATCATTCCATTTTAATTCATTATTTGATATAATAGGATGCAATTCAAACTTATAATTCTTTTCTACAATTACAGGTTCAACTTTTTTTTCTAATTCTTTAGGAACATATACTATTCCATCTATTACTACTTCCATACTATTTCTTTTTAACCCATTCATATAATTCTTCATTCCATTTTTCTTCACAACATTTCATAAATTTATCGTCGTATTGGTCAGAAGAAACTCCTAATTCTTCAAAGAATTTTCTTCTTTTACTAGAAAGTTCTCTCTTCATAGCAATCTCTGGTGTCACACAGTAGTTTGTATAACCTTTCCATTCTTTCCTATCTAAATGACGGGCATCCTTAACCCCTAAGTCGTATGCTCTTTCAATATCTTCAATAGTGAATATTTTTTTGGTTGTTTCAATATATCTTTCCATACTATTTCTTTTTTAAATCTTCAAACCATTTCTTAAGACCTATTTCATTATTTGCATAAGAATAACTTGATTGATAAGTTTTTAATAATCCTATAACTTCTTCTTCACTATACATTCTTTCAGCTTGATAATTAGCACCAAATTCTATAGCAGATAATAAAGCTTTTTCCATTACACCTCCTGTACATCTACCATTGACATATTCTTTAGCAGCTTCTTCTAATGTTTCTTGCTTCATATTATTTCTTTTTAAGTATTAAACAATCATTTTCATCAAGCCTTGGTCTAACCCCACCTGTAGGATAGACTGTTCCTAATGATTTAGGTACATATTTTACATAGTTTTCCATCTCAATCTCAACCTCTATTTCTGTTGGTTGTTGTATTGATTGAATTGCTTTATCTCTTCCATCTAATTCTGACATGTTTTTATAATCATAATTTGCAAAATTGAATATAGCACGTTTCACATCTTCAACAGTAAACAACTTATCTTTATTCAACTCCATTGCTTTGTTAAAACCTACATTAACCCCAATTTTATATATTATTAAATCTTCTTCATAATCAATAAAAGGTAAACCTTTACCATTATTTTCAGCCAATTTCTCAACATCTGTTACTCCAAATATCTCATCACAGTTTTGTTTGGACAACCTTTTATGTGGTGATTTATGCGTTGTAGCTATACAACTGTCATCTTTTTCATAGAGCTTATACTCTGTTCCTATTTTCTTTAATATCATAATTTTTAATTTTAAGGTTAGTAGTTGTAGAAGGATTCGAACCTCCGACCCTCGGTATATACCGGCACTCTACCAGCTGAGATTATACAACTTCCGATAACTTGCAAGTTATCCCATACAAAGTACTCTTTTAATAGATATTTTACGTACCTCGTAAAACTTAAATGAATAAACATCATTCTTGTACTATATGGACTTCTGGATTCGAACCAGTCTCGTAGCCCCAGTGGGAATCGAACCCACCTGATTACCTACATATTTTCACACTTACTTCTTTATCTAGAATATTGAGCAGTAATCAAAAACCATCAGTAAACCACTAGCGACAAGTTAATTACTCTTATCGTTTATAGGACCATTTTGCAGGAATCCCACCTGCTATACTCTGTTGTGAACCGCAGAGCTTAGAGCTACTTATTCACCCCCGTGTAGTTACGATAGGATTCGAACCTACATACTCCAACTTAAAAGGCTGGGCTTTAACTTTAAGCTACATAACTACCGCGCTTGTTTTTGAAACCTAGTGAGATGTTAGTCGCCCCTCACTACTTACCATTTAAATCTTAATAATCCCCATAATAAATTAAATTCTTTAAAAACTTTTTTCTCCTCAACCACTATAGTTTTTATAACAGTTTTAGTTTTTGGTTTAATAGTTTTTACAGGAATTTCTTCTACAGGAATAATAGTTTCTTTAATTGGTTCAACAACTTCTTCTACTTTTGGTTGTGAAGCTTTTCTGTATTTTTCATTATGAATTTTATTCATACCTTGAAAAATTTCATTTACTTTACGCACTGTTTTTATATTTGGTTTAATAGTATTCCAAGTATAAGTTCTGTTTTTGCTAGAAGCATCAACAATCAAAAGCTTATTTTTAACTGCAATAGATCCAATTTGTGTATGAACACAATTATCTTTACAATATTGACTTAATGAAAAAGTAGAAGGCTGTAAAGTTTTTTCGTATAAATTATTAAAGAAATTTAATAATTTTTGTTCTTTAGTTGTTATCATATTATTTGTTTTTAATTTTAAAATTAGAAGTTGTTGGGAGATTCGAACTCCCATCTAGCCTTACGACCATGTTATCCCTAGAGTGTTTTCAACCACTTTACACCAAACAACTTACTACACACCCTCACCATTCCCCTTATGAAATTACACGTCTAGGGCTTATCTATTCTACAAACACAAACTAAAATAAGTACCAGGATATTTGTAAATAAGATGGATCAGCCCAAGTCCTTGTGTATAGGAGCTTTTAGAGACGCAACCTGAAGTATTTTTATAAAGAGTTTAACTTAGTCAAACGTGCTTGTAAAGTAGCAATTTCATCTTCAACTACTTGTAAAGTTTCAGCATGGCTATTTTCTAAATACTCAATAGCATTTTTGATATTAACTACTTCGGCTTCTGCATTTTCGATATGTGCTACATATTGTACAGCATAATCTTTTTCAGCAGATTTAGTAACTAATTTATCGGGATTTACATTAACCCATGCATCTTCTAACGCTTGTTCAGCATCTACTAAATGATCTTGTAATTTAGATAATTTTTCTTCATACTCAAACTCTACAGTTTGGATGTTATGCTGACGAGTTTTGATTTCGCGATTCCACTCTTTCTCTAAACCAATAAAGAAACTATCTACTTTTGCATCTTCAGTAATTTTGAAAAATGCCATTACTTTTTGTGTTAAAGTAAATTTTGATTTTGTTGTTGTGTTTTGTGCTTGTGCGCTCATTTTTATTTGTTTTTAAGATTTACGTATTTGTAACCCGTAACTTTTACAGGTTTTGTTGCTATTAAATTAGCAGTGGTTTTTGTTTTAGTGCCTAATATAGGCTGGAAACATTCTGAAGGGGTTAGAGGCTTGGAATATTTAGGCAAGTAATTTGGGGTAATAAAAATATTTTCGTCTATAAACTTTTGTCTTTCCGCATACTGTGCATTATGCCAATCTTCAATTAGTTTAGAAGTAGTGCTTTCAACAGTAGTGCTTGTATCACTAAGTTTATTTATAGCTTTATACTTTTCATCAGTTAAATAACTTACTATGTCTTCCATTCTCAAAGACCAAACATCACTTACGGACTTTTTAGAGCAGTCAATTAAAATATAACTAGTTAATTTAATAACTTGTTGCCAAGTATTATGTAAATACTTCATTTCACCTGAAGAATTCCAATGGGTTGGAGGCCCGTCAGGATAATTTTTGATAAATACCCAATCTCCTTCTTTGAGGTTTTCAAAATCAGTTCTAGGAGCACAAGGATTTCTAGTAAGATCAGGAGTTAATACTGTTTCACTAACAACATCTCTTATATACTCTCCATTAGATTTTACCTCTGTGTAATTAGAATGTTCTATACACCAGCTACCATCTACCCAAGGTTTACCGGCCACAAAATTTACTACCTGTTGCCATGTACCAAAATATTTATTCATGTCAGGATGCCAATTTGGTGGCCTACTACCATCAATAGGTTCATTTATAATATTTATCCAATCACCAATTTTTAAGCCTTGTTCTAAGTTTAATATTTCTGAGATATAACTAAAAGGTTTGATTACTTTAAAATCTCCTGTAGACTCGCTATAATCAAATTCGCCTTTTTTATCTATGCCATAATAACTATCAGGACCATTACCACCAACACTAAGCCCGCTCTCACTATTAAACCAATTTATATAGCTTTTCCATAACTCGTTAGTACTATAATCTATTGGGCATTTTATTGCAAATGATTCAAGCATATTGTTTCTTTTTAGTTTCTATCATATCCCTAGCATCCTCCTTACCAATAATCTTATAAGGTAAAGATTTAAAAGGAGAAAAATAAACATAATCTCCATTTTCTAATAGCAATACTTCACCATTTGCTACTAACCATCTTTCTACAATTTTCATAAGTATATAGAATTTAAGTGAACATCTAAATCCAGAGCAATAATTTGAACAGCTCTTATATTATGTACCATACCACTTTTAAATTTTACTCTGTATAAAATTCTTCCTTTGGTATCATAACCTATATAAGTTAATTTTTCTATGGCGTAATCACCATAATCTTTATCAAAGTCTACTCTTAGTTTATTTATATCTAGCTTATCTACATCACCGCCCGCAGCAATGTAATCTTTTAAATTTATATCTGCTGTCATTGTTTAATTTTTTACAACTTTACGTGTTATTTTTGTAGGCTTTTTCATTGTCCCTTGCATCTGTTTTACAATTTGCATCTGTATCATCTCTAAATGACCTAATAACTCTACTGCAGTAAAACCATCATTAACACGGTTCATAGTAGCTGTGCCATCTGTATATTCTATAAATTCTATATTATATACTTTTCTTTTTGATACTTCTTTTGCCATTATTTTAAAAATTTAGTGGTTAAAAATTTTTGTAAAGATTTATTCTCAGATACAGCTTTACGTGTAAATTCAGATTTTAATTGTCTAACCATAGCGGATCTAGATAATTTATCTGGTAATGTTTTAATAAATTCGTCTATTTCAGCTTGTAAAGTTTTAATTTCCTCTACATCTATAGGAACTTCCATAGTAACATCAGCAACATGTATGATTTTAGTATTATCATCTAAATTTTCAACTTTTTGAAAAGTAGCTGTAATTTTACCATAAAGACGATAAAGATTATTAGACAACTCTGAATTAGAATTATTATAAGTGCTTATAGTTTTAAATTTTAATTCAGCTATTTGATTACCAGAATGCTTGTTGTTGTGAACATATGCATAACCTGCTTTAACTAATTTAGGATGTAATCTAGCAAATGTTTCTTTAGCAAATTCACAAGTGTACTTGTCATTAATCTTTTTTGCTTCAGCTGCAAAATGATTTGTTTTCTCTAGAATTTGATTAAATCTATCATCTACTAACATTTCAATAATGTCATTTTGTGTAATACGAAAGTCTACTTCCGTGTTTACTTTTACGTTTTTGTTTTCCATTTTATTTATATTTGTTTTAGATTTTAAAAATAAAAGCCCTTTACTCTTTGGTTATACTATCTTCAAGGGCTTTAGCAGATTTCGCCTAGTCTCTTCAGAGAAAATTTTAACGTCTCCTAGGTGACGGATTTTACTCGTGGTCAAAGGCGGATTCGAACCACCGACCTATCGGCAGGAATTATATAATACTCTCAGGTCATGACCCCCTACCCTCTTATACCCACCAATCGCTCTTGCCACTGAGCTATTTGACCCCTGAAGGTTTTGACACTGTTATACCTACAAACAATAGTAGCCAAGGTAGGATTCGAACCTACATTTATACCACCATATAACTTACTGATTTTACAGACGAGCATGCACCTACTCTCGTTATATGTGCCTTACCAATTCAGCCACTTGACTAAATACCACTTACTAAAAATACCGCTGCGGCAAACTTCAGTGGTTATACATACACATATCTAAATTTACACAGTATCTTATAGAGTAAACTCTATTGTGGAATCCATCTTTGAATGCGCAGTACAGTTTGTTTTCAAGTTGCAGAGGTTGGTGTTAACCTTTAGTTGTTTCACTATAGCCATTAACATGAGATGATAAGATACCAATCTCTCCCTTTAAACCAGCGAACTTCGTAGTGAGAATAGGATTCGAACCTATACAGGGTGTCAGCCCTCGGAGTGTCTAAAGTTTTGACTTACTTATTATCGAACTCCTACATTACCAATTCTGCCACCTCACCATAATGCTGTCTATTCCAGCTGTCAACCTCAAGCTGTAGTAAGCAGCGGTGTCAGGATTTTGTGATGAGAGCCTGATTTGAACAGACATCCTCAGAATGTGTAACTGCCTGTTACATTAAGTATTGTGGAATCGAACCACTCACTCTCTAGGCCTGATGACTTAACCATTAGTCCACCTCACCATAAATAACAGGAAGCACCTGTTCAGATTGTGTGAAGCACTAACACATTTTTGGAACTTAATCCGAGTAGCTACCCATGCCTTTGGGTCAATCTGTTTTTGTAGTTTTATGTTTTCACATCTACATGACTTTAACTACAAAAGTTGCTCCAATGTAAAGCCTTGGACGGTCTTTGAGGTTAAGAACCTCTGTGTTGCTTAAAACTATTGTTCATTTTAAGCTTATTAGCAAATTCCTTTCTCAAGGGAACAACACATAAATACCTGTGCTTCCAGTAAGCAAGTGGCTCCTCGGAACTATATACCGACGATGGAACAACTTTCACCGCTCTAATTTATAAACAACTACACTCTGGATGTGTATATCTTCCAAGTATCGCTCCCATCCCTATTCTAAGATAGGTGAGTCCCACTGCAAAATTAGTTTATTCATCAGCAGGTATAAACATTTTATAAATCTTTAGATGTATGCCAAGCACCGTCATTAGCGCTATTACTGAAATCACTTACGTTGTTATCAGAACTACGCCCACTGAATTGTCTAGCTTGTGTATGTTCACTATAAGCTCTACTTGCGTTTGAGGATGCTTCTCTAGCTTCAGCTTTTGAACCTCCACTGTGTCTTACTTCTTTGTAGGCATTATTGCCCCATGCTGTGTTTTTTGCCATGGTTTTTAATTTTAAATTATTGTTATCTTTTATAAGCAACTAAATATTTATAATTTTTAGGTGAAAGAGTATGTGATTCTACAAACTTTGTTTCAACCACTTCTTTTACTTCAACTAATTCAGAGTTTGAACCCCCATTAGAAAACTTATCTTCAGCAATTACATTATTTACTATCTCTTTAATTTTTTCTTTTCTAAGAGTATATCCATCATTATTTTCAGTATCCATAGGAGCAAGCCAATCAGCTAAATATTTACCTTTTAATTCTAAAACAGAATCTTCAGGGTTTCCTGAATTTTTAAGCTCTATAGGTATAAAAATAGAATCTTCATAATTTTCCGTTCCAATAATACAGTTTTTAAGCCCTGTCCCATAAAATTGACCATTTTTAATCTTAGTTACTAAAAAAACTTTATCTATTTCCCAAGATTTTATATAATCTATAAGCTGAGCACTAAAATTAAAATATTTAAAATTGTTATGATAATGTTTA